>Ga0310695_10002670_pt1 | contig 36965 bp, 29 predicted proteins | sample RumenRJG_04DNA_FD_203882 | JGI IMG/M metagenome (GOLD analysis project Ga0310695, IMG submission 203882) | Bovine rumen microbial communities from Lethbridge, Alberta, Canada - RJG_04 (v2) (version 2) | ecosystem: Host-associated > Mammals > Digestive system > Stomach > Rumen | place: Canada...
TCAACAACAACGAAGGAGAAATCCACATGGAAGAAATACTCAAGGCGCTCGGCCTTGCCGATGACGCGTCCCCGGAGGACGCCGTCGCGGCGATCGAAGCGCTCAAGCAGAAAGCCTCCGCCGCGGAAGAGACCGCAGCCGAGGCCGAGGCGAAGTGCCGCCGCATCGAATGCGACGCCTTCATCAAGGAGAACAAGGCGAAGATCGCCGACGAGGCAGCGTGCCGCGAGGCGTTCATGGCCAACCCCGAAGCCGCCCGCAAGATCGTGGCCGCGTGCAAGGCCCCCGAGGCCAAGCCGCAGACCATCCTCGCCGCCGCGAAGAAGACGCCCGAGGTCCCCAAGACCGGCAAGGCGTTCGCCTCGTGCCGCGAGGAGATGGCGTCCCTGCCTCCGGCAGAGCGCGCCGCGTACTACAGGGAACACGCCGCCGAGATCGACGGCTGATCATCAAACGTCTGATCATCAACAAGTCAACGAAAGGGAACACACAATGGCACTCACATCCCCCGCCCTCACGCTCGCAGTCGAAGCGCTCTGGGCCAACATCAAGCCCACCATGGACGCGCTGCAGAAGCTCGGCTTCACCGACTTCTCCGCCGACGCCCCCGGCATCAACGTCAAGCCCGGCGCCACCATCAAGGTGCCGATCTCCGACGTCTCGAAGGCCGCCGAGTACAACGACACCACCAACCACTACCGCACCGGCGGGAACACGAGCTGGGCCGAGATGGTCTGCAGGCACTACCTGCAGGGCTACGACATCACCGGCGTGAACATCGACCAGGGCGTCGACGCCGGCAAGATGAAGCAGAAGTTCACGAAGCGCGCTGGCACGGGCGTCTCGCTCGCGGCGCTCGACGCGGTCAAGACGGCGCTCGACGGCTGCACGGTCTCCTCCGGGGTCACGCTCCCGGCCGCGGCGAGCTGCACGCTCGAGCAGTACATGGGCCTCGCCACCGACCCGGCCCAGTCCGAGTGGCTGAACCGCGAGACCTCCGTCCTCGCCGTGAACGGCACGGAGCTCGGCAAAATCAAGGCGAAGTTCGCCGCGGGCAGCATCGTGGGCACGAACCAGGAGCTCGCCGGCTACCTCGGCTTCCGCGACATGGTCGTGGTGCCGGGCATGGCCGCGCGCATCTGCATCGTGCCGGCCGGCAGCATGGGCTTCCTCGCCCGCGTGCCCGCCTACCTCGCCCGCTACATCGAGGCCGGAAGCGAGACCGACCCCGACACCGGCCTCTCGCTCGGCATCGTCATCGCGGACGACCAGGACCACAACCGCCTGATCGCGAACGCCGACCTCTGGTTCGGCTGCGCCGTCCGCTCCGCCGCCGCCGCCGCCACGTCGGCCGCCAAAGGCATCATCAAGGTCGGCACGGCGGCCTAAGGAGAGCGGCGATGGCCTGGCGCGCGATAACCGAAGACGACCTCACGGCGTCCCTCTCCGCAGCGGAGGTGGAGGCCTACCGCAGGTCCGCGCAGTTCGGCGACCCCGTGGAGGCGCAGCTGCGCAGCGTGGCCGCGTACGTGCGCGGCGTGGTGCGCTCGTCGCCGGCGCGCGTCAGGCTGGCCGCGAACCCGCTTGCGCTGCCGGAGTCGCTGATAGTCCCCGCGATGGACTATCTGCGCTTCGGCGTGCTGGCGCGGTGCAACATCGTGGTGAACGAGAGCCGCACGCTTGCCTACAACAAGGCGTGCGAGCTCTTCGACCAGGTGCGCAGGGGCGAGTTCGTCCCGGAGTCCGACGGCGAGGACGAGGACGCCCTCGCCCCCGCCGGTTCCCCGGTCGCCGCGCCCGCATGTCCGCCACGGCTATTGGACTGACTGACCATGAGATTCACCCTCGCCATACGCGACGCCGAAAAGCTCCTCCCGCCCGACCGAGAACTGGCCGATGCGGCGGGGCGCGGCGTCTCCACGTTGGTGAAGCGGCATCTCATACGGCGCGACTCGTCGGCGGCGCCGGAAGGCGAAATGCCGAAGTCCGGCTACTACGGCCAGGCGGCGAACTCCGTCACGACGGAGATCAACGGCAACGTCGCCGTCATCTCAATACCGAAGGAGGGCATGGCCCTCCACTACTACGGCGGCATCGTCTATCCGGGCGCGGGGAAGAAGGCTCTCGCCATCCCGCAGCACCCCGCTACGGCAGGGAAGCGCGCGGCGGAGTTCGACCCGTCGCGCACGCTGCTCTCCCTCGTGTGGCCCAAAGGCGAGAAATCCGGCACGCTGCGCGAGAAGGAGACAGGCGATGTCTATTACCTGCTCGTTGCGCGGGCGAACATCCACGCCGATCCGAGCGTCCTTCCTGAAGAATCCGCCATACTCGACGCGGCAAACTTCGCAATGGAGTCCATTATATGCTGACAGCGAGCGAAAAGATACTCCAGAAGGCGCTCGTCGGCTCCAACCTTGACTCGCGCGGGTGGAACTCCATACAGGCCGGGCTCCGCGACCGGGCGTTCTTCTCGTCGCAGGTCATGGAACCGCACCTCCTCGACGCGATGCAGAAGCTGTCGGCGGAATACGCCAGAGGCGGAACGGATCTCTCGAAGCTGCGCATGGAGTGGACAAAGTACCTCGACCACACAGGCTACAAACCGGATACGGATGTGGCCGGTACAATCAAAGACCTCTCCTCACAGGCGCGGATAGACGTCATCATCAAGACGAACGTCGCGCAGGCGCGCAGCTTCGTGCAGTACGCCGAGGGCATGACGCCCGGCGCATACGCGGCATTCCCTGCGCAGGAGTTCCGGCGCGTCGAGTACCGCAAGCGGCAGCGGACGGACTGGCCCAAACGCTGGAGGGATGCTGGCGGCGAAATATACGGCGGTAGGATGATCGCCCTGAAGAACTCGAGCGTCTGGGGCAACCTTGGGAAGGCCGGTCCTTTTGGTACACCTTACCCGCCGTTTGACTGGGGAAGCGGCATGGGCGTGTTGGACGTCGATCGCCGCGAGGCCATCGAACTTGGGCTCGTCTCAAAGGAACAGATAGACAAGCACGTTGAAAAGCTCCGGCAGCGGCAGAGCGAAGGAACGCTCCCGTCCATGAACGGGCATCTCGTGGCGAAGTTACCGTCATGGAAGCCAGGTTCTAATGAATGGCGTAAACTCAAGCGCAAGTTCGGCGACTTTGTAAAATTCGACGAAGACAAACAAGAATTTGCCTGGCGAGAGGATTGGACTGAAGATTTTCTGAGAAACGCCGACAAGAAGGGTTTCAGATTTAACGCCGGAGAACCGACGCCTCGACTACTTGAAGTGGTGCGCCGCGATTGCGGGGAATCAATGGTACAGCGCATAAAAGGCAGTCCTCTCGACATCAACGACTCATGGTTGAACGACGACGACGACAAGGTGAAACGCGAACCCGGTCACGGGCGCAAACACTTTTACGAGAATGAGAAAAAGGTAGGCAACATCCCGATGACTAAGCATGATCTTGAGCTGTTGCCATCACTTTGGCGATCTCCCACTCGGGCCGATATCAGCGAGCGCGAAGACAGTACCCTTTTCCTAGAGTTGGACACATTAGATGGAGGCGTGATCCAAGCACGGATAAGTCTGTCGCATAATCCGCGTCTCAAGACGCTGTTCAAGGTCGAGAAATCAGAAATTGAGCAGAATCGTGGTCAACGCGAGATTGATCGTGATACACGCCACAGAAAACAGATGGGGGTGGCAGAAAATGAAAAGGCCTGACAGGGAGTGGCCTCCGGCCGCGTATCCGCGCGTAAGCTCGCATTTCAGCGAGGACGTTCAGCACAATTTATCAGGCGCGCATAGTGTACCACAAACCCCTTGACGAAGGCAACCCGAAAATGACAATACGCGAAATCCAGAAGAAGATAGCCGACGCCTTGAACGGCGTGGAAGCGCTCGTTCAGGGCGGCTGCAAGGCGCTTGCAGAGGACGCGCAGGACGTGTTCTTCGAGGTGAAGCAGGCGCTCGAGGCTGGGAACGTGTGCATCGTGGTGGTGACGCCGAAGGTGACGCGCTCGGCGAGCGGCTGCGGGGACGGCATCCCCGTGGAGATGCAGCTTGCGGTGCAATGCGCGGAGCGTCCCGACCTGAACCGCAGCACGCCGGGCCACCTCACCGCGCTCGACGCCGCCGAGATCGTGGCGCACGCGCTGGACGGAGAGCAGTTCGAGTTCGCGTCCATCGAGCAGTGGGCGGACGATCGCACGCGCACCGTCACGGCCACGGCCACCTTCGGTTGCAACCCCATCTTGACAGAACCCACAAAGGAGAACTGACATGCCAACAAGCCCAGCAGAAATAAAAGGCAGCCCGCGCGGGATCACGAACACGCTCACCGGCTTCGTGGTCGAAAGCGAGAACATCAACGACGCGCCCGTCCAGGAGGAGTTCGACGACCAGGCCGGCGCCCGCGCCGACGAGCAGGTGTACGACAACCGCGTGGACCTCAAGCTCACCGTGTACGGTGCGACGAGCTCCGCGTCGATCGGTTCGGTCGTCGTGGCGATGCCCACCGGCTACACCGGCAAGCGCATCAAGTACCCGTCCGGCAGCGGCGGCGTCTGGTACAAGGTGGACAACGTGGAGGAGGCGGGCACGTACAACGGCCGACGCCGCTGGAACATCACCGGCCACAAGTTCGACAACTTCCCGCCGCAGACGACATGAGCAAGGCAAACCCCATCAAGGCGGTGCGCGCGCTCATCCCCGCGCCCATCGAGACGCCGTGCGGCTGCATCGTGCGCCCGGTCACGCTCGGCATGTTCGCCGTGCTCGAGCGCATATCCTCGCCGCTCCTGGGCGAGACGCCCGTCGACGGAGCTCTCTCGCTCGTGCCGTCTCTCTACGCGCTCACGCACGACCCTGCCGACGCTCTCAGCGGCGACCTCTTTGCACGCTCCATGGCATGGGCGGACACGCTCCCGCCAGCGGCGCTAGTGGAAATACGCGACGCAGCCGAGCGACAGGTGCAGGCCATGCTCGACGTGGTGCCTGAGCCGAAGGACTCAAAAAAAAAGGCCACAACGGATGGATCGCCGCGCTCGCCCAGTGGTGCGCCGAAACCTACGGATGGAGCTGGCGCGAGATCCTATGGGAAGTCCCCGCAAGCTCGGTTGCGCTCTTCCGGCGGCAATGGTCGTTCGCCCGGGGAGTGAACGATTGCTTTCCCCTGTCCGTTGTCGAGGAGATAGACCGTGGCGAAGAAGCTGACACTTGAGATGGAGGTGCGCAACGAGCGCGCGAAGAAGGCCGCGAAGGAGGTCGGAGAGGCCGCCGCCGCCGGCATGGATCGCGCAGCCGCCGCGTCGGACCGTCTGGCCGGCAGCCTCGACAAGGCCGCCGACGGCATGAAGCTCTCCGGCAAGCAGCTGGCGTCGGTTGCCGCGTCCATGGGCGGCATGGTGCTCGGCACCGTGGCCAAGGCCGTGGCGCTGAAGACGGAGGAGGGGTCAGCCGCGCAGCAGGCGCTGGGCTACGGCGGCGCCGCGATGCAGGGGCTCGGCACGGGCGCGGCGATGGGCTCCATGTTCGGCCCACTCGGCACCGCGGTCGGCGCGCTCGCAGGCGCAGCGATGGCGCTCGCCAACAAGTTCCTCGACGACGAGACGCAGGAGAGGCAGAAGCAGGACCAGCTGCGGAAGACCAACCAGGCAAACCGCGAGATGGTCGAGAGCCTGCTGTCCGCGCAGAGGCGCACCGAGGATTTCCAGAGGATGATCGACTCGCTGGGCGACAGGGAGAAGTCCCTGGCCGAGCGCCAGGGCGAGGTGCAGGCGGAGATCGAGAAGCGCGAGGCCGCCGAGAGGAGGCTGAAGGCGGTGATGCGCGACAGGTCGTCCGACGCGGCCACGGAGGCCGAGCAGAAGGAGCTGTCGAAGGCGCTCAAGGAGTACCAGGCGAACGGCGCGGAGCTGTCGCGCCTCAGGTCCCTCCAGAAGTCGATGGAGAAGTCGGCGCCCGCGGCGGAGGCGTACCGCGCCGCCTTCACGGCCACGGACGCGATCACCCGCCTCGGCGGCGCCTTCGCGGGAGGCGGGTCGAACATCGGGCGCGACCAGCTCAAGGTCGCCAGCGACCAGCTCGCCGTGCTCAAGTCCATCGACTCAAAGACAAGGCAGGGAGGCGCGACATGGCAGTGATCACCACGGCGGTGGACGACTCGATCCCCGGCGGATGCTGGCGGCAGACCGGCGAGAACGAAGGCACGGCGGAAGACGGCCGCGAGACCAGCACATACATCCTCAAAGGCGGCTACGACGCGCTGAAGGCGCTCAAGGACACGCTGTGGCAGGGCCGCGCCGTCGTGGACGGCTGGACGGCGCGGTCGTGGGACCTGCAGCGCGGCCGCGGCAAGCGGGCGCCAGCTGGCAACAATACACTGCGCGGCGGATCGGGCATCCTCACCATCACGTGCGCGCCGGCGCAGGCGGAGGCGGAGGCGGAGCCCGGAGAGGGAGAGACGTCCGGGACCATGATACCTCTCAAGGAGGTGTGGTCGATCAAGTCGGTCCGCAACGACGTGTCGGTTCTCGCCTACTGCGGCGTTGACACGGGAACGCCGCAGCGCGTCCCCATCGAGCTGTGGATGAAGGAGACGGACGGCAGGCTGGCGGAGAACTTCGAATACCGCGAGGCGGACGGCGGCGTCCGCGCGCTTGACGACGGCACGGTCGCCACGTACAATCTCGCGCGCAAGATCGCCGCAGGGAAGGAGCAGGTGATCCGCTTCTATCCGCAGCTCACCTGCAGGCGCACGTATTCGGAGCCGCCGTCCGAGTGTCTGACGAATCTGGCCTGCATCGACACGCCGGCGTTCGACACGCACACTCCGGAAGGGAAGCGGAAGGCGCCGAAGACTCTCGAGAGCAAGATCGCAGACTACTCCTGGCTCAAGATACAGGACGACGAAGACGAGCAGAGCGACGGCAACTGGGTACGCATCGAGTCCTGGATCGGCGTGCTCACAACCCAGGGAGGCTGGGACGAAAACTTCTACGGCACCACCAACCGCTGGCCCATGCCGTACAATGCAACCACCGGCAATGGAGCGGCGACATGAACGACCTGGTCCAGACGCCCGCCAAGGGACAGAAGCTCCGGATATCGTGGGGCGCGGCAGTGTCGGACGCGGTCAACCGCCACGAACGTGCGCTCAGCTCGTCGGCCGAGCCGTCGCCGGAGAACCGCAGAGGCTCCATTCCGCCGCCCCATCCGTTCTTCGTGGCGGGCGGCGAAGACCAGGGCTCCGCCCGCTTCGTCATCTACCTTCCGGCGGGCTGCCTCGTCTGCGGCTCCACCGTGCTCGTTCCCGAAGCCGGCCTCACCGCGCTCCAGGGCGCGGCGGATAGATACGTCATCCCGGCCGCGAACCTCGGCCAGCTCGGCGCCACCGCCGCCGCAGCAGCCACACTCTACGTCGTCGCATACCGCACGTCAGGAACAAACTCCTCGGTCGTCGCAGACGTCACCACCAACCTGTCGTCGGTACCGTCCGACGCGACCACGCTCCTGGCGCTTCCCGTGGCCAGGATATTCGCCGGCGCGCACGGCGGCGGCTCCTACGGCTGCGTCGCCGCACAGTATGTCCGATCGTCGGTGGAGATCACGGAAGGTGGCGGAGGTTCCGGTTCCGGCACCTCTCAGTCCGTGACCGTCGTCACTGACATCGCTCTCAAAGAGGTCAGCACCGGCGTCTACAAGCTCCAGAAGAAAACGCAGCAGCTCACGTTCACGGGCTCGCTCGGCACGGAAACTGCGTGGACCGATGTGTTCGACACCGTGCCCCACTCCAACAACCCGATCGTGTAGGTGGCGATATGTCATGCCCTACGACAGTCAAGATCAAATGCGTCGCATATCACGTAGACCCGGCTGCGGTGGTGTGGACTGGCAACACGGGATACAGCGATCAGTACGGCACATGGTACCCGCCTACGGCCATAGGCGTCTACGAACAGATGGCCGAGGCATGCGGCTGGGCGTTCGGCTCGTGGACGGTCACGTACAACAATCTTACGACTGGCGAGACCGCTATAGTGCAATCGCTTGTCGCAAACTATCCCGTGGACTTTTCGGCGTTGCCCACGCCGCCGAACGACGGCGACAGCATCGAGGCCGTGCTAGTTGCCAATATGACTTACAACGGCACGGGCAAGATAATGGTGAGCTACAACGACCACTCGAAGGTAATCCGCACGGCCAACTCCCCCGTGAAGATATTCATCGACAAATGAAAGGATCTACACCCGCCATGAAACCACGTTTCAAACATCCTGCAAACCGCCTGCGCGCGAGCGTCCTGCTCTGCGGCCTGCTGGCCGCGGCCGCCCATGCCGCCGTACCCGTCGTCTGGACGAACACTCCTGCCGCTACGCAACCGTACCCGATCAAGCCGGTGCCGCACGGCTCTACGGTCGATCTCGCCGTCACGCTCAAGGGCTACACCACGCCGCCGATCGCGGACGGTGCGGACGTACGGCTTTGGTTCCAGACGAATGGCATGGGGTCGGCATGGTGGAGCGCGCCGGCCACCCTTGACGGCGACACCATAACGGCCACGTTCGGCGCGGAGCAGGATACCGGCGCGGACCGCGTCGCGCTCTTCTTCGGCGCGCCGTCGAACGTGTTCGCCTCGGCCATCCTCCGTCTCACTCACTCGCCGGGCTTCACGCCGAACGTTCGGCCGCCGCCCGTCGTCCGCCTCGACTTCTCGGCGCTTGAAGTGCTCAACGCGCCCTACTACACCCAGGCCGAGACCGACGCCCGGATCGTCGCCCTCGCGCCGACGCCAGGCGACTACGCCAACGTGTCCAATCGCGCGATGTCCGCATTGCAACCCTCGGCGCTCTCATCCGCAAACCCCGCCTTCGCCGCGGCCGTCACCAACTGCCCCGTTGTGATCGCGGCCGATGCGGACATCGCCGAGTACGGCACCTACGGCACCGTCGCCGCAGCCCTCGCAGCCCTCGCCGCCGGCCTTGCCGCCCTCAAGCGCGGCAAGGTCGACAAGGTGACGGGCAGCGGCATCACGGGATATCTGCCCGTGCTCAAGTCGGACGGAGGCCTGCAGCGCTCGTACTACACGCCGCAGAGCTTTGCGTCGTCGGGCCACAGCCACGACGCGACCTCGGTGTGGTATGACGGCTACGACGTGGCATGGAAGCTCGGCGACCTCGAGGCGCGCGTGGCCGCGCTGGAGGAGGGGGACGTGATAGGCGATGCCGAGATCACGATAGGCACGCTGTACTACGACAGCATGACCATGATGTCCCCGGTCGCGTACCCGGGCGTCGTCGGGTGCAAAGACGGCATGTCCTCGATGGGCGTGGACCCGTACAAGTGTATGACGTGCCTCATGGTGCGCGCGGACTTCCTGCTCGACCCGGACAGCTGCGTCGAGGGCGACTACTCGATGGGCGGCACGGTCAAGTCGGACTACGCCAACAACGGGCTCTACCTCTGCGCGAGGGGCGACACGTGCGGCGCCACCGCCACATTCCGCGCGGCGGTGGACTACGGCGTGACATGCTACTGCGCCGTGAGCGTGCTGGACGGCTACAACTTCTCGTATCTGCGGAATGCGCAGCCCGGCGGCGGCGTCACCGGTGCGCTCGTCCAGGACGAGGGCGGCGCGTGGTGGATATGCGTTCCGCCGCGTCTGCCCATGTACGGCGAGTCGCCAGACCCCGTGCACGACTACGACATCGAATACGGCGACGGCCTGGCGCTGTACCTCGCAGAGGAATACTACATGGGGTGCAACCCCTGCGGCATCCCCGCAGAGGTCCGGATCACCATCGAGGACACGTGCGGCCTCACCGTGTACGAGGGGACGGTGCAGGTGGAGATCTACGAAGAGCCGCCCGTGACAATCTGACGACAGCAGCCAAAGGAAAGGAAAACGAAAATGGACAACGTGAAACCGGTCATCGTGGTATTCGGATATTCGAGGGACCGCGCGCTCTTCGGGCAGGCGCTCCGCGCGCTCTCGCGCCTCGTGGCGAAGGGCGAGGCGTGCGCCGTGCGCCTCTACGACGACGCGAACGACCCGATGTACCCCGGCGGCATTGGAACGCCGCAGGGCGTGACGCGCGTGGTGACCTCGTGGGACCGCGGCGGATTCAGGCCCGGCGGGTACAACGAGGCGACCGTTCGCGGCATCGTCGCGGCCATGCGCGACGCCGCGGACGCGACCGGAGCGGCGTGGACGGTCAAGACGGACTGCGACGCCGCGCTCAACTCGCTGGCGTATCTCGATGCGCTCGCCCCCGCCGCGACGGGCGAGTTCGGCAACGAGGGCGCAAAGGGCTTCTCGATGGGCGTTCTCCACGCCTTCTCGGCGCAGTGCCTTGAGCGCATGGACGCGCTTCTCGGCGACCGCAAGGCCCAGGCGCAGCTCGTGCTGCTCGACAGGCCGGAGGCGCAGTCGCTCTCGAAGCTGGCGGAGCTGACGCGCATGAGGCGCGTCCTCGTGCCGAGGGACGGCGCGGCGGGCTGCGGCTGGCGGCACAGCCGCCACGGGTTCTTCGACGCGACGCCCGCGCAGATGGACGAGCTGATGAAGTGCATGAGCGTGTTCTTCAAGCCGACGGTTCCTGACGGCGCGCCTGCGGATCGCGTAGAGGCGACGTACGCCGCCGCGCTCCGGCGCATGACGGCCTACGTGGACGCGCTCCTCGAGCGCGGCGACGCCATGGCCCCCAAGCCGCCGCCGCGCCGGTGGACGCCTCTCAGCATCAAGCGCGCGTGCGGCGACCGCTGGCCGACGGTCAAGAGCGCGCTCGTCGCGGCGGACATCTACGAGGACTTCGTCATGGCGCAGGAGCTGCGAGAGGACGATGCGGCGTTCGCGCGGGGGTATGCGTGGGCGGTTAGCCAGTACGGCGCGCAGACGGTGGACGCGGTTCTTGCCGCCGCGCAGATGTGACAGTTTGCGCGGGTGCCAGACCGTCGGGTCTCCAAAGATCATACAAGACTGTTGTGCCTATTCCCAGACGGACCTCCCGCGTTTTTCCCAACTCGGCTAGAATCTCCCCATCCGACGGCCTGATTTTCCCAACCCTCAAACGCCGTTCAAAACCCTCTCAAATCCCGTTTAATCCAGCCTCAATCCCGCCTTTTCCCGTTTCCCAACCCCCACCCGATCTGTTAGAGCCGTACGACGGACCGTGGTGCGGCGTGGCCGTGGCGACATACTTCCCGCTGCCGGGAATCTGCCGCACGTTCGCCTCCATCTCCGGCGACGTGTGGTGGTGAAGGCGCGTGTTGCCGTTGAGCTCGCGCGGGTCGCGCCCGTCGGGGAAGGTCGTCCAGGCGTGGTGCGCCTGGCTGTGGCCGCGGTCCACGTAGTCCCACCGAGTGTAGACGATCATGCCGTCCTTGTTCACGCTGGAGTGCCATTCGTTCGTCTCGTGGTGCGAGAGGCGCACGATGTCCGAGCCGTCGTCGAACATGGAATAGAGCGTGAACGACGGCACGGGGCGGTCGCCGGAACAGCGCACGTAGCCGCCTCGCCGCTCAGATATGAACGCCATGCGCCCGCTCGGCAGCCAGCACGGGTCGAAGTCGTTCCACGGGCCGTGCGTGATCTGCCGGAGGTCGGAACCGTCCAGCGCGCAGGTGAAGATGTGGTAGCAGGTGTCTTCGTTCCAGTTGTCGAGCTGGTTCTTTGCGCGGGTCGCAGCGAAGGCCACGCGCTTCGCGTCCCAGTCGAGCTCCGGCGAGATTATCGCGCAGCCGTCGAGCGTCGCCCCTTTCCACAGGCCCTCCACGATCTTCCTGCCGGCGATGATGTTGCGGGCGGTCGGATGGTCGGAGAACGGGTTTTCGAGGATGTAGAGCCCGTCGCCGCGCGACAGGCCGTTCTGCGTGCCGTGGAAGCCGTAGTACTGGTCGCACATGTGAGTTCCGTCGCGCCGGTGGAAGAAGCCGGTCGGTTCGTGCGTGGCGAAGAGTATCTTGTCGATTCCCTTCAGGAGCGGGTTCTTGAAGGCGACGCGCCGGTTGAGCGCGAGCGCCCGCTCGAAGAGAGCTACGCGCGGTGCCTCGTCCAGGGCGATCGTGGCGTCGGACGAAAGCGTCGCGAGCTCCGCGCGTTCCGCGGCGAGGTCGGCGCCGGCGCCGGAGAGGTCGTCGAGCAGCGCGCGCGTGCGGCGCAGCACGACGGCAAGCGGGTCGGTGTCGCCCGGCAGGATGCAGGAGTGTATGTTGGCCGCCTGCGCGTTGGAACGTCTGCCGGGGATGCGGCTCCAGTTGTCGATGTCACGCTTTATGACGGACCAGTCCTCCGGCACGCGCGCCTTCGCCTGCGCGGCGTCGGCGACGCGCCACTTCTCGAGAAGGTGGCGGGAGATCGCAAGCCGCTCCTCGTCGGAAAGTACGCGCTTGAACACGGCCAGCTCGTACAACGTCCTTCCGCCGCTGCGCCCCACGTCCGGCGGAGGGAGGTCGCGGTCGCACGCGATCCTGTCCGCCGCGCACTGCGAATCCATCACCTCATAGCACAGCACTAGGACGCGGTCTGACGGCATCTTCTCCCTGAAGATGTCGTATATCTGCTGCGTTCCGTTCCACACCCTAGCGACGTTCGACCATTCGTCCGACGCATATTCGCCGCTGCGGCCCCGGTGGAAATCGTACTGCTTCCCGTCGCACAGCACGTGGCAGCCCATCGCGGAATCAAACCTGCCCACCGCGAACACGGTGCGTATTCCGACGATGCGCGGGAAGGAGAGGTCCATGTCGCTTCCCATCTTCCCGAAATCGACGGACGGACGCTTTTCCGCGTCAAGCCCGAACACCGGGCTGCGGCGTTTCCCCGGTCTTGCCGAGACGCCGCCCGTCTGCGAACGCCACTCCACGACCTGGCCGCCCGTGCCCAGCACGAGCGACTTGCCGTCCGATGCGTCGAGCAGCATCGCGGCCTCCCGTAGCGTTGCAGGCTCCGCCAGCGCCGCCGCCGTGCAGGACGCCGCCAATCCGACTAGAGCGTATTTGATTGCTGTCTTCGTCATTGCACTACTGCCTTTCCCTTAAAGATTGTCACTTTACGGCCAAGAGGGGACAGCCCCAACGCTATTCAAGTGCCAATTATGAGAGAATCTGCGGGGACGGCCCACGCGGTCTTCTCAAGCGTCACGGAGCGGAGAAGATCGCCGCGTCACCGGGATCAAGCCAGAAGATGTCCGAATAGGCATCGAGCTTGGCGCGGGTACCATCCCTGCGGACGATTTCCGATCCGGGCGCGAACTTCGCCTTGAACGCCATGTCGTCGTTCGGATTGCGGTTCACGACCATGAAGTAGTCCTTGCCGGCGTTGTTCAGGTGCGATACGACGAACTCGCCGGACTGGACGGTCGAAAACGAAGTCACGAACGACGGAAGCAGCTTGGGGTCGAAACGCTTCGTCCCAAGCGGGATGTCGATACCCGTATGCCGCACGCTCCGCACCTTCGCGCCGACAAACACGTAGGCGCGCGCCTGGAGCTCGGCGTTGAGTTCGCGTACGCGCTCGAACATCGGGCCGCGCTTGCCGTCGTAGAGGATCGGCGCATTGTTGTAGCCGTGGTACGGCTTCGGAATGTAGTAGCGGAAGTATTGGAGCCCCTGCGCGCCGTAGGCGAGGTTGGAATACTGTTGCAGACGGAAATGCTCCATCGTCGGGACTGGATAGTCCTGCCCCGGATAGTGTCGGTGCGCCGCAAGAAGCGCGAACGCAAGCATCGGAATGTCGCGCTCGCGGGCAAGCGCGCTCGTCGTCTCAAGCGTCTCGTACCACCGCTCCTTCAAAAACACGCGCGCGCCGTGTAGCCGGAAGTCGCCGTCTTCAAGCGGCTTGAAGGAGAGGACGGGATACGTGTCAAAACTGATCAACTTGAGCGGCACGGCGGCATACAGCGCCCGGATGTAGTCGTCGTGGGACGTAAAGCCGGTGAACTTCATCTGACGTTCCTCGTCCTTGCGTTCCCGCCTGTCGCACAGTGCGCCGAAGAGATTCACATAGCACGCATGCGCCGGGTCAAGCGCCTCGTACCTCGCTACGCAGTCGCGGATGCTGCCGAAGGCCCGCTTGTGCGGTTCATCGGCAATGTAGTAGGATTCAAGCGCGGGAGAGTCCTTGCAAGCCGCCGTGAACGCCTCTGCTTCGTCAGCCATTCGCTTGATGTCATGCAGCCCAATGATGAGTTTGACGCCGGCCTTCTCCGCTTCGCCGAGAATCCTTTTTGCGGCATCCGCCGAGGCGCACCACTGCACGACGTGAGTAAACCCGGCCTCCTTCGCCTCGGCATACCGCGCCGCCGTCGCCTCCGATTCCGGAAGCGTTCCCCACACGATCAGGGGAAGCTTTGCATCTGCTAACGCGGCAAATGGAAGAAATGCGCAAGCGGCAACCGCCGCCAGCAGAATCAGCGCTCTCGCACTTGATCCCTTGATTTTGGGTTTTTCCTGCAACTTATGCATCTGCTGTCCTCCTTATGATTTTGTCTGTGCGTTGGGGATAGTTTAACACATTTGAACGCGAAGCTTCAAATCCCAGGTCGCCCGGTGCGACTTCGCGGGCCGTGAAGTCGACGGGCTACCATGCGCCGTTCTCCACCACCTTCACGTTTCGGAACATCCATTTGTTCGGGCTGAGGCGCACGGGCTTGCCGCTCTTCGTCGTCACGTTGCGGAGCTCGACCTCCTCCGCAACATGGTAAGGATGCTTCTCCACGTAGTCGGAACTCGTGTTCTTCGAATTGAACATTCCGAACACGAACGGCCCGTCGTAATTCTCCGGATGGCTGGAGTCGTCGATTACGAGGCCGTCGAACACGATACGGCGCGGCATGAAGCACTCGTATCCGAAGTCGTGCCAGTCGTAGCTGTAGCCGTTGACGAGCGCGGCGGCGCACTTTTTGCCATCGCGGGGAACAAACTTGCAGTTGCGCACGATGAAGTCCCCGCGCCATGTGCTGCCGTAGTCGCCGCGCAAGTTGAAGAACGAGCTGCTGCGCACCGTCGTGTTCTCGACGAGGAACGTTCCGAATCCGATCGCGTTTATGCCCATGTAGCCGAGTTCGCAGTTCCTGATCGTCGCATTCGCCACACCCATGTGCGCGTCGAAGCGCGAAAACACGCAGCCGTCGTAGAGCAGGTTTTTGCAGTAGTTCGAGCCGAAGATACCCCAGTAGCGTCTGTCGTTTATGTCCGTCGTCTGGCGGCAATTGACGAACGAAACGTTGACGGCGTTGTTGGCCGAGATGTCGTAGGACCCCATGCTGACCGGCTTGCCCGCCGCGCCGACCGTGCGGTAGGTCCTGTGCGCGGTGAAAACGCAGTTGGAGACCATGACGTTGGCGGCGAGAGAGACAGAGACGAATCCACTGTAAGGCGCGCCGTGGTCGCCTTCGCCCGTCACGTCGTGGCGAAGGCCCTCGATGCGCACGTTCGACCGGCTGACGTCGAAACCGCGCCCGAAGTACGTGTATCTGGGCTCCGCCCGGTTGGCGATCGTCGTGAAACGTCCGCCCCTGACGACGAGCGTCTTCGCGTCGAGAGGATGCGCGATGGCGCGCGTGACCTTGCCGTAGTCCCAGATTACGGGCGTGGAGGGATCGACCGTGCCGTCCGCCGCCGCGAGCAGTACTTCCCGCTTGGGACTGCCGCCGTTCTGGTTGAGGCCGTAGCGGATGTACTGGCGCACGGTGGCGTCCGTCACCTCCACGAGCGACGGGCCGGGAAGCACGACGCCGAGGTTCTTCTGCCCGTTCGCAAGCGCGGTTATGCCCTTCACCTCGACGGGCGCGACGGAATGCCGGATGCGAAACACCGGCGTCGCGCGCTTTTTGAGCGGGACCTCGCGGTCGTCGATCACGAACGACGCGGTACCGAAATCGACGTCCGTGCGAATCTCGGCGGTCCGGGCGCCGCCGCCGATGTAGTACGTTTTGCCGTCGCCGGCCCTCACGGGCAGGCCCTTCTTGTTCGCGGCCGCATGGGCGGCGACGATCGCGGCCATGTCGTCCGTTTTGCCGTCGCCCACCGCGCCGAACTCCTCGTACGTGACAACGTCAGCCGCGCAGACGATTCCCGCGACGAACGCCGCGCCAAGGGTGCATACGCCTTTGCGGAGCAGAGCTCCCGACTTCCAGTTCAGAGGCGTTTTCATCTTCGGTTCCTCGTTCTCTTTCATTTTCGCCGTGCCCAGCGCCGGAAGACCTCCTCGGCCTTCTTGCCGCGGAAGGTGAAGTCGCGCGCGCGGACCTGTTCGCACGTCACGCCCTCGCGCCTCGAGGAATGCTGGTCCCACTTCCACCAGTGGAATCCCCGGCACCACGGCTCGTGCGCAAACACGCGAAACAGCGCCTCCATGTACATGGCCTGCTCGTCCTCGTCCGGCTTCGCCCCCACGTTGAGGCTGGCCGGCGCCGCGGCGGCATTCCTGGTCGACGAACAGCCGCACTCGCCGAACACGATCGGCTTGCCCGTCGCCCGCGCAATCGCGGACATCCGCGCGTGCGCTCCCTTGAGACGCTCCGCCATCTCCTCGACCGAAAGAGCCTTCCCTTTGTCCGCATTCGTCCGCGCGGAGCAATAGTAGCTGATCGAGAGGTAGTCTAGCGAATGAAACCAGTGCTTGGGGTCCGCAAGGCACTTCTTGAAGTTCACGACGCCCGTGTGGAGCGTGTGGCAGCTCGTGACGGGCCCGGAATACACGCGACGCACGGCGGCGATCACCTGTTTCCACTTGCCGCTCTCCTCCACCATGCGGTCAAGTTCGCTGTCGAGGCAGAATGCCTCGCATTTCGTCCGTTCGGCGATACGCGCGTAGTAGGCGCTGCGCGCGGCCATGGAGTCGAACCATTTCGCGCGCTCCCGCGTGGCGCGGCCCGGCATGCGCTCGCGGTCCGGAGTCATCCACACGGCGAGCCGCCCCATGCCGTCCTTGCACTCGAGCATGGGACGCAGCTGCACCTTCATGCCTTTTGCGTGTATGAGGTCAATGGCGTCCATGAGCTCGATGTCGTTCGGGGTGAGGGCGAAGTCCTTGTACTGAAAAGACGAGGAACAGGCGTCCTGCCACACGGTCGGCACCACCGTCACCCACGTCGCGCCCGCGCGGGCGATGGCGTCGATCTCCGCCTTGGCCTCGACCGAGCCGAAGTATCCGTTCGTGGCGTAGAAGCCGAACGTCACGCCCCATTGCATGCCATCCGGCATTTTTGCGCGGCACACCAAAGGTGCGCCAACTGCCACGGCGCACAACGTGGCGATTTTCACAACTGTGAAAAAGGATATGGTTTTCATGTGCGGAATTGTACCAAAAAATCTGACTGGTCGCAAGGAAGCAACCACTTTGGTGCCGTCCCCCATCAAAAAACTGCTCCTGCGACGAGCGCCGCGCCAAGGACTGATACGCCTTTGCGGAGCAGAGCGCCCGGCTTGCAGTTCTGGGGAGTTTTCATTTCCAGTTTTTGGTGTTATCTTTGCCGTGCCCAGCGCCGGAAGACCTCCTCGGCCTTCTTGCCGCGAATCGTAAAATCCCGCGCACGTATCTGTTCGCGCGTACTACCCTTGCGCCTCGGCCAGAGCTGGTCCCACGTCCACCAGTGGAATCCACGGCACCACGGCTCGTGCGCAAACACGCGGAAGAACGCTTCCATGTATCTGGCCTGTTCCTCTTCGTCCGGTTTCGCATTGAACCCAAGGCCGGACGGCGCCGCGGCGGCGTCCTTGGTCGACGAACAGCCGCACTCGCCAAATACAATCGGCTTGCCCGTCGCCTGCGCAATCGCGGACACCCGCGCGTGTGCGCCCTCGAGCCGCTTTACCATGTCGTCCACCGAAAGTGCCTGCCCCCTGTCCGAATCCGTCCGTACAGGGCAATAATAACTGATTGTCAGATAGTCGAGCGAATGGAACCAGTGGTTCGGATCCGAGAGGCATTTCTTGAAGTCCACGACGCCCGTATGGAGCGTGTGGCAGCTCGTGACGGGCCCGGAATACACGCGGCGCACGGCGGCAATCACCTGTTTCCACTTGCCGCTCTCCTCCACCATGCGGTCAAGTTCGCTGTCCAGGCAGAACACCTCGCATTTCGTGCGTTCGGCGATGCGCGCATAGTAGGCGCTGCGCGCAGCCATGGAGGCGAACCACTTCGCGCGTTCCCGCGTGGCGCGGCCCGGCATGCGCACGCGGTCCGGAGTCATCCACACGTTGAGCCGCCCCATGCCGTCCTTGCACTCGAGCATGGGGCGCAGCTGCACCTTCATGCCTTTGGAATGTATGAGGTCGATGGCGTCCATGAGCTCGATGTCGTTCGGGGTGAGGGCGAAGTCTTTGTACTGGAAGGACGAGAAACAGGCGTCCTGCCACACGGTCGGGACCACCGTCACCCATGTTGCGCCCGCACGGGCGATGGCGTCGATCTCCGCCTTGGCCTCAACCGAGCCGAAATATCCGTTCGTGGCGTAGAAGCCGAACGTCACGCCCCATTGCATGCCATCCGGCATTTTTGCGCGGCACACCGACGGTGCGCCAACTGCCACGGCGCACAACGCGGCGAGTTTCGCAACTGTGAAAAAAGGCATGGTTTTCATGCGCGGAATTATACTAAAAAATCCGGCTGACCGCAATGGAGTACGCCTTTCACCATTTTTGCAAGACGAACGCCTTGCGGGGAGTGTCCCTACAAGGATTTTCGCTTTTCGCCATCTCGAGCGAGAACCCTACGCGCAAGGGGTGCGGTTCCCGTTTCTTTCGGCGCGGCTCCCGCCCGGACCCATTTGCCGAAATTCGTGTAAAAGCGCCTTCTGCATAAACTCAGCGGGGACAGTCCCCGCGCGTTCTTCTTCTAGCATGCACACCACTGCTGGAGCAGTATGTGACGGCCTTCGCCGTGCGGTCAGATCTGCCTGTCGACGAGCGTGCGGAAGTAGGCAATCGTCTTGGCGAGGCCCTCCTGCAGGGGAACCTTGGGCTCCCATGAGAGCAGTTCCTTGGCGAGGGAGATGTCGGGCTTACGGCGTTTGGGATCGTCCTTCGGCATGGGGCCATAGACGAGCTTGGAGGTCGATTCCGGCAGCTGGCGCAGCGTCTCCTCTGCGAGCTGGCGGATGGTGTATTCGCCGGGATTGCCGGTGTTGATGACGGCGGCGCCGAGGTTGTGGCGCTGCATGAAGTCGTCAATGATGTCGCGCTCGAGCGACATGTAGATGCGGAAGGCGTTGATGAGATCGTCGCAGTACTGGAAGGAACGGGTCTGCGAACCGTCGCCGAAGAGGGTGATGTCCTCGTTGCGCAGCGCCTGCATGATGAAGTTGGAGATCACGCGGCCGTCCTTGGGGTGCATGTTGGGCCCGTAGGTGTTGAAGATGCGCACCATGCGCACGTCAACCCCGTACTCACGGCGGTAGTCGGCGCAAAGCGTCTCGGCGCAGCGCTTGCCCTCGTCATAGCAGCTGCGGATGCCGATCGTGTTCACATTGCCCCAGTAGCTCTCCACCTGAGGATGCACAAGGGGGTCGCCGTATATCTCCGAGGTGGAGGTGTGCAGCACGCGCGCCTTCGTCTTGAGGGCGAGGTCGAGCACGTTCATCATTCCAAGAACGGAGCTCTTCGTCGTCTCGACCGGGTTCTTCTGGTAGTGGATGGGCGAGGCGGGGCAGGCGAGGTTGTATATCTCGTCGAACTGTCCCCAGAACGGCTGCGTCACGTCGTGCAGGACGAACGAGAACTTGGGGTTGCCGAAGAGGTCGTAGATGTTGGCCTTTGTGCCGGTGAAGAGGTTGTCGAGCGCCGTCACCTCGTAGCCGTCGGCAAGGAGGCGACGGCAGAGATGCGAGCCGAGAAATCCGGCTGCGCCGGTTACAAGAGCCTTTTTCGTGATGAGCATTGATTGTTTCCTTTCGGTGGAAAAGGAGATTATATCATATTGAGTGCCTAGTGCCTAGTGGCTCTGGAACTTGTCCCCATGCGTTTCGCATAGCTCGCGGGGTCGTCGGGATTGAGCGCCACGTTCCGGTTGACATCCGCCGAAAAGAGCGGCGCGTCGATGACGGCGCGCAGTTGGCCGGGCGTGAGCGACTGCGCCGGGCGGAACGCGTCCGACGCCGCGTACGCCTCGAGCCGCGCCTTGAACCACGCCGTGGCAGGGTCGTTCGCGCCGAACGCGAACGAGCATACGAGAAGCCGCCCCTCGCCCACCCTGTACTCGAAGAGCATCGCCTGGCGGATCAGATACTTGTCGGACGACGCCACCTCGATGACCGGGTCGAACGGCACTCCCGCCTCAAGCTGCACCGCCGCGCCGTCCTGCATCAGCCGCCTGAACTGCCATCCGCAGAATCCCTCATGCGGCATTCCCTCCAGCGCGGGATGCCCCGGCTTGATCACCGTGGCATAGTGCCCGGAGGTGCGCCCCGCAAGGCCTATCCGGAAAGACGTCCGCAGCGACTTGAACGGCCCCTTCCCGAGCAGCAACACCCGCTCGCCGCGCCCCATCGCCGCAAGGAGGTCGTCCCTCTTGATGTCGGAGACGACGCGGACTGGAGCGCTGCCGCGCGGGACGCATGGCCCTGCCGCCGGGAAGGCATATACCTCCCACTCGTTCTCGGCCTTCACCGCGCCGCCGGCGAACGACGCGCGGAGAAGATACTTGCACGGCGCATCCAACGCCGGAAACGGCACCTCGAACTCACCGATCGCCGCAATCTCGCCATTTCCAACATTCCCCGCCTTTCTCTCATCGCTCCACACGCAACCTACACGCTCTCCGCGCTCTCCGCCTCTTTGCGCCTCTGCGCGAGAGCCATCCCCGCTCCGGCACGCGACAAGCGCCACGCGCAGCGTCGCGTCCTTCGCATCGCCCGCGAAGTTCGAGATGGTGAACGCCACGCGCCTCTTCTCGCCCGCCTTGAAGTTGAAGTCGCTGCCGAGGCTGCACATAAGAACCGCCGCGGAGTTGTAGCGCCGCACGTTCTCGACGGTCTCTCCTGGCTTCATGCGGTAGAACTCGTCCATCATGCCGTCGGAGTATCCGAACGTGTGCCAGCGCGAGTCGATGTCGCCGAGGAAGTCGTAGCCTACCGTTCTGCGCGACGAGCGCACCTTCTCGAAAGTGAACTTGCGTATCCGCCGCATCCATTCGCACGAGTTGCGCACGTACGCGGGGGCGCGGTCGAGGAGCCCGCGCTCCAGAAGATGCCGCCGCACCTCCGAGAACACGCCCTCCTTCACCACGGGAGAGTCCTTCGGGTAGTCCTTCTCGAGCGTGATGTCGCAGAAGCCGCCGTCGATGCAGGTCTCGTGCATCGTGCGCGGCTTTCCGCAGTATGCGTCGCCCCAGGCGTCGATGGTCTCGGCGGACTCCCCGTTCAGCGAATTGTACGACACCGCGCCGAGCTGGTACGACGTGAAGTAGTCGGAGTACGCGGCCAGCCGCGCCATGCGCGACGGAACGTGCAGAAACGGCCTGTCCGCAGTGTCCCTGCCGCGCCTCACCATGTACTCCACGTTGCGCATCGCGCTCATCGGCGTGAAGAGCGCGTCAGTGCCGGCATGGACCAGCTTCGCCACCGATTCAAGATACTTCTCCGCCCTTCCGTCTATCCACGTCTCGTTGCCGGTGCAGTACGCGACGACGCACGGATGCCTTCTCGCGAAGCGGATGATCGCCTCGTATTCGTCGAGCGGGACGAAGTTGGGCGATTCGATGTGGACCATGATTCCCTGCTCGTCCATCGCCTCGAGGTACTCATCCGGCGGGACGAAGGTGTGGAAGCGCAGGAAGTTGAACCCGAGCTCCCTGCGCTTGGCGGTGATCGCGCGGTAGTACGCGAGGTCGCGCGGAAGATGCACGGTCTCCGGGAAATAGCAGTGCTCCGTGACGCCGCGCAGATACGTCAGCTCTCCGTTGAGGCGCATCCGCTCGCCGTCCGGCACGAGACGGCGTATGCCGAACTTCTGCGAACGCCTCCCTTCCCGCGTCGACAGCGCCAGCGTGTAGCGCACGGGATTCTCGGGCGACCAGAACTCGAACCCCTTCGTCGGCAGCGTGAAGTCTCCATTCGCCTCGCCCTTCGCCAGAACTTTTCCACCGTCCAGAATCTCCCACGAGAATCCTTTCCCGGTCTGCGGCCCGCGGTATTCGACATGCACGGTGAACGTATTCAAATCTCTGGCCGTAGTCACATAGACGTCGCGGATTCCGTCCCTGGCGAACCGCAGCTCGAGGCGTCCGTCGATTCCGCCGGTGGACTCGAAGAGCCCGCGCGTCGTGAGCCCGCTCACGTCGGGTCCGTTGTACCCCTTGTTCGGATTGTTCGAGACGGCGAGCACGATCTCGTTCTCCCCTTTGCGGAGGACTCCCTCCGGAATCGGCAGCTCGAACGGCGTGGAGAAGCCCTGGCGGAACGCCACGAACATTCCGTTCACCCAGGCGTGGACCTGGTTGCGCACGCAGTCGAACGCGAGGAACGCCGGGCTCCGCGGCGGCTCGTCCAGGGTGAACGCCCGGCGGTACAGGAAGCAGCCGTAGATGTTGGGCAGCGTGGAACCATGTCCTCCCAGAACCCCGGCACGGCCCTGGAAACGACGACGCCCCTGAACTTCGGGCATTCAGCCGAATTCCATGCGTTGGAGCGGTAGGACATCTCCCACGCGCCCTCCAGAGACACCGCGCGAGCCGCCGGCGCGGCGCAGACTATGGCCGCGACAAGCGCGACCATGTCGGCCATCCTGCTCATTCAGTCCCTCCTTCGTCCATTCCGTGATTCAACGTGCGCGTCAGCGCACGAGGATCATGAAGCCGCATACCACGTACAGGCCATCGTCCTTCGCAACGAAGCCGCGCGCAATCTCGCCCGGCGCGGACCTGAACTTCACGGCGTCGATGCCGGCCGGCTTCGACGCCCAGCTGATCACCGGCTCCCGGCTGGTCACGCCGTAGCCGCCGAACTTCATACGCACCGTCTTCTCCGCCTCGAAGCCCAGCGTCTTCGCACCGCTCGTGAACGCCGAGACTAGCGGCAGCGCGTTCGTGCGCGACGAAAGATCGATGGTCGATCCGTCCATCATCGTGCATCCGCGGAAGTAGTTGTGCGCGGACGGCCTGAACGTGCCGTTCACCTCGATCACGGCCGAACCGCTGTTGTAGTTGTATCCGTATACGGCCTCGTAGTCCCGCGCCTTGATCTTCGCGTTCAGCTCCAGCGCGGCGTTGACGCGGAAGTCGACGTTCGTGGCGACTATGTCGTTGTTGGAACTGCCGATCGGGGACGACCTTCCGGTGACGAACCATCCGCCGCTCAGGACGTCCACCATTCCGTCGTCGATCGTCATGTTGCAGATGTAGAAATACTTTCCGCTGGCTATGTCCACGGCAAGCCTGTTCCCGCCGAGCGCGAGCGTATGCGCGGCGTAGCCGCTTCCAACAAGGCCGAAGGAGGTCGAAGCCGCGAACGCGGAATCCGCTCCTAGGCCGATGTCGCCGAGCTGCGCGAGGCCGACGTCCAGGTCTCCGCCCGTGTTCCGGAGCGTGCCGCCATCCAGAATGAACCGATGCCCGTACGAGCCCGCAAATCCGTTCACGTCGAGGATTCCGCCCGCGGAAACGGCCACGTCGCCCGTCCGCGCGCCGAATATGCCTTGAGAAGGCTCTGCGCCGTACTTGAGGATCCCCGCCGCCACGCGCGTTCCGCCGGAATACGTCTGGCCGGTCCTTGCCGCCTTGAACGTCCCCGCTCCGTCCTTGACGAGCCTGAGCGTGCCCGAGAGCGCAAACGAACCCGCCGCGCTAGGCGCCGCCCGCTCGTTCGTGAACGTCGCATCCTCAGGAATGTCGAAGTGGAGCTCACCGCCGGCCACGGCCGTGTCGGTGAACGTGCCGCGGCCCCTGACCGTCTCGCTGAGGTAGAGCTTGTTTCCGCCAAGATCGACCGTCACCCCTTCGGGGACGAGAAGCGCGTCGAACCCGCGCCAATCGACGACGGCTGCGGAGAGCGTCGCGCTGCCGGCCTCAAGGCGAAGGTACGGCCACGGAAGCGACGTGCCGGCGGGCGCGTTCAGCGCCGCCGCGCCGGAGCAGACGACGACGCGCGTCATCGCGCACGGCAATGCGTCGGCGATCTTCGCGCCGGACGCGTTGCGGCAGTCCCAGTTCGCGGCGGAACCGAGGCTCGCGCCGTCGCCCGCGCCCGTCCACGTGGCCGTGACGGGAACCGCGTCCGCCGAAACAAGCACCGTTCTGCCGTCGGCGGAGAGCGACAGCGTGAAGCGGCTGTCGTTCACGCCGAAGTGCGAGAGCACGTCGGCGGCCGTCTCGCCCTCCGGCAGGGCGAACACCCCTGCAGTCAGGGCTTCCGTCGTGCCGCCGTCGTTGTAGTTCGCCGTGTCGAAGACGATCTTCGCGCCGGCGCCGAACGAGAGCGTGCCGCCCACGTTCACAGCGTAGAGCGGCACGGAGAGCCGCAGCCCGCCGCCGATCTCGAGAGCCTGCGGCGCGAAGCGCGAGCCCTCCGCGCTCTTGAGGACGGCTGAGACCGGGAGGGACACGCCTGCCGCGGCCGCAAGGGCAAGACGTCTCGGCGTGACGAAGGTGTCGTTTGTCACCGTCACGCCGTCGGCGAACGCCACCTCCGCCTCGACCTCAGTGTCTTCGAGCGCGGGCCAGATGGTGGTGCGCGCCGTGTCCGCCCAAGCCCCGCCTTCCGCATTCCATTCCCTGGCGCCCCACGATGCGCGGCCGCCCGCCCACGCGCCGTCCGCCGAAACCGTGCGCACGAGGTTGGTCGCATCGAGCGGCGGCAGGCACGGCACGTTGCCCGCAAGCCACCGGATCTGCGCCGGAGAGAACGAGTGGTTGAACACGGCGATCTCGTCGAGATAGACGCCGGAGGTATTCCCGGGATGTCTCCCGCTGCCGTCGTTGGCGAACACGACCGGGCCGAACGTCAGGCTCTTCAGCACGTCGGCGGAAGTGGGGCTGCCGAACGCCAGCGTCATCGCGGTCTTTTCTCCATCCAGGTAGAACTCCATCTTCGATGCGGCGGGATTCCACACCATGCAGACGTTCTGCCACGTATCGACCTTGAGCGTGACGTCTCCGGCGGCGCTTGAACTTCCATAGACGGTGAAATGCATCGGATTCGCCGCGCTCCACTCGAAGCGCTTGTAATATCTGTTGCCGATATCAAACGACAGGAAATCGCGCCAAAGGGCCACGTTCGCCGGCGCCTTGACCCAGAACGAAAGCGTCATGCCGGAATCGAGACTCGCACCAAGCCCGTCCGTCGCGGACGCGCCATCGACGCGGAACGTGGTGGCGTCCTTGAGATGGAAGGCGTAGGCGGAGCCAAGCGCCCCCCCGCCGCTCGTCGGCCAGTTGGCATATCCGCCCTGCCATTTGTACGCCGCGTCGGTCCCCGTGCCGGAGTTGTCGGCACACACGCCAAGCCCGCGGCCGTCCTGCACGCGGTCGAGAAGATAGGCAAACGGCATTGCGCGGCCGGGGCCTTTCGCGGGCTGCGCGGGCCTGTACTCCGCAAGCCACTTGACCTGCTCGGCAGTGGCGGGGTAGTCGAACACCGCGAGCTCGTCGATGCCCGTGTTGGTGGCTGCGCTTCCGCGGTCGCCGCCGTTGAGCGCCCTCACCCAAGAGCCTACATGGATCTGCTGGAGATTGCCCGCGTTCCTGACGGCCATTCTCGCGACCTTCTCGCCGCCGAGGTAGATCATGCACGTTCCGGTGGGGTTGATTCCGTTAGGCGTGAATACGAACGCGACGTGCTGCCACGCGCCGGCCGTAGCGGGTATGTTGACGTTGTCTTCCGTTTCGAGACTAAATGCGGCGCAGTTGGCGGCGCTTGCGACATTATAGTACATCGTAAAGGCGCCGCCGCTTGTGGAGACATATTCGCAGCGGTAGTCGAGACCGCCCACGCGGAATCCGAAGAAGTCCGTCCATGCTCTGTGCGATGCGGACGCCTTCAGCCAGAACGAGATCGTGAACCCCTGCGTCGTGCCGCATCCAAGCGAGGCGGAGCCGTCGCCGAGCCAGAGCGCCGTGTTGGCGGCTGAGGCGTAGTACGCGTAGTCTGAGCCCATGGCGCCCGTCGTGCGCGGCACTGACGATCCCTTCAGCGTGAAATCCGCCGGAGAGGTCCCCCTGTCGACGCCCGCGTACGCAAGGCCGCTGCCGCTTGGCGTGTCGAAGTCGAAGTAGTGGACAAGCGAGCGCGCCTGCGCCGGCATTGCCGCCGCGGCGAAGGCCGCCGCCGCAATCGCCGCGCGCAACGAGGTTGTTCTGCTGCCGAAAACGTCTTTCACCGCCATGTCAGTCTCCAGAGGCAACCCCCTCTTCCGCGCTATTCGCGAGCCAGGCCGCGCGGCCTGGAGAAACCCGCAGGAAACGCCCCTGCGCGGCTGAAGGATTGGATGTCTCTATTATGCCAAATCCGCGCCCTTTGCGCAAGGGGGGGAATGCCTGGAGTTTACCAATTCTTCGGTTTCTGGCGAGGCGAGCCCGTGACGCCTGTCTGGCACTCCTTCCCCCGCACCTCCCGCCGAGGTGACGGGTGGCGCTTCTACTTCGCAGATGACTTGGCGGCTGGTCTCAGTCTCCGCCCTCTCCGATGTCCAGATACGGCGTGAAGTCGGTAGGCTTGAAGTAAACCGTCTCGCGGCGCGCGGCGGAACGGAGCGCGCCGAATGCGGCGACCATCGAGGCGTACACCTTTTCCGCAGGAGCGTTAAGCTTCTCCTCGCCGCGTATCGCCGCCAGGAAGTTCTCCAGATGGAACGCCTCAAGGGATTTCTCCCTGTCCTGCTTAACGTTCAACGGACAAATGGAGGAGACGTCCCCTATAGTCGTCGGCGTACAGTCCCTCTCATCAATCTCGTTGTATTTTCGATCGGCTTCGGAAGGCAGAATCCACCCCTTGTCCACAAAAGCGCGCCACTTCTTCGCGAATTGCATATCCGGCATATTCCATGTGCGCCGCACGTAGTTTGCAGGGCCGTCCAACTTCTGATCTCCATACATCGAATACATCGAAAGATGAAGAATGGCACGAAGCCCGTTGAACTCCTCGAACTCAAATCTGCTGCGCTTGTATGCCGTCGCGAAATGATGCGTTGCATGCGCGGCGGAGCCATCCGGCAGCTTGAACTCGAAGATGCTGGAGAGGTTGTCAAGATTCTCGCGAGGCGGACGAAATATGTCTCGCCCGCCAACGGCAGTCACCGAATGCGGGGGAACTCCCCATGCCCAGCAGAACAGATCTGCCTGTGAGGCCAGACGTCTGAGCACTTCGCCTGGCCCATACTTCCTGAACCATCTCCAGTTCATGAACTGTTCGGCATTATCATATCCATATTTGCCAAGAACTTCAAGACGTGGAGGTCTCTTGACGTAAAACATCGGCCACATCGTAATGCGGCTCTCTGCCTGAGCAAACAGCAGCCGATCCAGCATTTCCGGCACCACATGCTCAAAGGCCAGCTTGTATAATGGCAACGACCGGCATTGATATCCTATCTGCAGAAGCTTCCCGGTTGTCCTCGCCGCACGGCACATCTCCGCAGACTTTTCAAGCGTATCCGCCATCGGCGAGGCACAATAGACATGTAATCCACGGCGAAGGCACTCGCACACCTGCTCGCAGTGGACCCAGTCCGGAGTTGCCACTATGACAGCTTCTATGTTCTTTGCCTCCGCGTCCAACATCTCCCGGAAGTCCAGATAGCCGTTGACCTCCTGGTGCCACGACTTGAAAAACGACCTTGCCCTCTGCATCTGGAATTTCCAGATGTCACATACGCACCTGACGCGCACGCCCTTGCAGCTCCTCGTAATGGCGTTTGCCATTACATGCCCCCTTCCGCCAAAGCCCACGATTCCGATGTTTATCTCTCGTGGCTTGGCCGCGACGCTCTTCTCCTCCGCCTTGGACGACAGATCTGCGAAAGTCGGCAGGAAAACACTGCCCGCGATTCCCGCCTTCAGAAAACTCCTTCTGTTCTGCATACCATCTCCTTTCTTAGTGCCTAGTACGCAACCAGCAACCTCGAAACCAAAAACCAGAAACTAGAAACCAGAAACTAGAAACCAGAAACCAGAAACCTCGAAACTCTCAAACCGCCGCACACCGCATCAACCACTGCGCGGGCGGCGTGCGGATGGTTCACGCACACCTCCTTCGCGGCGAACTCTTCGCGCGCGGCCTTGCCGGGATCGTCGCCGTCGATGACGACGCGCCTGATGAAGTCCACGATCTCGTCTTCCGAACGCGCCGTCTTCACATGCTCGAGCAGTCGCCTGCTGAACGGCAGGAACTGCGTGCGCACGGTGTCGTCGTCGGCCAGCAGGAAACACTGCGGATGCCCAGTGTAGAAGTACTCCGCGAGGAACGAGCCGCAGTCGTGGACCATCGCGCTCGACTGCGCGAACGTCTCGAAGTAGTCGCCGCCGCGCTGGAACTCGACGTTCGCATGCGCCTCCATCGCCTTCTCGTATGCGGCCGTGCGCTCGGGGCCCCACCACTTCGCCGTCGCAAGGCGAGGAAAGAGGAGCGGGTGCGGACGAAACACGAAATCAATCTCAGGAAACATCTCCGGCAGCTTCAGAAAGAGGTCCGCATACCTCGGGAACGTGCCCAGCGCCAGCTCCCCAGGCGTCCTCTCCAGCGTGTGATGCGGGCATACAATCACCTTCTTCCGCCCATTTCCCGTTCCACGTTCCCCACTCCCCACATTCGCAAGCCGATCCATCTTGCAGTATCCCGCCACGACGATGCGCCCGTCCAGAAGCGGATTGCGCTCCACGCTCATCTGCCGCGTGGCCTCGTTCGAGACGAAATACTTCCATGCGAATACGATGTTGGGAAGGTACGGGGTCTTCCTCTCGTTCGAGATGAAGAGACCACCGTAGCCGTAGTAGAGTATGCAAACGAGAGCGCGCTCCGAAAGGCGCTCGGTGGTGTAGTCGGGCAGCGTCTGATCTTCATAGACGACCGTGCTGAACACTATGTCCGCATCAAGCCCGCGCGCCTTGCGCGTTGCTGGATCGTAGAGCGCCTGCACGGCGTCGCCGTAGCGCTTCGAGAACGTGCCCATCGTCTTCTCGAGCGTGGCGCGCAGGAACTCCTCGCCGCGCGTCACACGCGGCGCGACGGCGATCGTGCACTCGAAACGCGGATCGTCGCGCATTAACGCAAACACGCTCTCGCCCGAGAACATCGCCGCGTCGCACACGAGAAACGCCACCTTCAGCCGCTCCCCGCGCGCAAGCTTCGCGCGGCACTCCTCCGCGTGCGCCGCGTAACGTGCCATGATGCCCGGCAGCGCGCCCTTCACGCGCGCCTCCTGCGCCGCGCGCAGCAGTTTCTTCCGCAGGCGCTTTCGCGCGCTCTTCACGGGCACGAGCGCGGTCGCGAGGCGTATGATCGTCGTTTTAAAACTCATGCGCGGCGCCCTCCAAGCTCGCGCGGCAGCGCGCCCGCGGCGCAGAATCCCATTGCCATGCGTTCGATGCCGCATTCCAGGCAGGCGCTGATGCGGTGATGCCCCTGGCGGAGCGAATCCCTGAGGCCGAATATCCTGCACAGATGAACGGAGATCGGGCGCGCGTCGTCGTAGCCGCGCTCTCGCAGGCTCGCGGCGAGGCGCTTCATGCTCGCGGCGCGGTCCTTGTTCTTCCTCTGCTGCGGATTGTCGAGCGTGCGCACCGCCCGCTCGAGGCCCATCGCGCGGATTGCCTGCGGCGCGATGTGGTACACCCCCGTTCCGTGGTAGCGGTACTTGCCGCGCAGCGCGCGCACGATCGTGGCGGGGAGGTTCCACTTGGCGATCGACGGACGAAACACCACACGCACCTGCACGGTCTCTCCGCGCGCCGCCGCCTCCTCGGTCTTCGCGCGTCCCCGCAGCAGCGCGTCCGGCCCGTCGGGCCTCACAAGCAGCACCACATCGTCGCCCGGCAGCGCGGCGACCGGGATGTCCCCGCCGTCGTAGTCCGGCACCTTCGCAAAGTCGGCCGCCTCCAGCGGATACACGTGCGAGGACCATCCCAGATGCGGCAGCGCACTCATCTGTACACCTCCTCGAACCATTCGTACCTTTCGCTGAACTCCTCGCCCAGCGCCGCCTCCATCATGTACTTCAGCACTCTTCTCGCGTCGAAGAGCGCATGGTACTTCGCGCGCCCCTCAGCCGCCACCGTCCTGCGCGCGTCGTCGTGCGAGTTGTAGAACGCGATCTTCTCTGCAAGCTCGCGCGCGGTGTGGAAATACACCGCCTCCCTCTCCGAGAAGAAGCGCTGCATGTCGTTGCCGTCGTACATGAACGTCAAAACGCCGTTCCCCATCAGGTGCGTGATGCGGTCGGAAGCGTACCACTTCCAGTTCTCGAAGCGGTTGATGGAAAGGCCCATCTTCGAGGCGGCGATGGCGTCCTCGTAGTCGCGCCCCACGACGAGCGGAGAGCCCATGCCGAAGAAGCCGAGGCGCACTGAGGGATCCATCAGCGGCGCAAGTTCGTCGAGAAGAGCCTTGCGCGCGTCGGCCAGCGCCGGGCGCCCGGCAAAAAAGAGGTCGTACTTGAAGTCGGACCTCTGCGAGTTGTCCTCCACCTCGAACGACGGGTCGCTCGGATTCGGGAAGAAGCCCACAACGTTGCGTCCTGTGGACCACTGTTTCAGCACGTCGCCTGCCGTCGTCACGAATATCGCGTCGCACGATTCGCGCCGCCGCGATATCTGCGCCCTGCAGTGCTCCGTCTCCACGGGATCGCAGTTGATGTGCACGATCTTGACGCCCGGAACGGCGGCGTGGATCGCGTCGAGCGTCGCGTTAGTCACGTAATCGCAGTGGCTCATGAAAACGAAGTCCGGACGCCAATTGCGCGCCGTCTTCACGAGGCGCGAGTTCATCATCTTCGCGCCCACGTTCCGCATGAACCCGAGCGGCGCGAGAAAGCGCGTGACGTCGCGCTCTGAGAACGTGAGCACCTGCCAGCCGTTGCGTATCGCCCCCGCTGCAAGGCGCATGTCTATGCCCGTTCGGCCCCTGCCCCAGTGGCGCACGAGGAAATTGCCTACGAAGAGGATGCGCGGGCTCTTCTTCATGCGCTCCTCCCCTCCCGCTTCTCGAGCTGCGCGAGCGAGGCGGCCTTGGGCGTCTTGCGGAAGTAGTGGTAGTTGAGCACCCAGCACGACGGATGACGGCGTATCACGCGCTCAAGGGCAGAGAGGCAGCGCTGCGTGCACGCCCACACGTCGCGCGCGGCGTCGGCGTCGATGGCGTCCAGAAGCTCGCAGCGGTAGGTGCCGTCCTTGAGCGGACGCGACCACGCCACGAGCACGGGCGTCTTGGCCTTCGCAGCGAAGAACGCCGGCGCCGCCGATACCGGCATCGGCCTTCCGAAGAACCTCACCCACACGCCACCTTCCTTCGGCCGCACCACCTGGTCCACCAGCAGGCCGATGTCGTAGCCGTCCTTTATCCCCTTCATGAGCGCGCGGAACGCGCCGTCGGCATGCACGATCTCCTGGCCAATCGCCTTGCGGCTACGCATCAGAAGGCGCGTCATCGCCGGCGTGCCGATGTCCTTCGCCACGCTCATCATCTTGTGCCCCTCAAGATGCACCAGCTGCGAGAGCACCTCCCAGCAGCCGATGTGCCCGCTCACCGTCACGACCGGTCTGTACTTGGCGAGCAGCTCACGGCACTGCTCGGTGAGGGCGGCCGCCGAGCGCGCGCGTTCGCCCGAGCGCCTGCTCGTCCAGAAGAGATGCCCCACCGTGCGCGCCATGTTCCTGTAGCTGCGCCTGAGGATGAGCGTTTCGCGCCGAGTGGGCGGCGAATCGTGCGGGGTCTTCATGTCGCGCTCCGGCGGATAGACGCCAGTGACCACGCGCAGGTTGAAGAGCGAGACGTCGCGCCCCGCGCGGTCGAAGCGGTACATCACGGCCGAGGCGAAGTCGCACAGCGCCAGCATCATTCTGTGCGTCACATTGGAGAAAACGAGCATGCCCAGGAGAATGCCCAGCCATTCGAACGGCCTGCGCAGTCCCCTCTTTATCGGCTTCTTGTGTCGTCTCTTCTTTTCCATCGCGGCATTTATTATACCATACTTCGGTCTGACTAGGGCAAAGGAACCACCTTGAGGTTTCTGCGGCCCCAAAGGCGGGCCTCTTCGTGAGAAGGAAACCAAACGTCGATGTGCCGCCCGTTGATGGCCCCTCCCACGTCTTCCACCACTCCCGTGCCGTAGCCTGGTATCTTAAGCCGCGTGCCGAACGGAAACACCTTCGGGTCCGCCGCCACCGTGCCATGCTTCGCCACCGTGCCGCGCGCCGTCACGCCAACCTTCTTCCGCCTGCCCTTCATCGGCCCGTACGTGTACACGGCCGGACCCAGCCCCAGCCAGCTGCGCCGCCACCCGCAGCACTCCCCGCAGCTGCAGTACCCCGTCACCAGCACATCGCCCTTCTCTTCCTCCGTCGGCGGCGGAATCGCCGTCAGTTTCGGCGCGCCTCCCCCGCACCCGCGCACCACGGCGAGCACAACGGCAAGCGCGAATCCGCAAGCCGCGGCATACCACACAAGCCGCGGTCTTTTCCGCAGAACGCGCCTCACAGTCGCGGCGATGTTGTTCTTAGCCTTGTCCACTTCGTCACCGCAATCAGTTCTTGTTCATCATGTCCTTGGTGTCGGCGTCGAGTTTGACGGCCTTTTCCTTCGGCGCCTTGCTGCCGAGGAAGACGTCCGTGAACCACTCCGGCGAGACGGTCCATTTCGGGTCGAAGTCGTCCGAAGCGACGTAGCGCCAGAGTGTGCGCTTGAAGAGGCGCGCGGACGTGGAGTTAGCGTCGATGTTGAGCCCGCACACGACGAGACGTCCCTTCCCCACTCTCAGCTCGAAGAAAGGCGAGATGAAGTAGGAGTGGTGCAGGTCGGGAACGACGGTTATGATCGGACGATAATCCGCAGGCAGCCCCTCCAGTCGATGCGAGGTCGCGTGGCGCTTGCCTTCGGAAAAGAGCTTGCGCCAGAACTCGTCCTGCCAGTAGTCGCATCCAGTCGGCGCAAGCGCGGGATGGTCGGCGTCCACCACCGCGCCGAACCCAATGTGCTTGCGGTTAGTCGCGAAGAGCCCCGTTGACCAGTAGATCGGGTTGAAGGTGGTTATGTCGCTCTTCGCGCTCTTTCCAGTGTACACCACGCGACTTCCCTCAGCAAGCGCCTTCGCGGCGGCGGCGGGTTCGGACGTTATCAGCACGCCCTCCGGCAGCGGGTCAGGCACCCTGATGCGCGGCAGCACGTATATGCGCCAGCTGTTGTCGCCGAAGCGAAGTTCCGGGCGGCTCGGCGCGGCAAACGTCTCAAGCGGCACCGACACGCCGCCGACGTCCGCGAGCTCGCCCGCGGGAATCGGCTTCTTCGCCTCCGCCCAGCCGCCATGGACGCCGAACGACCAGCGCCAGCGCGCGCCCGCCGGTATCGCCTCCGCAAGCTCGTTCCTCACGAGAAGCCGCGCCGTGAACGTCTCGTTCGAAGTCCAGAGGAACTTCGGAAACTTCGCAAGGCACGGCACGGTACTCATCAGAACGGAGAACGGCGGCACCTCTCCGAGGGCAGGCTTCGCGTCGAAGAACGCGTCGTACCACCCGATCAGCGCCTCGCCCTGCCCGGTGTAGTCGCGCATGGCAAGGTAGTTGATTCCGTCGCATGAGGGAGTGCGCAGGAAGCCTTCCGTCTCAAGTTTGTAGAAGTGGCGGCTCGTCTGCATGGATGCGGAATGGAACTCGCGCGCGAAGCGGAACGTGTTGTTGGAGATCGCCATCTCGCGCCTCGGCCACCAGCGCCACGGAACGAGAAGCCCGTTGAACTTCTGGATCTGCTCGTCCCACATCGGATAGACAGGCCACTGCCCTATCTCGTGGGCGATCACCGGAATCGGCGCCTTGCCATAGACGTTCTCGTAGTCATAGTCGGCCTCGCCGCCCGTCTTGCCGCGTGTCCAGCCGAGGCCTGGATAGAGGTGCGTGACCATGAAGTCGTCGCTCGGCGCGACGGTGCGGGCGGTGGAGCACATGGTGAGCCGCCGCGGGTCGTACTTCTTGTGCTCCACCATCCATGCGTCGAGCGCCTTGAAGTTGCAGTAGCCGAGTTCGTTGCCGAACGAGGTGGCGACCATCGAGGGGTGGTTTCCATAGGCGTCTGCAACTGCCTTCAGCTCGCGCCGCAGCCAGTCGTCCAGCGCCTCGTTGCCGCGTCCTGCGAAGCTCTCCTTGCGCCCGTGCTCGTTCCAGTAGCCGAGCTCGCAGAAGATCATCATTCCAAGCTCGTCCGCCGCCGCGAACGCCGCCTCGGGAGGAGTCCAGGTGTGCATCTGGATCGCGTTCATCCCGTTGTTGCGCTGGATGGTGAATAAGCGCATCCACTCTCGCTTCGTCATGTCGGGATGACCGGTGAGCGGAAAGTGGCAGTTGTCGATGTCGGCGCGCACGAAGAGAGGCCGCCCGTTGATCATCAGGCGGTTGCCCTTGCGGCCAAGAGTCCTGAAGCCAAACCGCTTGGTCACAGAATACCGCCTGTCGCGGAACGTGACCGTGTAAAGCCGAGGGTTGAACTCGTCCCACGCCTGCGGCTCCTGGGCGAGCGTCGCCGTCACGAGGACGCGCCCAGCGGCGTATGGCGAGGGCTCGGTCTTGAATCCCGTGAACGCGAGATCGGCGGACGTCACGCTTTCCGCATCTGCGGCGAACCCCTCCGGCAGCTCGAAGCGCACCTTGCCGTTCGCGGGGAAATCGGCGAACACGCGCACGCCGTCGAGCGCGTTCGCCTCGCGCAGCTCGATGCGTCCGATTGCGCCGTTCCACACGGACTGCATCCACTCGCCGAATCCGTGCGCCTTCATCACCGCGCCGTACTGCGCCGAGTTGTCTATCGCGATCTCGATGCGGTGCTCGCCGGGAGCGAGCGCGTTCGCGGGGATGCGGTGTACGTGCGGCGCGCCTAGCGAGTCGCAGAGGCCGAAGTCGCGTCCGTCGATCTTCACGCGGCTCGTCCACATCACGCGCTCGAGGAACACCTCCAGCGGCTTGGCCGCCTCTTCCGCGGAGATGGCGAACGTGCGCGAATATACCGCCGTGCCGTGGTATTTGTACTTGCGGGCGAGGGATGTCTTAGACGTGCGCTCGGTGTAGGCGGCGAATTGAGCGGGCGTCTGGAGCGTGCCGAGCCCTGCGTCTGCCAGTGTTCCGGGAAGACGCGCCTTGCCCGTGAAGTTCGTTCCGGAGCATGTCCACTCCCCGGAAAGATCCAGGCAGAATCCATTCGCGGCGGCAAGCCGAAGCGAGGCAGCCAGCACAGCCGCAAGCAACGCGAATGACGAAATTCTAATATTCATTTCAAGTTCTCCACGTCAGGGTTTCGAAGTTTCGGGGTTCGGGGTCTAGAAGTTTCGGGGTTTCGGGGGAAGATGGGGACGATTGTTTGCCAAAACTTCAGCTGCAAGCTTGTCCGTCTCGGAAATGCGAAAACGGGTGCAGGCCACCGACTGGAGGCGGGCGTCTGGGAACAGCTTGACGTACGTCGTGCAGAGGATTGTGCCGTCTGGCAGCAGTTCCACGCCCGAATAGCCGGTGTCGCCTATCCAGCCGCCGTGCTGCGTGCCGCTCCAGCTTTTTATCAAGTGGATGCGGTACTGTCCGGGACGGGCATTGCGCAAGTCTTCGTACGTGCCCACCCATGCCACGTACTGCCCATACGTGCTGCTGCCGAGCGCGCGGTCGCGGAACGCCACCACCCAGCGTCCGTCCTGCAGCTGCACGCCCTCGTGGCGGTCGCCTGTCAGGCCCCAGCATGTGTCCACGGGCTTCGTCCAGGTCTTGCCCTCGTCGCGGCTGAAGCACATCATGCTGCGCGCCGTGTGGCGGTTCTCGCGCATGAGAAGGCAGATCTCGCTGCCGTCCGGCGAACGCAGCGCGAACGGCTCGCAGAGGTTCTTGTTCTCCGCCGCCGCCACGATGCGCGGCGCGCCCCACGTGAAGCCGCCGTCCTTCGTTACGCTCATCCACACCGCCTGGTCGTCCGTCGGACGGTCCTTCGCCTTTTCCTTCGATTTGAACACCTGGCCGAAGAGCGCGCTCGTGCCGTCCTTCAGAGGAAGGAGGCCCGTCGGCGGCATGCCGGCGGAGAGGTGCGTAGCGGGCGGCGTAACCCACCAGCTCTTCCCGTTGTCTCGGCTCATCAGGATGCCGAGCCCGCCGCCCGTCCCGGGCTGGCGGTTGGCGCTGAACACGCAGAAGTTGACGCCTGAGCCGTCGGGACGCGGCACCGTCTGGAGCGTGGGGCAGTTGCGGTGGAACTTGTACTGCGCCGGCAGAAGGTCGTCGATGCGCGTCCACGTGCGGCCGCCGTCGTCCGAACGCGCCGCCGGACCGCACCCTCCGCCGTGCGTGATCGTCCACACGCAGAAGAGCGTCTTGCCGTCTGGCGTGAGAAGCGTGGTGGGATGGCCCTGATAGACCTTTGGCGTGCCCATCGCGATGACCGTCTGGCGGAAAGCGTCGTGCGTGAGGTCCACGATCGGCAGCTCGTCGTGGTACGCCGGAACGCTCTTCTGCGGCGGCCGGCCGTCGGGCGCCGTCTTCGCAAGCGCGGCGACATCGGCGGCAGCAATCCGAAGCAAGGCAGACAGCACAGCCGCAATCAACGCAAATGACGAGATTCTCATATTCATTTTAAGTATTACACGTTAGGATTGATAAAGTTGACAAACTCACCGGGGACAGTCCCCCGCGCATTCAAATGAATCTTAGCATTTCCATGCGCCCGAGGCAAGGCGAAAGTACAAGTGTGTGAGTGTTTGGGCGCATCTGCGTTTTTCACCCGTGGGGTTTGAGATAGGAAACAACCAGAACAACTGGTAAAAAAAACTTTGAGAGAGGCGCGCGGGCTAACTCGCCCGCGCATCTATCCATCTATGTTTA
>Ga0310695_10002672_pt1 | contig 36948 bp, 22 predicted proteins | sample RumenRJG_04DNA_FD_203882 | JGI IMG/M metagenome (GOLD analysis project Ga0310695, IMG submission 203882) | Bovine rumen microbial communities from Lethbridge, Alberta, Canada - RJG_04 (v2) (version 2) | ecosystem: Host-associated > Mammals > Digestive system > Stomach > Rumen | place: Canada...
CCACAGACAAGAGAATAACAATCATTACTCAGACAAATCAGGGCTCAGCGATTGCACGAAATAAGGGACTGGATATTGCCCAGGGAGAATATATAGGATTTTTGGATGCTGATGACATTTACATCAACAGGCAATCCCTTGAAATAATGTTTGATGCAGCAAAAAAGCACAATGAGAGTATGATTTCTGCAAATCTCAAATTCTTGACACCGGAAAGAAACCTCATTTCAAATCCTCACTACAAAAGAGGCACATTCCATTATTTTAGAGAGGACGGCATTATAGAACCTGACGAATATGGCATTCCATTTTATTTTTACAAGAACTTATATAAAGCAGATTTGATTGAAGACATCAGATTTCCAGATTTGCTGAGAGGTCAGGACCCGATATTTCTATCAAAAGTATTATCCGAGGTTGATGAGATTTACGGCGTTCCAATTGATTTTTACGGATATATGGTGCCCCTGTCATTTGACAAGCTGGATTCATACACCAAAAAGTACCACTACATCTGCCAATATAGGCAATGCATTGACATACTGGACAACTCAGAACTCTTTAAAACATCAGACAGGTACATGCATAACCTTATGCTGTATTTGAATGGCAATGTTGATGCTGAGGTTTATGACATTGTCTGTGAAGTCTTTGACGAGAAGTATTTTGAAGGCTACAAATCAGAATACAATTCCTTTAAAAGATCAAACATTCTAAACAAGATTCTTGAAGAAAACACACAGGAATATTACCTGAAGGCCAAAGATGAATTGGGACTTAAGGAGGATTCATTAAAAGAATATAAAATAGGCTTGTTTGAATCGAAAATGGATTTGAAGGAATCCGAATACAATAAGCTTTTAAGTGAAAATGAAAGGCTTAAAAAAGAATATGAAGTGGAAAAATCATTCAATGAAGAGGTTACCGGATCAAAATCCTGGAAACTGATGGACCGGCTCAGAAGAATGAGGGGTTGAAAAAGATGGTTAAAATATCAGTAATCATTCCGGTTTACAATGTCGCAATGTATCTTGAGGAATGTCTGAACCATATAATAAACCAGACATTCAGCGACATTGAAATCATCTGCATCAATGACGGGTCAACCGACGAGTCTCCAGACATTTTAAGGGAATTTGCCAAAAGGGACAATCGCATCCAAATCATCAATCAGAAAAACCGTGGGCTTGGAGCTACCCGAAACAGGGGACTGGAACTGTCAAAAGGCGATTATGTCTACTTCATGGATGGAGATGACTATCTTGAATTGACTGCACTTGAAGAGTTGTATGAACTGTCTGAGAAATACAGTCTTGATTTTGCAATGTTTAAGCTCAAAAACTTCAATGAAAAAACAAAAGAGACAATATATGATGAATATTATGCCATGCCCTATCTGAAAAAGCGTGTTGAAGATAATGTGTTTGATTACTCTGATGTTGCAGACATTGCCTTAAGGCTGGCTGTCAATTCCCCCGGAAATTTCTTTAAAAGAGAGTTTGTCAAGGACTTGAAGTTTCCGGAAGGACTCCTGTTTGAGGACAACGTGTTTTTCACAAAAGCCCTTTTCAAAGCTGAAAGGATATACTTTTACGATAAATTCCTTTACAACAGACGGGTGCGTGAAGATTCGCTGTCAAACAAGTTTTCAATAAGTGTCTTGGACACCATAGACATATCAGACCTGCTGCTTGACCTGATTAATGAATACGGATACGTGCAATATAAGAAGACATTATACAATAGAATATTTTCCAACATATATAACACGTTTGAAAATACATCAAAAGACCATAAGGCCGATTTGTTTTTGGAAATGAGAAGAAGATATGTGAAATTTAGCGAAAAATGGCAAAAGGATGAGTATTTTATGAATGACCTGCCGAAACGCCTCAAACATATATATGAAAGTGCAGTTTTATCCGACAGCCATGAAGAGTTTGAATTGAGAGTTAAGCTTTATGACAAACAAAGAAAGATTAATAAACTAAAAAAAGAAAATAAAAGAATTGAAAAGGAACTTGAAAAAGTCAAAAAGGAAAACGACCTTATAAAATCCACAAAGGGATTTAAATTCATCAAAAAATAGTGTTAATATGAAATTATCAAAATCAAAAATAAATTCTTACCTTAAATGCCCATTGGAATTCAAATTTCAGTATATTGATGAAATTGAAGTCGAGCCAAACAAATACATGGTTTTGGGAAGCGATGTCCATTCAGTTGCCGAGACATTTGCCGACAGGTTTGGAGATGAGCTTGATAATGTAAATATTCAAAATGAGCTTGTCAAAATCGCCAACGATTTGGAAATGGGACCTGATATCGCCGATCATGTAGATAATTTGGGATTGTTCTTTAAGGAAGTCTTCGTTGACAATGACTATAAGCTATTCAGCCAGGAGGAATACCTGCTTGATGAAAACCATCGCTTTTCTGGCATATGCGACATCATTCTGGAAGATGAAAATGAAGACCTTGTCGTTATCGATTATAAAACCAGCGATTCAGGCAAATTTTCAAGATATCGCAGGGAACTGTGCTATTATAAACTGCTTGTTGAAAATGTCTATGACAGAAACGTTTCAAGCGTTGGAATTTTCTTTACAAAAAACGGTCGTTTGAGATTGCTTGACGTGTGCGAAGAGGACAACAAACGAAAATATTTAAACTCAACTGAAATCAATGAGGCCATTGATACATTCTATAAAGTCAGATATCAGGTAAATAAAAGAAACTTTTATCCTAAAAGGCAGTTCTTATGCAGATTCTGCACTTACAAACATATCTGCGATGAATATTACTAGTTTTGCACTTTTTAAATCTTATTTTTAAATATGAGGGAGAGGGATAATGATAATATTTTTCCTATCACCATTATCCCGATTGCTACACACCTAATGCAGCATACTTCGGATATATCATATATCCATTTTCCTGTTATAACTAAATCGATGTTTTTGTGTTGTCTATTCCTGATTTAGTTTTCTTGACAGCCAAAAAAACAATATCAAGTACAATAGGTCTCCAAATAGGAAAGTAGTGGATTATTAGGACATTATTTGATTTGCAATTATACTCTGATATTAATGCTAATGATACAATGTTGCTAAATAGGCAAAAGTTTTTTTGGCCATGATTATAATTGAGCTTTAATGATATAAATATTTTTAGGTATGCCTAAATTTTTTAGCAAATTATAGAATAATCAGAAAAAGACGGAACATTAAAAAAAGAAAAAATAGAAGACGAATTATTTGCGTCTTCTTAATGGCAATAAAATTAAGCCTAAAACAACAATCAATGCCATGAATATAGGGTTACCTGTTTCATGCATTTTAGAAACAGTTGAATCAGATTTAACATCTTTATCAGCTGTTTTTTTGTCTGAGCCATGATCTTTAATTTTATCATGTGGTCCGCCGACTTTCACAACGCTTACGACCTTACTGGATGCCTTGTTGTTTGACATGTTGTTGTCCTTTTCATTTGATGATACAGTAGCAGTATTAGGATAATTGCCCACTTTATCAATAATAACGGTAACAGTCAAGGTAACGCTGGAACCGTTGGCCAGTTTGCCAATAGTCCACTCACCGGTATTTTTGTTATAGTCTTTTGAAGATGCTTTAACAAACTTGAATTTTGTTAATTGAGAATCAACGACTTTAACGCCGGTTGCATCATTAGGGCCGTTATTGGTTACTGTGAAAGTGTAGGTAACTTTATCACCAGGTTTAATTTTAGTTTTATCCACTGTTTTAACAATTTGAACATCTGCGACAGGTTTAACTGAAACGGACACAGAACCGTTGTTGTTTGTATAGTCTGTTTCAGGTTCCTCGATACTGACTGAAGCAGGAACTGCTTTAGTGCCTAGGAAGTTAGCCTGAGCAATGATTGCCAATTTGACGGTTTCGTCATTTGCCAAATCACCAATATACCATAAACCTTTTTTAGCATCATAACTTTGAGATGAAGCGGATGCTTTAAGTAAGGCTCTTTTGCTTTGATAATTCTTATCAGTGCAATTATCAGATACATATACGAAGCCTTCTGGAATACTGATTTTGGTAATTGTGCCAGTAGCATCACTAGGTCCTTTATTGTGAACAGTAACGATGAATTCCACGTAATCTCCATAGTCTACATTTGGCCTATCGACAGTGATTTTAAGTTCCACATCGATAATGACCACCTTAACAACACCTGAACCTTTGGAAGGCTGATAAGTGTTATTTCCAGCATAGTCAGCTGAGTCAGGGTAATCTCCAGGTTTGAAATCATCCGGAATGTGCCAGGTTATGTTACCTGTACCGTTAGTAATGTTCACTTCATGGGTTGTACCGTCAGGCAAAGTAACGTTAACAGTTCCATTGAACGGCTCACCATCATCAGTAGTCACGTTAACAGGAATTGTTACGTTTTGACCAGGAGTACCGGTTACATTTCCTATTTCTGTATTGGTAGGAATAGGAATAACTCTAACATATCCTGGACCGCTGGAAGGTAAATATGGGTATCTTCCAGTAAAGTTAGCTTGGTCAGGGTAATCTCCAGGTACGTAAGTCTCTGGGATTTTCCAGACTGTGCTGCCAGTACCGTTTACAATATCCACTATCTTACTTGTTCCATCTGGGAAAGTAACATTCACTTGACCTGTGAAAGGAATACCGTCATCAGCTGTGACATTGACCGGAATGGTTACATTATGACCCGCATAGCCTGTTACATTACCTATAGTTGTAATGGTAGGAATCGGAATGACTTCTACGTTTCCAGTGCCGTTGGAAGGCAAGTATGTAACATTACCACTATAATTGCCCGGAACAGTGTAATTGCCACTAGGGAAATCACTAGGGATTGTCCAAGTCACATTACCTGTACCGTTGGTAATTGTCACTTCCTTAATATCCCCGTCAGGCAAAGTAACATTAACTTTACCGTTGAAAGGATTGCCGTCATCAGCAGTCACATTCACAGGAATAGTAACTTCCTGACCAGGATAACCGGTAACATTACCTACAGTAGTATTGGTTGGAATAGGTAAAACCTTAACGTTTCCAGTACCGTTGGAAGGTAAATATGTCTGATTACCTGTGTAGTTGGCATGATCAGGATAATCGCCAGGAACGTAGGATTCTGGGATTTTCCAGGTTGTATTTCCAGTACCGTTAGTGATATCAACAATCTTGCTTGTACCGTCTGGGAAAGTAACATTAACTTTTCCGGTGAACGGTTTGCCGTCATCAGCAGTCACATTCACAGGAATAGTAACTTCCTGACCAGGATAACCGGTAACATTTCCAATAGTTGTATTGGTTGGAATAGGTAAAACCTTAACATTTCCAGTACCGTTGGAAGGCAAGTAAGTCTCATTACCTGTGTAGTTGGCATGATCCGGATAATCGCCAGGAATGTAAGATTCTGGGATTTTCCATGTTGTATTTCCAGTACCGTTAGTGATATCAACAATCTTGCTTGTACCGTCTGGGAAAGTAACATTCACCTGACCGATAAATGGCTTGCCGTCATCAGCAGTCACGTTAACAGGAATTGTAACGTTTTCACCAGGATAACCGGTAACATTTCCAACAATGGTATGGGTAGGAATCGGTTCAACTGTCACTTCATCGCTAGCGTTTTTGACATTTTCATTATCTTCAAATTGTGCTGTTACATTGTTTTCAAATGTACCGCTTATTGTTGTATTGAAGTATATCTTAAATGAAGCAGATTCATTGATATCCAATGATTCAATATAGAAATAAGACATGTCAGAAGTCTTTATAATATTCCACTCACCTTTAACACTTAAGAAAGTATCATAAATCAAGGCGGAATTGTATTGTTCAAATACACGGACATCTTTTATTGCTCTATCTCCAGTATTGGTTACATTGATTGTGAAAACTGCCTTATCTCCTACAATAATTGGACTTGTTTCAACAACTTTAGTAACATTTAAACTAGGATTGTATACTGTAGTGTTTTCACTTGTTGAAGTTTTATTTTCCACTTCACCAGATGTTACATTAACAGTATTGTTATATACACCAGTTTGAGTGAGTTGGACGACTAAAACCAATGTAGCATTTCCCTTTACAGTAATATTGCCGTTATATGTAAATACACCATCATTATTGTAAGACCATTTGTCCTTATCGGAATAATCGGTCAATACAAAACGATCTGTGAACTTATCATGGACTTTAATGTTAGTTAAATTAACTTCACCAGTATTATTAATGAAGATTGTATAATTTACGGTTTTATTCACATCAATGCTTCGTAAATCTACAGTCTTATTAACTGTAAAGTTAGCAAAAAGAACATTAACAGTCCTATTAGCAGTAACATCAGTTTTATTTTCATTACAGTTAACACTGACAGTATTGTTCAATGTGCCTAAAGCTGTGGCTCTTGCAACTACCCAAAGCTTAGTTGAACCAGACAGATTATCAATTCTCCAGACTACAGTTCTGCTGGCACTGTAATAAACTCCTTCTGAGGAATAATACTCTAAACCGACAGGCAAGGTATCTACAACAGTTACATTGGTAGCAGTGAGTAAGCTGGTATTATTGACTGTGATTGTAAAGTTGACTAAAGTGCCGTTAATCATGTCAGTCACATTAGCTGTTTTTACTATAGTTAAAATCACATCTGTTACGTTTACTGTTTCATTGTCTTTTACAAGAGTTTTGTTTTCATTACAGTTGACAGTTACGTTATTGGTCCAATTTCCAATAGCGGAAGTTCTAACGGTAACATTAAACTCAATAGGTCCAGACAACTCATCAATAGTCCAAGTAATAGTCTTACCATCTGTAACAACTGGAGCCTTTCCATTAACCGGATCAGCACTAACAAATGTTAAACCTGAAGGTAAAGTATCAACTACAGTAACATTAGTGGCCTTAATCGGACTGGTATTGTTTACTTTAATGGTAAATGTCACTTCTGTGCCGTTAATCACATAACCAGTAACATTAACAATCTTTTCAACAGTCAAGATTACGTCTGTTACGTTTACTGTTTCATTGTCTTTAACTAATGTTTTGTTTTCATTACAGTTTACAGTCACATTATTGGTCCAATTACCAATAGCGGAAGTTCTAACGGTAACATTAAACTCAATAGGTCCAGACAACTCATCAATAGTCCAAGTAATAGTCTTACCATCTGTAACAACTGGAGCCTTTCCATTAACCGGATCAGCACTAACAAATGTTAAACCTGAAGGTAAAGTATCAACAACAGTGACATTGGTAACATTAATCAAACTTGTGTTGTTCACTTTAATTGTGAATTTTACCAAGGTATTATTGCCCACTTCAGTCACATTAGCAGTTTTGGTAATGTTTAATATGACCGGAACCACTTCAAACTCAGCAGTATTTGAGACATCAGTATAATATCTGTCCCAATCATGTTTTGCTTCAACCTTATATTTACCTATTTTATAGTTACGTGCTATTTCAGTAACGTTACCATAGATATCGGTTAAATTATTAGTCCAGGAGTCAATTGGGTCTCCTACTGGATATATATGATATAATAATGATTGAGCATATTCCCTGTCATCCTGCCAAATTTGGGTGTCCTTATTGGTTACACTGTCTGCGCCTAAAATTGGATTAATCCAACCTTGTTCATTCTCATAAAATGTTCTGTTAACCAATTGGCCGCCTTCAACGACTTCATATGTAATGTTTTTTAGGAAAACATTGTCAGTACTATCGGTTTTATCATTCCAGATGGCATTAACAATATTGTCACGGCCATATAAAGTCATTTTGATTGTGACATTGCTTGGATAATAAGTAAGGTTTTTATCGATGTCAATTGTTATCTTGACAGCATCTGCCCTGTTTTTACCGAATTTAATATTTTCAAGGTAAATCTCTGAATCTTTTTCGAGATAAATTGCAGAACCGCTAGTTGCATTATTGCCGTTGAATTTTGCGTTATTGATTTCAATAATTGATGGATAAAAACCGCTACCTCCATATATTGCTCCACCATAATTGGTAGCGTTATTGTCTTTAAATTCTAAATCAGAGAATTCACAAATAGTTTCCCTAAGGAAAATAGCGCCTCCATCTAAGTGAGCTCGGTTATTAATAAAATAACTATTGTTAGTTAGAGTAAATTTTCCATAAACCCATGAATAAATAGCTCCGCCAGAATGAGCAGAATTATTTATAAATGTTGAATTGTTTATAGTTGGGTTATTACATTCCAAATGAACAGCCCCTGCAGCAACATCTGCAGAGTTATTAAGGAAAAGACAGCTTAAAATAATCCCTACCTCATCATCATCAATATAATCCCAAAAAATAGCACCGGCATCATTAGCAGAGTTCTTAGTGAAATTGGAATTAAAAACTTTACCATTTGCACCACTCCATTTTATAGCACCAGCATTCTCAGCAGCATTATTCTTAGTGAAATTAGAATAGGAAACATGACCATTCGCACCTTTCCACTGAATAGCACCACCATTTTTAGCAGTGTTATCAGTGAAATTGGAGTAAAATACTTCACCATTCTCACTTTCCCACCTGATAGCTCCACCTTCATCATTAGCATGGTTTTCAGTGAAATTAGAATAGGAAACATGACCATTCGCACCTTTCCACTGAATAGCACCACCTGAAGTAGCAGAGTTGTTGAAGAAATTACAGTTATCTGATACATTACCATTTTTGGCTTGCCAGAAAACAGCACCACCAGACTTTTCTAGCGCACGATTGTTCATGAAAACTGACTCAGATATAGTTCCATCAGATGCTATATTAGTGTCCTCATAATTATCGAAATTTCCCCAGAAAATAGCTCCTCCATAATATTCTTCAGCGGTATTATTTAGGAACTTGGATTTAGATACAATTCCATTATTTCCTTGCCATATAATAGCACCACCATCATAAGTAGCAGTATTCTTGGTGAAATTAGAATTGGAAACATTACCGTTTTCACCATTCCATAAGATAGCCCCGGCCTCATCAGCAGTGTTATCTGTGAAATTGGAATTAAAAACCTTACCGTTTTTACCGTTACCGTCTTCATTTTTCCATAAGATAGCACCAGCATTATAAGCAGAGTTATCAGCGAAATTAGAATTAAAAACCTTACCGTTTTCACCATCCCAACAGACAGCACCGGCATTATTTTCAGCATAGTTTTCAGTGAAATTGGAATTGTCAACAAGACCATCATTTCCATTCCATCCAATTGCTCCATTATCATCAGCATGGTTTAAAGTGAAATTACAGTTGTCAACAAGACCTTTATATCCATTCCATTCAATTGCACCACAATATTGAGCGTAGTTATCGGTGAAATTGGAATTTAGTATCCTTACAAATTCTGCATTTTCAGCTACTTTTGCAGCACCGGCAAAAAATCCGGCAAACCCATCGCCATGATCGCCATCATCATAAGCAAAGTTGGCGAGGAATTCACAGTGGTCTACAGTAACATTGGAAGCGTCTATTTCCAGTGCACCTGCAGAGGAAAATGGTCCAACTAGGTCTTTGTCAGTTAAAACATTTATAGTGTCATTATATTTCACCTGGTTGTCTTTAAAGATACATCTTGTAATATTGGTTTTAATACCCCAATCCTCAACAATGAGCGCACCTGAATGTACGGCAGAATTGCATGTGAAATTACATTCTATTACTGAACAGCTTTCACCTGCAACGGATAACGCTCCTCCGTGGTATAACACCTTACTGTTTGTGAAATTGCATCTGTATATGATACCCTTTTTGGGATGGCGTGCCTCATTTCCCCAGGAAACTGACCCTCCGACTTGATATGCGAAATCATCGGAAAAGTCACAATATGCAAGATAACCATTATCACCATTCCAGAAAATGGATCCTCCTCTATCCCAATAGGTATCATTGGTAAATTGAACAGAGTTATTATGGAAAACGGAATTGGTTACCTTTCCATTTTCTCCATTCCATAATATTGCACCTCCAGGATTGCTATGTCCGTTTGCTAATGAGTTGTGATAGAAATATGAATTATTTATAACACAATTATCCGCATTATCTTGAACAACAACCGCATGTTTACTTGCATGGGTAAAATTGATGTTGTTTAAAGTAATGCCTGAGCCGGATAAGGTAAATATTCTGGCAAGATTTTTTGCATCTATTGTTTTGCCGTTACCGTCAATAATAAGGCCCTGGGCTGAAATGGAAATTCCATTTACATCATCTCCTGCTACAAATTCATAGCTTTTGTTTAAGCTGATGGTAGTATGGCCCTGGCTGATTTCCTGAGCGATATAATTATTAAGCTCAGTGAAACTTCCAGGATCTGGAGAATCGCCAAGAGTTTCCTGATCAGTTGCGTTTACAGCTCCGTCAGTGGCATTGTCGGCTGCATTTACAGCACCTATGCTTAGAATAATCAAAATTGCTAAAATAATGAATAACCTTTTGCTTTTCGTATTTTCACCTCCTTTTAAATTAATCGGATAAAATATCATATTATAATAAAAGAAATTATTATAACAGTAAAATATCTATCTCAAATAATATATAACATTTTTGAAAATAAAGCAATATGGAGGAATATCAATATGAAAAAAACTGAATCAAATCTTTTGCATTTAATTATTAGTTTCTAAGTAAACTAAATAGTTAACCAGAAAACCATATCTGTTTTTCTTCAAATCCAATTCAAATGTTGATTAAAATTTAAAAATTCATAATAATAATATCAGATTACAAAAAAATAGAATCAACAATTAATTTTAAATAAATCCCCTTATATAACTATTATCATCGGGGTGGAAAATGAAATTTGAAAAGATTATTGAATTTCATAGCTATGACAAATTTGGAGAAATTCTATACATCTTGCACAAAAACAACAGAAAATACCTGAACGATGCTCTTTCAAAGCATGATTTAAATCTGCTCCAGGCAATGTGCATCCTGACTCTTGATGAGAAAAGTGACCTGAGCCAGCAGGATTTGACTGACATACTATTTTTAACTAAAAGCGGAATCACAAAAGCGGTCAAGAAACTGGAAGACATGGGATATGTTGAAAGGACAAAATCAAAAACAGACGCCCGCCAGCATGTTTTAAACCTAACCGACAAAGGAAGAAAAATAATTCCAACCCTTCGTAACATCAATGACGAATGGGAAAGCAGGATGGGCCTTCCGGAGTTGGACGATTCATTCATAAAGATTTTGCATAATCTGGCATATAAGTCAATCGATTTGAACTCCAAAGAATAATATATATTTTTTTGAAAAAATTAACTATTAAGGAATGCCTTAAAAAAAATAAAACTAAAAAAAATAATGAAGTTATGAGGAGGCCTCATCAACTTCTTTAAAATCCACCTTTTCACCTATCAGCTTAAGACCGACATACATTGCAACGATACCCACAGGCAGGGAATAATAGAATGGAACTCCCAAACCGGCCGGGATGTAACCTACCAATATTGTGATTGTACCGACAAATATTGAATAGTACATCTGGGTGGTTACGTGATCAATGTGGTTACAGCTGGTACCCATCGATGAAAGGATTGTCGTATCTGAAATCGGGGAACAGTGGTCTCCGAAAATTGCTCCGGTCAATACGCCGCTTGTGGCAACGATTGTAAATGACATATCACCTGAACTGATTGCCCATGCAAGCGGAATCGCCAAAGGCATCAGGATACTCATTGTACCGTAGGAGGTACCTGTTGCAAAGGATATCACCGCTCCCAAAATGAAAATCAGAGACGGCACGATGAAAGCGGGTATTGAGTTGCCCAATACTCCTACAAGATAGTCTGCAGTTCCGACTTCACCGATTACGCTACCGAGTGACCATGCAAGAAGAAGGATAACGCCGGTAATTGTTATTGTCTTCATTCCTCCAATCCATTCAGATATTGCATCTTCAATTGTGAGAATCTTTTCACCGACAGCCATGACCATCGCTACAATCGAAGCGAGAAGTGCTGCCTGGAAAAGAGCCACAGATGCATCAGCCTGGGAAAATGCGGTATATACACCATTGAATGATAATGGAGAGGATTTCATGATTGCTATAAGAGCCTGATCTTCCCCACCGAGAATGGTGGTGTATCCGCTCCAATAGAATGCAATAAGAGTACCGACAATCAGGGTACCGATAGGAATGATTGCATTCCAGACTGATAACTTTATGCCCTCAACCGGCTGGACTTCTTCAAAACCCGGAGCCTCAAGTACAACGATTTCCTCATCCTCTTTTCTGGCACGGGCTTTCTGTTCCGCCTTTTTCATCGGACCGAATTCATATAAGGTCAATGCAGAAATTACTATGAATATCAAAATGAATATGTTATAGAACCTGTACGGAATAGTCTGAAGGAATATTCCAAAACCGGTAACATTTGTCACTCCAACTGACTGGAAACCGGAAGCGATTAAACTGATTTCCAAACCAATCCAAGTTGAAATAATTGCAATACCAGCCACAGGCGCTGCAGTTGCGTCTACTACAAATGCCAGTTTTTGCCTAGATACATGAAGCTTGTCCATGACAGGCCTCATAATAGGACCAACAATCAGGGAGTTTGCATAATCGTCAAAGAATACGCATAATCCCAGTAACCATGTAAATAATTGAGCTTTTTTAGGAGTGTCTGCCCTTTTTGCAAATTCGTCCGCAAGAGCCTTTGCCCCTCCCATCTTTGTCACAAGTTGAATGATACCTCCAATAAGCAAGCACTGAAGGATGATTCCCGCATTCCAAGGATCAGACATACAAGCAATAATCTGTGTACCCATGTTTAGGAATGCATTCACTAATGTTGAAACGATATTCATGTCGTTTACACATAACATGAATTCTCCAACAAATACACCGACAAACAGGGACAGAATGGTCTCCTTGGTTATGAATGCCAATGCAATAGCTACAAGAGGGGGCAATAATGTCAGCACGCCAAATCTCACTGAATTATCAACGTTGGTGGGTGCTGAAGAAATCCATAATGACAAAATAAAAAGAGCAATAATTGAAACAGCTGCAATTAAACCCAATTTTATATTATTTTTCATTTATTATCACACCATTTTACTATACATATATTAGATTATAATAAAAATATTTAAACAAATCTAAATTAAAATTATTTTATCATGTATATTTAATATTTTAGTAATACCAATATAAAATATTTTTTAAAATAATTAAACAAAATTCTAAAATTTAATAAATATTTTAGATTTACAATATGGATATTTAACAGAAATCAGTTAAAAAAATTGATTAAAGTTAAAAAAATATTATAAATAATTGATAATTTAGTCAAAAAAAAAGTAATAAGAGGCCAATATTATCAGCCTCCAAATTCACTATCTCCTAACAGCAATTTTATTTTTTATTTTTATATTTTTAAAACTGGTCTGTATTGTATACCTTCCAACCTTTAAATTTTTGATTTTGATTGATGCAACACCTTTCTTATTGGTTTTCGCAGTGTATTTCTTGTTTTTGATTTTAAAGATGATTTTTTTGCCTTTCAATGGCTTTCCATTGGAGTTTACAAGTTTTGCAGTGAATTTTAAAACTTTACCCTTTTTGATTGACTTATTCTTGGCCGTTAGTGTAGGCTTGATTTTAATTTTATTGAAAATCTTGAATCCCTTATAATCAACCGTTACGGAATAGGTTTTAACCGCCAATTTATTCAATTTAACACTGGCAAAACCGTTTTTATCGCTTGTGGCAGCGTATGATTTTCCGCCTATCATGATTTTGATGGTTTCACCTTCAATGATATTGCCGTTGTCATCATGGATCCTGACTTTAAAGACCTTATTTGACCCATAATACATTACAACATCCTGATTGTCACTCAAGCGAGGAGTAATAAGAATGCTTTGGACAATTTTATCATTGTTAGATGGATTTATAAGAGTCAAATCATATTTTCCAACGTCTAATCTTAAATTAAATGTTATTGCTCCATTATTATCGCTGGTCAAATTATATTGCTCATTGTTTAGATTCAAAATCATTGCCTTTCCAGAAATATGGTTGCCGAACTGGTCGGATAAAATGATTCCGTAATTTGAATTGTAGGTAAAAACATTTTCTTTATCCAAATCCACATTCAACTTTATTTCCAATGGGCAACTGCAGTTGGAGGAACTGTAATTCTCTCCAGTGTATGTTACATCAATGTTATAAATCCCATCTAATAGGCTAAACGGCATCTCAACCTTTCCATCGTTCAGCTTGAATTTTTGAAGATTTCCACTTAAATTAACGCTGATTTCACCTGTTTTAATGGGATTTTTGAACTGGTCTTCAACACTTATCTCAATGCTGCCGTTGGCAACACTTATTGTGATTGTGGTATTGTAATCCGCCAGTACAGTAAATGCCTTGATACATGCCACTTGGGACTTGTAGGTATGCAGTGCATATGTTTTTGACAGATAGAACAAGTCTTGCCAGTTTACTCCATCGTAACTTACATAAGATATTTCAGGATAGTAAATAGCCTTGTTGAGTAGGGCAATTTCTGAAATCGGAACGCCGGATAACTTATCGCAGGTGGTGTTGAAAACTATCTCAAAGACATCACCGGCATACAGCGGAACGGTATCATCCAGATGGAATGTGTAATATCCCGCCTGTGAACTTCCGCTTTTAGTTGTCTTCAAAACGTTGTTTACATAAACGGACATTGTCCAGTTGGTGAGCTTCTCAAAGTATGTTGAGACTCCAGATAAGATTTCGTTGCCCTCTGCAATGAATTTGTTCTTGTACCACACCGCAGTCCTGTCGTCATGAAGATAATCGGTTTTTCCTGCAATGTCATACTGATAGCTCTTGTCATATTTCATGCTTTCATTCAAAACAAATGTGTAGGCTATTCCCTCCACACCAGGCTTTGCAAAGGATTCATCATAATATGACACGTAGAAGTATCCGTTGTCTCCCCAATTAGGTCCCCAGCTGTTCTTTACAATCCATGCTCCATCACCGTCGGCATAGCTTCCGAAATAGAAGTTGTCCCTTGAATAGTTGTCATCCCATCCGACGATTGTCACCGCATGGTTTGACGGGTATAATGCCCATGTGAAATAGTCTTTTCCGTTGTTGAGATAGTAAGTGTCAAAGTAAATGGAAGTTCCGACAGCCCCATATTTCAATATGGCAGTCTTTATTGCATCATTGTCTGTGTAATTGTCCCTTTTTAAGAACAATATATTCTGGATGTGCAAGATGCTGTTTAAAACTGGAGACAAGACTGATTTGTCATCGAACACATCAGATGATTCGTTGACAGGACCCAGCCAGCTTGCAAAATATCCGAACGGCATGGAATCGTATCCTCCTTCATTGGTGTCCATCTTCCATCCATAATCGGAATAGAGTGCAATAAGGTTTTTCATGTTTTCCTCGGAAAGATCGAATTCGATTCCTGTAGCCTTTTTAAGGCAGGATTCCAGAACTGCCATTGCAGTGAATGCCCAACAGTTACCGCTTGACTGCTGGTCTTTCACCATGGTTGTTAATCCGTTTTCAACCAGACTGTAATAGCTTGGAATATCAATAATATCCTCATTAGAGACAATGTAATTAGTATAGTTTCCGTTCCCTATATTTGCATTTAGGTCTGAAGTGTCCAGATAATCCTTATTTATAGGTGCATTATTGTTCTTATATGTGTTTCCTGTTAGTGATACACGTAAATTATTCAGGAGTGAAAATATTGCACCCGCCTGAATATTAGCATTGTTGGCTTCAAAAATGTTTGATATCAAAAGGAGGTCTGATGAATTGTCGATATATAAGGCTCCACCGTTTCTTGCTGAATTGTTATTGTAATATCCGTTTGTTGAAGCGAACTTGCCGTACATGTGATAAATTGCGCCGCCATCCCATCTTGCGGAATTGTTGAGTAAATTAACATGGTTCAGCTTCACATCGCCATTGAGAGTTGTAATTGCCCCGCCAAATGTTGCGGAACAGTTTATGAAATCACAGTAACTGATTGTGATCGGAGATGACTTCACATAAATTGCTCCCCCAGCATCTTCAATGGAGCGGTCAGTGATGAATTTTGATTTTGAAAGTGTCACGTTAAATGTGTTTTCACATGCTATGGCTCCGCCAAAGTTATATGCACAGTTTTTGATGAATTGGGAATCGTATATGCTCAAGTAGCCAGTTCCCATATAAATCGCTCCGCCATAAACGGCATATCCCTCATTGAATGTGCAGTTTGATATTGTCACTTTGGAATTGGCATTGGCATCTGAGGTGTAGATTGCTCCACCGTAATTGTTTCCATAACTGTCCGCCTTACTGCCGTATCCATAATTAAAAATTGTATTTGTTGCATTAACGCTTCCATGATTGGTTATTGATATGTCGGTTAATGTAACGTTGGTGAAAGATAAGAATGAGTTTACAGTGAATCCTACTCCATCATATTTAATGACGGTTTTTGTCGGAGTGGATCCGATGATATTTACCTTTTCAATTGTCTTTGAATCGTCCAAAACGTATTCACCGTCAGTCAGGTGAATGTTGCAGTTTCCCTTGATTCTCTCTACAGTCAGATATTTGTATGGATTTTGAGAGCTTCCATCACCATTGTCGTCTTCAATTGATGAATTGAAATAATAGTCATTACTTGCAGCCAAAGTATCTTCATCAACCATTGAAATTGCTGTTTTATCATCCTCAATTTCAATCAACTCATCGGTTTGGTTATCCATCGCATGACTTGAAGGGATAACGAATATCAAAATAAACAGCACAATCAACAATAGTCTTTGATGTCCAATCAATTTCATTCCTCCAAAAAATAAAAAAAGAAAATAGAGATTTGAAATCCCTATTTTTTAACTTTTAATGTTTTTTTCACGGTATCCTTGCCATAGGTAACTTGGTATTTGTATTTTTTACCTGCTTTGAGTTTTTTAAGTAAATTCTTTTTGACTTTAAATGTAGCAACACCTTTCTTGTTGGTTTTTGCTTTGTATTTTTTGCCTTTGATTTTAAGAACTACTTTTTTGCCTTTAATAGGTTTTTTAGCAGATGTTTTTAAAGTTACTTTAATTTTAAGCATTTTAGCTGATTTTTTGACTTTCAAGTTTTTAGCCTTGATAACATTTTTGACGGTTACCTTATAGTTTTGTGAAATCTTGTTGTATGTTACGGTTACGGTATAGGCTTTAGGTTTAACAGCTAAAGTGAATTTAGCATAACCGTCCTTATCTGTTTTTGCAGTCAATGTTTTTCCGGCTATTTTGAGAGTTACAACTTTACCGGCACCTACGGATTTTCCGTCTTCGGTAACACGTACAGTGTATGTGAATCCATAGTCAACCTTAGCATTGTTCTGACCGATGATCTTAACAACAGGAGCTGTTGGAGTATCATTGCCCTTAGCTGCAGTGTTTCCAGATGCGACAACAGTGGAATTAACGCTTGAAATACTGTCTTCAGCGATTGTACCATTTGCAGTCAATCCATTGTTTTTGACTGTTGCATTTGTGTTGATTGCAGCTATGGTGGATTTTCCATTAGTTACAACATTGTTGTTTGTGATTTCGGCTTGGCCTTCACTGATAATGATACCGGTTGTGTTTTCATTGACACCGCTTTGAGGAGATACAATGTCTCCGACATCCCTGCCTGTTGCGTTAATGTCATTTCCATCGATTACCGCATCGGTCTGATGGGTTACTGCACCGTAAACATGGTTTCCTAAAACATCAATAGTGTTTCCGGAAATCAGTACTTTGTCTTCTTCAACATATACTCCGTAGACTGTATCGGATTCTCCTTTGACATTGTTGTTGGTGAGATTTACTTCACCGCCCATTTGCCAATCGTCCAGGTATACCGGATAGACAACATCATTTGATTTGGCTGAAATGTTGTTGTTGTCTGCGGAAGCTGTGGATTTTCCGCCCACTTGTAATCCTAACGCATAATGGTCATCGGAATTGGACTTGATGTCATTGCCTGAAATTGTAATGTTTTCACAATTATTGGTAACCAATCCGTATGCGTAGCTGTGGCCATTCAATACTATGCCGTTGTCGGTGACTCTTGAATTGTTGCTGTTTTCAAAGTTAACCGCATAGATTGTATCGGCATATCCTGCTGCAGTAGTATAATTGACTGTAATGTCGTTTTTGTCGAATGAGACATTGTTGCTGTTTTCAATGTGCACCCCTTGAGAGTAATAGCCCACAATTGGATATGCAGAATAGTCAAGATCAACGGATGGAACGTTTGCGTTCAATACGTTGTTTTCAACAATCAGGTTATCGGAATTGAGTGCATTGATTGCAATTGTCTTGACTGTGCCGTCTGATTTGGCGGTGTAGTTGATGTTGTTGTTTATGATTTTCACATTCTTAGCCATATCCACTTCAATCACATAGCTTTGGACATTGTCCGGAGCGTTGTAGGTGATGTTGCTGTTTGAAATCACGGCATTGTTTCCGCCTATGTATATTGCCGCACCGTCAATATCTTCGAAGTTCTTGTTTAATAAAATTTCGATATTGTTTAATTCAATATTGTTGGCATCGAGCTTGAATGCTGTGCTGTTGAACAAAGCATTTTCACCGGTGATTCTAATTGCCTTGTTGATGGTGAGGACACCCATATCATTGAATGTTCCCTTAAAGATTATTTCATCAAACGGAATGTCTGAAATCAATTCGCCTTCATCATCAAAGAATTTGGAAAATGTTTCGGGAGTCACGATATTGTTGATTCCGGTGACATTCAATGTTGCAGTTGCATCGCCGGCAACGAATTCCCTGGTTTCATCAATGTACTTGACAGTTATTTGGTATTCGCCTGTAGGCCTGTTGATCATTAATGATGCTTTGGACTGATTGTTGTTAACAGGGATGGTTGCAACAAGATTATCGCCGAAGTAAACCTCAACCTTTCCAGTATTGACTGTGCTTCCATCTGTTGTGGTTAAATTGATTGTGTAGTCAACCCTGTCACCCATTGCACCTGTGATGTTGCCTGCCTTAATGGTTGTTTGAGTTGAAATAACAAACAATACCTGATTTTCGCCGTCAACTGTTGCTGAAATTATTTTCAAACCCTCAGGCACAGCATAATCGGTTGCGAATTCACCGTTTACCAATGTTCCCTCAATGTTTCCAAGGTTTGTGTAAATAGTTACAGGCCTTTCTACTTTGATAGGATTGTCCAAGGTTCCGTTTGCACTTCCTGTTGTGTAGTGATTGATGGAAACGGTTAACTTAACAGTTTCACCGGCTTTGATTTCAGAAGCATTGGATATGGTTAAAACCGCCCATCTTGAAATTGTTCCACGGTTGATGTACTGTTTAGGATTGTCATTTGAACCCCACCAGTTGTCATTTGCATTGACTTTGGCCGGAGCCAGATCAGCATCCCTACCGTATACATAAATTCCATTGTCATCTCCATTATTAATCAGTACGGAGTTTTTGACATTGACTGTTGAATACATTGCAAATACGGCTCCACCGCCATATTCGTCAGCAGTATTGTCAAGGAAGAGTGAATTTGTAACTGTCAATGTTTCACGGGTATCGGAGTAGAATCCCTTGAAGCTGATTGCACCTCCACCATAATCTGATCTTGTTTTGTAGTCTTCGCCGTTGGCGGAGTTGGATATGAATGTACAGTTGTCGATTAAAGCCACATTGGTTTGAGCAATTTCAACTGCCCCTCCACCATAATCCACACATTTGTTGTCTTCAAATATTGAATTTACGATTGATACACCGTCAGCAGCCTGCTGTACATAAATGGCTCCTCCACCATAACGTGATTTTCCTTTAGCTGTGTTGTTTCTGAATACTGAATTGTCAACAGACAGACTTGGAATGATTCCATTTCCAGATTTTTGTGTAAAAATTGCACCTCCGCATTCCTCGGCAGTGTTGTTTTCAAAAGTACATCCGATCACTTTAAGGTTACCGGCATTATAGATTGCACCACCATTTTTCTCAGATTTTGAATTTGCGAAAGTACAGTTATCAATTGTCAGATTACCTGCACTGCCTATGAGTGCACCGCTTTCATCAAGAGCTTCTGTAGTGTATCCGTTTGTGAAAATCAGGTTTTTGATAACAACATTAGAGGTGTTGAGGACATATAAAATCCTGTTGTTGTTGTCAGCATCGATTATTACTCTGCCTTCACCGGTAATATTTAAGTCAGTGTCGATAATGCCCAAATAGCCTGTTTTGTATGTACCCTGCAAGATTATAATTTGACCCATCTTATTGATTCTAATTGCTCTTTCAAGAGATTTTACAGGATATTCAGCAGACCCTTCATTTGCATCATCACCATCTGTTGATACATAAACAATTCCTTCATAAGGAGGCATGACATCAACAGCAATAGGCACAACAGTATTAGCTGATGTTATATTAATAGTATCAACACCAGTGCTTACAGCAGTATAATTAAATTCACAGACATTATCTTTGGTTACTTTATTTTGACAATCCAATTGTCCATTTAATGCTTTGGCAGATACTTCCAATTCAGGAATTAAATCGCCTAATTTATTCAATTTAACTGAATCATTATAATTTGTGAAATCGACAGTGATTGTTATGTTGTCACCAGGGTTGATGAAATCGCGAACCATATCGGTTTTAACTGTCATCACAACCCAATTGGATGAATCGACTTCTTCACTATCTACATCTTCCCATTCCTCATAGTCAAAGTAAGAACCTTTTCCATTTAATGAACTAGGATTGTCGTTGATTCCCCACCAGTTATATTGTGCATTAGCTCCATATCCACCGGCATTGTAAACTACATAGTTTTTACTGTCTGAAATTAAAATGGAATAATTCACTGTAAGTTTACCTTTATTGGCGATTGCATTACCTTTATTGGAATTTCCAGCAATATTATTCATAAATACTGATTTTGTAATTGTAGCAACACCATTGGAATCAATGTAAATTGCACCGCCATCTTTTGATGCCTTGTTATTGATGAATTTTGAGTTTTCCACATTCAAATTGGCCTGTGCCCGAATGGCCGCACCTGATCCGACTTCTGAAATGGTATCACTGATTTCAGTGTTTTTCATATAGATGTCATTTCCATAGTTTGAATAAACAACATTCTGCATGACCGTATTGTTTTTGAACAATGAGTCCTCAATGATTATTTCACCACTGCCTGATGAGAAGAAGACCAATGCATAAACTCCAGTGTCCTTATTGACAATGTTGTTTTCAAATGTTGAGTTGACAATGGTCAGATTGCCGCTTCCTGAATGACAGATGATTCCACCAAGGACATTATTTGACATCACTGAATTTTTGATGGTCAAACTTCCTTTGCTTGTTGTTATGAATCTAATGTTATCATTTGTGTTTCCAACAAATGTGATGTTGTCCATAATTACTTCATTTGAGCCATAATTGTATACGAAAGCTCCATGTCCATAGTTGACATTAATAACTGTTAAATTGATTAATTCCAATTTGTCAACATTTGCATCAGACGCAATGTTAAATATGCTTGTTTGTTGATTATTGCCATCAATAATGACTTTACCTTCACCGATGACTGTTAAATTCCTATTGATTTTGTAATCAGTTCCAGCAAATGTGCCCTCACCTATAATCAATTGTCCAGAACCATGTTTATTTAAAGCTAAACTCATAGCCTTGTCCAATGTTGCGACTGGAGCTTCTTTTGAACCATTATTTGCATCATTACCATCCTTAGATAAATAGATTACTCCATAGTAAGGTTCAACTCCCGCATCAAATACTACCTGAGTAACTGCTTCTCCACATCTTACGGTCACAATATCGGTTACATCACTGACTTCATATTCAACGGAACCGGTCATGCCCTTTTTAACTACAATGCTGCTTGGTGTAATGATACCGTTTTCAACTGAAAATTCCACAGCATATGAATCTTTAGGAATCTCTCCTCCAGTCAATTCCTCGACAACGCCTGAAGTAGTGTTTACATGATTAAAGTCAACAGTCAGTTTTACAGTATCATATTTAATAATCTGGGTCGCATTTGCTTCAACATTTAAAATAACCCATTTACCGATTACAATGTTTTTACCGCCAACAGTATTGGTTGGGTCGTTGGTTGCCCACCAGTTGTTATTTGCAGTCAAAGTACCCGGTTGGTCATTATTATAATTGGAAACGACAGTGTTGTTTATGTTAAATTCATTATCGATTACAGAGTATGAAATATTTAAATTAGAGTTTAAGACAAGGATTGCAGGTGCCTTTTGAGTTGCAGTATTGTTTTCAATCACACAGTTTGCCATTACAACATTTGACGGAGCATATGTTGTAGGCTGTGAAAGAATTTGACCTGCATTGATTGTTATAGCAGCGGCATCTTTTGAAGCTCGATTATTGTAAATTGAACAGCCAATTATTGTAGCATTACAATTAGTTAGGGATATTGCACCAGGTGAATTTGTTGCAGTGTTATTGAAGAATTCAGACCCTTCAATATTGACTTTTGATGTTTGCAAATACAATGCTCCACCATTGTTGGCTGAATTATTTACAAATTTTGATTTTCTTATATCAACATTCAAACCTCCGTCATAAGTGGATTTAACCACTGCAATTGTACCCCAGGCACTTGCTCGGGAATTGATGAAGTATGAATCTGCAATCAAAAGGTTACCTTTAACCAAATTGGCATAAATCGCACTGCCTCTTGAAGCTTCCAGATTATCGAAAGTACATTTTTCAACTGTCACATTCACATCCAATAAGTCCGTTTCACTATTTCCTTCAATAAAAATGGCCCCTCCATATCTTGAAGGCTGATTATTAGTGAATTTGATGTTTTTGAAGGTTACATTGCTGTTATTACTAATAGTGAAAATAGAAGCTTTCTCCAATCCTATTCCATTAATTACAACATTGCCCTCACCAGCAATAGTTATTGTTAAATCTCCATCAATCACTATTCCATTTTGTGAGTATATGCCCTCTTTAATGATAATGTTTCCTGAACCTGCTTTTGCAAGCTCGATTGCTTTGGTAATGTTAAATACCGGACTATCGATGGAACCGTCATTTGCATCGTTACCGTCGGTTGCTACATAGATTGCATCAATAGGCTCCTCACCATCATTTAAGCCTGGAATGATAACATCTAATTCTTCACCGGTATTCAATTTGTAAACGCCATTGTCTTCAACAATCCAAGTAGAAGCAGTTATTCCATCCGGCAAAGAGTTTGATCCCCAGTAGTTTGCATCTAAATTACAAGTTGGGGCTGTGGAAGCAGAGCCGACAAATGAATTTGCATAATTATTATTTTGAACATTATTGTAATTCAAACTCATTGTTGATTGGGTGTTAGCAGTAATAATATACTCAGCATCGTTAGATGATATCATGTTTGATTCTGCAGTTATTATTTTATCTTTTCCCCCAATGTAAAATACTCCGCAACCGCTTCTTGTGAAATTATTGTTGGCGATTGTTGAATTTGTAATATTCAGATTACCTTTAGTGTATATGGCGGCCAATACATTACCTGATGAATTTATAATTGTTATATTATCAATTATGAAATCGTGAGTAGTACTATCTAAATAAACAACCCCAAAGTTACTACTTGGTGCTTTAGCATTTTCAACATAAACATTTTTAATAGTATATGGTTCAGTTCCACTACCTGCCAGGTCAATAGCACTAGAACCTTTTGTTGAAGTTGAATTACAATTGATAAATTTGGAATTTTCAATATTTACAATTCCTGAGGTATATATTCTGATTGCACCGTATTTTGATATACAATTATCGAATGTGCAGTCTGTAATTTTCACATTTCCATTACCTCCAATAAATATTGCACCAATGTTTCCAGCATTTATATCTTTAAAGGTTAGTTTAGAAAATGAGAATAATTCATAACCAGATTCTGAAGTAGAAAAAAATCCAGTAGTAACAGAAGATTTAATTATTACTCCATCCTGACTTTCTCCAACAAAACTCAATTTTTTATTAACATCGGCAATTCTTGCTTCTGTATATTCTCCATTCTTAATAAATATTGTTTCCCCACCAGTGGCAGCGCCAACAGCGGCAGAAATTGTCGTATAGTCTCCATCACCATTACAGTCAACAGTAATGGTGTCTCCTTGAGCACTTAACTCTTCTTCACTATCAGAGATACTCAATTCTTCATTGACATCATCAATTACTCCTCCAGTATCTGTTGCAGTTAAGTTTTCGTTAAGTGGCTCTTCTGCACTTGCTGTGCCTATAACACATAGCATTACAAGCACAAAAAGCGCACATATCAATATATTCTTATTTATCTTCATTCAACCACTTCGATTAAATTATTTTATAAAGTCATACTAATAAAAAATAAATCTAACTTTACATTTTATGAATTTGTAAAAAATCATATATAAAATTTAAGTTTCACTTGAAAAAAATTAAAATATAATTAAATTTTAATTGATAAAAAAATAAAAACAGATTTAATAAATCATATAACCAACCAGAAACAAAACTAAAAGTGAGGTTAAAAAATGAATATTCTAGTCATAGGAGCAGGAAGCGTTGGAATAGAACTTGCAACATCTGTTGCAAGTCAGGGTTCAGACATAAACATATTTGCACGGGGAAAAACCGCAAAAGCAATAAAAGAGAATGGAATTGAAAGAACAGGACTTTTCAAACACCACACAATCAGGGACATTCCTGTCTATGAAACATACGAAGAAATTCCGAAAAAGCATTTCGACTACATATTCATTGCTTCCAAAACCACCGCAAACGATGACATTTCAGAAAACCTGAACAGAAACAGGGACATCCTCAAAGACACCACTAAAATAATCATCTTCCAGAACGGATTCGGCAATGACGAGCCCTACCTTAAATATTTCACAAAAAAACAGGTATTCTGCGGGAGGATAATCACCGGAGCCTCAAGGCCCGAAAGGCACATTAGCGAAGTTACCATAAAAACAGACATTCTTCTCGGATCACTTCAAGGGGAAGATCCGGAATGCCTGAAAGAAATAGCAGATTTAATAAACAGATCAGACATCAGCTGTGAAATCACCAGAGAAATTGACAGGTATCTCTGGGCCAAAATGCTTTACAACTGCACACTGAATCCCCTTGGAGCAATACTGGATAAGACCTACGGACAATTAACTGAGAACCCATATACATTAGATATTATGAACAATATTATCGATGAGATATTTGAAGTCATTATTGCATCCCCATATGAGACCCTATGGCAAAGTTCAGAGGAGTACAAGGACATATTCTACTCAAAGCTGGTTCCGGATACCTATAACCACTATTCGTCAACACATCAGGACATCCAAAAGAGAATACCTACAGAAATTGATTCGCTCAACGGCAAGGTCATCCAACTAGGTGAAAAATACAATATTGATGTAGGCACCAATAAACTAATATATAATCTCATAAAAGCTATTGAGATTACCTTTTAGAAACTAAAAGTTTATATAGGTGAAAAGGCAAAATAGTATTGTTCATATTGTTATGTACTATTTTTTTATAATATGAACAATGGTGATGGTTGAAATGAGCATTCGTTTGTATTCCTTTAGTGGTGTTTAGGAAGAGAATGTTCATTTGTTTTAAAGAACTTATTTTTATTGAATTATTTTTTGTGATATTATGAGCGAACTTAAAGAACTTATTGAAAAATATATTGAACTTGAAGAGCAACTCGATAATTTGGAAAACGAAGAAGACGTCGATGAGGAATTGCTGGAAAACCTCCATGAATTGGGCCATGAAATCGATCATGCAGTCTATCATGAGGAATTCACTATCGTCTACAATGCCGACACCGAAGATGAAGAGGTTGTTGCACTTATCATTTCAGATGAAGAAAGCGATGCTGAAGAGTTTTTCATTCCTGTCTACACATCTGAAGATGAAGCCAAAAAGGCTATTGAATCATTTGTTGAAGAGTCCGGAGAGGCCAATTTCGCATGCGACAAGGCAGTGGGAAATGACATTGTTCAGGCATACTCTGAAGACGAAGAGTTTTTAGGACTTGCAATTGATGCTCCACAATGTGATTTCGTTATTTTTTCTGAAAGCGTACACGACTGCAGTGAATAAATATGAAACTTGAAGATTACCAGGACTATCAGGAAAAAAACGTCAAGGCTTCCAAAAGCCAACTTAAGGAATATATCCAAATATATGCTGATATGGCCAAAAAGCTCAAAAGCGAAGATGCCATGGAGCTTGAACCCGTAAAAAGAAATATCAGGGACACATACCCCACTGAAATCTACTTCACATTAGTCGATGAAGCGGGGGAATATGTCAGGCTCACCATTACCGATGCCAGCAAGGAGTACATCATTCCGATCTTCACTGACATGAGGGAGTATGCGGTCGGCAGCGCCAAGATATCCACATTATTCCTGGACAAGCTTGACTTGAAGGTGATTTCTCCTGATGACATTGAGGAGTTGGCCGAAAATGATGAGTATTTTGAGGGTTTTGTAGTCAATCCCCACTCACAGAACTTCAATTTTGATAGAAATGGTGATTTTTGATGTACATATGCCCCACAATCGGTGAGGATCATGAAAAGGACTTCCTTGTTAGTGGAAGTTTGGATGATTTCAAGATAATTGTCTTTTCAAATTTGGATGAATACGAAAGGGGTTTTGAATATCTGGAATTGGCAGATTATAAGCCTACTGAAGTGTCAGATGAACTTTTTATGGAACTTGCAAAAAATGATGATGCCTTCAGCGGCCTGATTTTAGATATTCACTCAAAAAATAAGATAATAACAAAAGAAGAATTACTCATCTAATTCTTCTTCCTCATTTTCATCAACATTATCCTGTTGATAATACTTGTATCTGTAAGACATCTTAAAACCAGTGATGACTTCTCTTTTTGGCCTTCTTTTACGCTTTATGTTAGGGCCGTTCATTTCCCTGAACTTCTCCTGATGAGGTTTGGCAAGATTTTTGTTTTCACGCTTGTACTGGGAAATCCTGTGCCTTGAATGCGGTGCCCTATATATCCTCTTTCTGAGCAGCCGCCTGCTGGTTGTTACGCGTCTTATCACTTAAATCACTATCTTCTGTTTAAGTTTTTAGTGGCTGATTTATCCAATGTAGCCTGGATTTCATCGATTCTCTCAACTACCACTTTAATGGCCTGTTCACCTTGACGGGTAGGGTTGATACCTTGTTCAACAAGCAGTGCATCCCTGATATCTCTTAATCTGTCAATTGAATCAATTTTCATTATAGTACTGTAAAACATGAGTTTTCCTCCTATATAATATTTTATTTAAATTTTATGATTAAAAAGATTTTTGTCGAAAAAAACATATGACTTGAACCGATATTATTAATTATGTTTGAAAAACAGCAAGTAATCTATCTGGCCGGAGGGTGCTTTTGGGGTGTCGAGGCATTCATTTCCAGACTGAAAGGTGTGAACAGTACCGAAGTGGGCTATGCCAACGGACGTGATCTGGCACCGACCTATGAGAAGGTGTGCACAGGAAAAACAGGACATGCCGAAACCGTCAAGGCAACATACAATCCCAAAATCATCACGCTGGATGAGATTCTGGAGAATTTCTTTAAAATCATTGATCCATATTCCCTAAACCGTCAGGGTCCGGACATCGGAACTCAATACAGAACAGGCATCTATTGGCAGGAGGAATCACAAAGGGATACCGTCATCACTTTTTTAAGAGAAAAGCAGAAGGTGTCTCCTGAAAGGATTGTTGTCGAGGCCCGTCCGATTGCCAGTTTCTATCCTGCTGAAGGATATCATCAGAAGTACCTTGAAAGGAATCCACAGGGGTATTGCCATGTCGATTTAAATTTAATAAACGATGAAGAATTCAATCACTTGTCAAAGGAAGAGTATGAAATAACACAGCTTTCTTTAACAGAACCGCCATTTAGTGGAAAATATGATGACTTTTTTGAGGATGGTGTATATGTAGATGTTGTGGATGGTGAAGTTCTCTTCTCTTCAGATGACAAGTTCGACTCAGGATGCGGATGGCCGGCATTTTCAAAGCCCGTTTCTGAAGATGTTATTAAAAAGCACAGGGATTTCTCACACGGAACAACACGCATTGAAGTTAGAAGCGCAAAGTCAAACTCACACCTGGGGCACCTGTTTCATGATGGGCCTGGAGGGTCTCCCAGATACTGCATAAACTCAGCAGCATTGAAATTCATACCAAAAGAAGATTTGGATGAGTATCTTAAAGACTAATGCCTTAAATATTAAAAAAAATATAATATAAGACAATGAAAATTGAAGAAATAAGTCACCCGGAACTTAAAAACTACATTAACCTGGCATATATGCAGGGTGAAAACGGAAACCAGGAAGCAGTCATGAAAATAGAAGAGGACATGAAGGAATACCTTAAGGATAATGTCTTCATAATATCAACTGAAGACAATGAGCCTGTTAAAATTCCATACGGTAATGACGGCGATTATATAGTTCCCATCTTTACAGACAAAAGGGAATATGACATGGGCATGCAGTATTTCTCATTGAATGAGATGGCCGAAAACAAGGATTATGTCATTGAAAAAACAGATTACTTTAAAAAATTAAAAGAAGATCCTAATTTCTTAGGATTTCTGGTAAATATAAGCAGCGTAAGCTATATAATTAACACTAGCTTACTCTAAAAACTCTTTTTTTATATCTTCAACAATTTCAACAAACCTTTTTGACACTTCGTCATCAGGGTCAAGAACTGAAATGGTTGCATCTTTGGTAGGAGATTCGGCAACGCTTTCCTTGATAGGCAGGTCTCCAAGATATGTGATTTCCATTTCATCAGCGAATGTCTTGCCGTTGCCTTCGCCGAAAATGTGAAGCTTTTCATCACAGTGAGGGCAGATATAGTATGCCATGTTCTCGATAAGGCCAATATTTTTGATGTTCATCATCTCAACCATCTTTACACACTTGAGAACATCTTCCTGTGAGACCACATTCGGTGTGGTAACCATCAATACCAAATCGGTTTCTGGAATTGACTGAAGCACAGTCAAAGGTTCATCCCCTGTGCCCGGAGGATTGTCGATTACCAGGAAGTCCAATTTGCCCCAGTGAGCGTCACTTATCAGCTGTTTGATTGCGCCGGTTTTTTGAGGTCCTCTCCAGATGATTGGCCTGTCCAGGCTGTCAATCAGAAACGCCATTGACATCACTTTCAGGCCGCTTTCGGTTTCAACGGGGAATATTGAATGCTGGTATTCCTTTTTCTTCTCTTCAATGAATTCACGCTGTTCCTCTTCAGGCAAGCTGGTGTCAAGACCCTCTTCAACAAGTTCTTTAAATTTATCAAACTGATATTGGTTGAACTGCTCTTCAAGCATTTCGATACCAAGCATCTTAGGAACGTTCGGACCGTGAATATCCGCATCAAGGATACCTGTCTTGTATCCCATTGCCTGCAATGTCTCGGCGATGTTGGCTGCAACGGTGGATTTTCCTACTCCTCCTTTTCCACTCATTACAACAATCTTATGTTTAATCTGGCTTAAGTTCTTAGCCAGTCTGATTTCCTGCTGCATCATTTGCATTTGTTGTTCCGGAGTCATCTGACCCCCATGACCGTGATGGCCATGTCCTTGACCATGTTCTGGCATAATTATCATCTCCAAAATAATTTAATTTAACTGAATTTTTTACTGACTTCCTCAACAGCGAGGATTAATGGGTCTGTAACCATTGATACAGGCGGCGCATAAGCAAATTCCATATTGCTTAAATCAAAGCAGGTCAAGCCTTCTGTAATGGCCAGAGTCATTGTATCGATTCTTTCAGCCACCCTTTCTTCCGCTATGATTTGACAGCCTATAATGGTTCCGTTTCCATCACAAATAACTTTGATATCCATTGGTTTTGCATTCGGATAGTAGCGTGCTCTTGTAAGTGCCTGCACTTTCTGTACAACGGGCCTGATACGGTTTTGCTGTGCGAAACTGGTGGTGTATCCGACAGCACCGAATTCCAGCTTTCCGACCTTTGAAACCATAGAATTCAATACAGGATTGAATTTTGATTTTTTATTACATATTGTACGGGCCAAAGTTTTTGATTCACGAACTGCAGTGGTACCCAATTGTGAAATGGTATTTGAACCTAAAATCAGGTCTTTTGACTCAACACAGTCCCCTACTGCATAAACGTCTTCAACTGAAGTTTCCATTCTGTCATTTACGAGTATGGCCCATCTTCCGATTTCACATCCGGCCATTCTTGCAAGATCCAGTTCGGCCCTCACTCCTGTCGCCATGATTACCATGTCGGCGTCATATAATTCCTCATCGCCGAAGCATGCCTTTTCAACCTTGCCGTCACCCATCAGTTTGGTTATAGGTTTTCCTAAAACCACCTGTATTCCTTCCTGTTCCAGATATTTCACCAGAATGTCTGACATGTCCTTGTCAAGTGATCTTGGCACGATTTGAGGAAGCATTTCACTTAATATAACATTCAATCCTTTTTTCTTTAGGGCAAATGCAATTTCAATACCGATTAAACCGGCACCGGTGACTATAGCGCTTTTGGCGGTTTCCATAGCTTTTTGAACCCTAATACCATCATCGATATTTCTGATTCTGAATACTCCGTCCAATTCAACCCCCTGCATTGGAGGCACAAACGGATTTCCTCCGGTTGCCAAAACCAGTTTGTCGTATTTTAAAACTGTATCTTTTCCATTCTTTTCGTAAGTTACTGTCTTTTTATCGGAATCGACTGCGGTCACTTCAACTTCAGTGATTACTTCAATATTTTTTTCATTATAGTCTTCGGGAGTTCTCATGACAATGTCATCAAATGATTCTATTGTTCCTGACAATACGTAAGGAATGGCGCATGGAGAGTATGCTACCTTATTGTCTCTTGTGAGAACTGTTATTTCTATGTCTTTGTCGAGTTTACGAATATTTGAAGCTGTTGATATTCCTCCAGCTCCTCCACCTACAATTACTACTTTCATTATAACAAAACCATCTATGATTTATAACATTAATATTTATTATCGAAAACATATAAAAAACTAACTATTAATAAGAATTTAGGTTAAAAAATGAGAGAAATTGAATTTAATTTGGATGAAAATCCCTTTATAGATTTATTATCAGCACGCTATGCGATGTCTGCAAGGGTCAATGTGGAAAAGATGTGGAACTGGTGCCATGAAAACGACAAGTCATTTTTCATAATGAGCATGGGATGCCTCATGAATGCAGTCAATTCAGTTCCTGAGCTTAAAAGAAGAATAATAGACGGAAAAGTTGTTGAATATGACTATCTTGACGGAATATCTCCAATAATGGATGAGGGAAACGAAATCTATAAGGAAATGAGAGTCAAAGTGCCGCAGGAATTTGACGATATCATGGCCTGGCATGACTATGTCAGGGAGTTGTCTTCAGACATACTGTCCGGCAAAAAAGAGGGATTCTTCATTGAGATGGAAAAGAGGGACTTGACAAACATTGCAAACTTCTCCTGCATTCCATGGGTTGACTTTGACATGATCACCAACTGTGTCGTTGACGGAAACGCAATCCAGCCTCTGATAACATGGGGAAAAGTCAACAGTAACTTTGAAATGAGCGTTTCCATAACCGTTTCCCATATATTTGTCAACGGCAGGGAACTGGCCCATTTTTATGAAAATGCCCAGAATGAATTCAACAGCATTTAACGGCCAATATCTGGAATTCTTTCATTGACATTTTGCCTATTCCATTTTCCGCCCATGCTGGAATAATAGTTCTTCAATTGCTTTTTGACATTTTTTGATAATTTATATTTTGGCTTAACGACCAGGCCAACTCCCGCAAACTTGGATTTCAACTTTTTAACGGATACCCAGTTTGTCGGAATATGTCTGCATCCGTCATTGTAGCTTCCATATGAATTGCTCACCAAAACCTTCTTGCCGTCGGGACTTACATCTATAACGGATATGTAGTGGTTTCGAAGAAATACTATCAGTGCACAGCCCTTTTTCAATTTCTTCATTGTCTTTTTAAAGGAATCGCCATAGAAATATTTTACGCTGCAGTGATTTTTTTCTATAATCCTTTTAAGAACTGGAATATTGATTCCGCTGGTCACATGTCCCTTTTTCTGGAAGTATTTTTCCGAATGGAAATTCTTCAGAACCTGACTGCAGACGCTGGCGGATGTAGGTCCGCATGTATATTCGGTATTTTGAACATCACGAACTTCAGAATAGGTATATGATTTTCCCTTAAGGGACACTGTAACCGTTTTTGGCCAGTAGTTATACTTATTCTTCTTAACGACTTTGGTATATATCTTCCTTTCAATAACATTCCATTTTTCACGCTTGAGAATGTGATAAGTCTTTGGGGAAAGCTTTGTTTTGAAAAAGGTATATTTTGACAATTTGCCATATAGATACAGACCATAGCTGTCCCTTTTCATGACTTCACGATAATCTGATTTTCTTAGAATATATTGAGCGTCACCATCTCCCATCACAAAGTTTTTAGGCATCAAATCAACATCGGGAACGCCGCCTTTGGTTGGAACCTTCTTCTTTAAAGGATTTATGACATTGCCCTTAATGCATTTGACCATTTTGGATTGCTCAATGCCAACATATGATACAGTGATCTTATAGGTTTTGGGGCTGACATTAGGCTTAAAGACAACAAAACCCTCCTTATTTGTTTTCATTTTAAAAACCTTATTTCCAACTCTTATTGTAATCATTTTATTGGAAATTGCATTTTGCGGGCCATGCAGATAGACTCTAAGATATCCGTTGGTAAGAAGCCTTGAGTTTCCAATCTCGATTGAAACCGCCTTTAAAATTACTACGTTGATCGTTTTGGAAAATGCATTGTATCCTGCATCGCCATTATAGGAGACTTTCAAATCCACATTTGACTTGGCCATGTTTATATTGATGGCGAACTTGCCGTTTTGACCTGTGGTTTTTTTGTAATCCTTTCCGTTAAGGTTTATGATTACTGTTTTTCCGACTACCCCATTTCCGATTGAGTCAGTCAGATACATATCATAATCTTTTCCCTGCACAACATAATTGGAATCGGTTTTAACGGTTAGATCCTTTTTTGATGAATCATTACTGCTTGAATTATCTTCAGAAATTCCCAATAGATTTGGATTGCCATTATCGAAGCTTGAAATTTCCTGAACCGTAGTATTGATTGATTTCAATTCATCTTCACTGTCTGCCTGGACAATATCGGTTGAATTCTCATCGATAGCGTATACTGCTCCAATAGTTAAAAATAATATTGATAAAATAAATAAAAACTTCAATTTTTTCATCATAATAAAGTTAAATTTAATATTATATAAAATTATGGCAATTTCAAAACAAAATTTTAGTTAACTAATCGCCTTTTGATTCAATGTCAGTTGCCTCAAGTTTCATGATTACCGGCCTGAGGCCGTCATTGCATGACACGATTGCAACACCTGGAGTTTTAATCCAATCGGAGTAATACCATATCTCCTGAACTCCATGCGCCAAGGCAAAGACATACTGATATATCGCTTTCCATGCCTCATCACAGAATCCGTCAGGCTTTGCAAAATCTGCATAGTATACCTCGCCTTCCTTCATTAAAGGGCATGTTGTAAAACCGTCAACTCCGTATTCCCTTGCAAGATCTTCCTGAAGGGTTGTCTTCAAAATGGTAATCCTAACTTTTTTCATAATATGCCTTTAAAAATTATCTCTTAACTGTGATTTTAGCGGACTTGGATAAAGCTGTATAAAAATTATTGCCCGCATATTTGACAGTTGCAGTATATTTACCTTTCTTTTTTAATTTGGTAATTTTAAAAGTGGCTCTTCCTTTTGAATTGGTTTTTGCAGTATAGGTTTTCCCCTTAACCTTTAATGTGACCTTGGTATTTTTCATAACCCTGAAAAGATTATCTTTTAAAACCATGTAGAACTTCTTGGTCTTTTCTTTTGCATAATATTTCATGTTGGATACAATCATGTTTGGTTTTGCCTTTTTGACAGTGATTGTGGCGGAAGAAGAAGTCTTGAAATATTTATTGTCACCATCATAGTTTACCAAAACATTATATGACCTAGGAGATAATCCTGTAGTAGGCACCAATACCTGACCGTTACTGTTTGTCCAGTATGTTTTTAATGCGCCATTGATATTCACTTTGACCGGAGCGTTTCTGAGTATGGAGCCGTCGGAATCATGAAGGTTAATGATTAAAGGATTATTTATTCCGTAAGTTGCAGTTACGCTGACCACATAAAAGGAGGTGGCCTTTTTGATATTGATATATCTGGTGACCGGATCGACATTGTAGTTATTGTCCTCAACGCTCACAACAAGGGTAAACTCGCCCAAATCCAAATCGACAAAACAGGTTCCTCCGCTCAAACAGTTTGAAACGAAGACCACATTATTGTTCATGTCATATATCTTCACTAATGTCTTTATATTGTTGATGTAATTTTGAGAATCGGATAACTGTACTTTAATCTCGCCGCCAAAACCATAAATAGCTTCAAAATTTGAAACTTCCAATAGATATTTTGGCAGATTGTCATAAAGGTGGCAGTTTACGATGGATGTCCTGTAATGGGCTCCTCCTGAGATGTTGGCCACATTTCTTGTGAAATTTGAACTTACTGCAGAGCCGCTGTACATTGCTCCTCCAGTATTTGCACGATTTTCAACAAATGTGCACAGCACTGCTGAACCTCCATAGATTGCACCGCCCTCATCGGCATAGTTTTTGAGGAAGAAACAGTTTTCAGCAGAGTTTGCATACATTGCTCCACCGGTTACCGCATGGTTTTCTTCAAATCTTGAATTTTTTGAATCCCCTTCAATGGCTCCTGCCCTGTATGCACTGTTGTCAATGAATAAACAGTCTTCAGCATATCCTTTTATTGCACCGCTTGTTTCGGTTGCATAATTACTTATGAAAGTACAGTTTTTGGCAGAGCTTCCATACATCGCACCGCCTTCGTGAGCGTGGTTTCTTCTGAATTCGCAGTCCACGGCATAAACATTGGCCAATGCTCCACCCATCTCATTAGCATAATTGTTGATGAACTTTGAATTTACAACTGAATTGACGTTTCCTGAAATGGCTCCCCCATAGTTTGCATGATTGTCCCTGAATTCGGAGTTGCTGACATATGCCATGTAGACAGCTCCTCCCTCATTTGTAGCGTAATTGTTTACAAAAGTACAGTTGTCAGCTGAGCATCCGCTGCCTCCAATCGCTCCCCCAATGGTTGAGGCGAAGTTGTTGATGAACTGGCAATTCAATAGGACTGCCTTTGATGCTGCCCCATATGACTTTGCGGAATTTCTGGTGAAGGTACAGTTGTTTGCAGAATTTCCCTCCATTGCCCCTGAACTTATAAAAGCAACATTGTTTGTGAATGTTGAATCGGAGGCATAGGTGTCATATATCGCACCGCCATATGTTGCATTGTTGGACTCAAAGCTGGATTTCTCTGCTGTTCCGTTATATATCGCAGCGCCATAGAATGCATCATTATTTTTAAACACACAATTTTCGGCATGACCATTATACATGGCGCCGCCGTAGTTGTCTGCATGATTTCCGATAAATTTGCATCTTATTGCCCCATAGGAGTCTCCGGTGATTGCACCTCCGTTTACGGCTTTTCCGTTAAGAAATGTGATTCCACTTATAAATACATCCTTGGAGGCGATGTTGAATATTCTTGCACTGTTGCAGGCGTCAATTTTATTTCCATTACCAACTATGTTTACCGGCCTGTTAATGACAATCCCATCTTTAAAACCGGAATCTGTACTTTCATCATATGCATAACTATGAAACAGGTATATATGGGTGTCGGTGCTATTATAAATCAGTTGATTCAATTCTGCGAAACTTTTTGGAGGTTCGACTTCTGATATGTTTTCATTATCATCATAATTAGCAACATCATTATCACAAGTTACATTATCTTGCGCATAAACTGTTGAAAGGGCAAATAGACTTGCCAGAATAATCATAATAACAATTTTTTTATTCAACAAACACCCCAACTCCAAAATCATTCAATATATACAAATATTTGTTAAGAATACTATATAAACTAATTTGTTTTAATTTGTATTTCATTGATGATTTTTTGCAGATATTTCTTTTTTAAAACAAATTCACGCTTATTTGCCAATTTGTCGCTTTTTGGTTGGAGCACTTTTTCGTCCAATCGTGAAGCCCCCAAAAATCTTGTGTCCCCTTCCCTTAAGATGTGGGCGTCGCCATTGTCGATGGCATTTTTGATGATGCAGTAATCTTCAAAAAGGATATCAAAATCATTGCTTAGGTGATATATCTCCAAATCGGTAATGAGACCTGTTTCATCATACCAAACTATCAGTATCGATTCCTTTTCAAAGAGCTTTGAAAATGAAATCAGGTCAAAATAATCCAAATCGGCTATTTTGAACTTGTCTGAAGGATATCGTCTGCCGCAAACTTTGGTTGAATACTTAATAGGAGCTATAAAAAAAGTTTTTGATTCATTTAAGGTGACTTCATAGATATTTCTTCCAATCAATGCCTCAAATGAATCCATATTAATCAAATCAGTCTTTGTCAAGTGCAGGAATTCCTGTAATTCTTAAACCGCCATAATGTGATTTGTATTTGATGTTTAAACCGATCAGCAGTGGAGTGATCTTTTCGATGATTCTTGCCTTTTCAAGAATTCCACAGTCAATTGTCTTGATTCCAGGTATTTTGTCAATGATTTCAGCAGCTGTCGCTTTTGCATCTGCATCATCACCTGCAATCAAACAGTCACAGTCAATTTCATCAG
>Ga0310695_10002675_pt1 | contig 36930 bp, 27 predicted proteins | sample RumenRJG_04DNA_FD_203882 | JGI IMG/M metagenome (GOLD analysis project Ga0310695, IMG submission 203882) | Bovine rumen microbial communities from Lethbridge, Alberta, Canada - RJG_04 (v2) (version 2) | ecosystem: Host-associated > Mammals > Digestive system > Stomach > Rumen | place: Canada...
TCTGGACGACATGCTGTCGAAGGCCGACCCTGACTACAAGCAGAAGCCCGACATCAAGTGGAACTTCACCAAGTTCCTCATCAACAAGAAGGGCCAGGTCGTGGCTCGCTTCGAACCGACGGAGAAGATTGAGAACATTGCTGCACAGATTGAAGAACTGCTCAAGTAGGACGACAATCTCAATTATATAAACGACAACTTGAACAACTATGACAACTGTTCGAATTGATTCCGGCGCAGCCAAAAGTTGTCTTAGTTGTTCAAGTTGTCGTTAAAAAAGAAACAAACAAGTTGTATTCTTGTATAGAAATATGGAAAGAACCAAATGCTTAATCATTGGCAGCGGCCCCGCAGGGTACACCGCTGCCATTTATGCCAGTCGTGCCAACCTGCAGCCCATCGAGTACAGCGGCATGCAGCCCGGCGGACAGCTAACGCAGACCACGGAGGTGGAGAACTTCCCCGGCTACCCGCAGGGTGTTGACGGCAACCAGATGATGATGGACCTGCTGGAACAGGCTCAGCGCTTCGGCACTGACGTCCGCATGGGCGAAATCGTGAAGGTAGACTTCTCCAAGGCTCCTTATGTCTGCACTGCCGACGACGGTACCGAGATTGCTGCCGACACGGTTATCATTGCCACCGGAGCCTCGGCCAAGTACCTCGGACTGGACGACGAACGGAAATACAACGGCCAGGGCGTTTCGGCCTGTGCCACCTGCGACGGTTTCTTCTACCGCAAGAAGACGGTGGCCGTGGTGGGCGGTGGCGACACGGCCTGTGAGGATGCCCTCTACCTGGCAGGTCTGGCCAAGAAGGTGTATATGATTGTACGCAAACCCTTCCTGCGTGCCTCGAAGGTGATGCAGCAGCGCGTCATGGAGAACGAAAACATCGAAATCCTCTTCGAGCACAACACGCTCGGACTGTTTGGCGAAAACGGCGTAGAAGGCGCCCACCTCGTCAAGCGTAAGGGCGAACCCGACGAAGAGATGGTGGACATACAGATTGACGGCTTCTTCTTAGCCATCGGCCACAAGCCCAACACCGACATCTTCCGCGAATGGCTCGACACCGACGAGACAGGCTACCTGAAGAAGATTGACGGAACGCCCCGCACGAAGCTACCCGGCATCTTTGTCGCCGGCGACTGTGCCGACCCTGTCTACCGTCAGGCCATCTCTGCTGCTGGCAGTGGCTGTCAGGCCGCCATCGAAGCCGAGCGCTACCTGCTGAACTCATAGGTCCCATTGGACCTATAAGTCCTATAAGACCCATAAGTCCTATAAGACCTATAAGCAATAAAAATCAAAAAGCCTCGCTTCACAGCGGGGCTTTTCAATACTTTAAAAACTAAATTAATCAACCATAAACCTTAACCATTAAAAATCTTTTGTGATGCAAAGATAATGCAACTTTCGCGAACGGAGGTCGAATAAAAATTATTTGAGGTTTAAAATGCGTGAAATCACGCATTTTAAACCTAATTTCACGCATTTTCTACCTTTTTTCGCCCTTTTTCGCATTTTTCTCACAAAAAAGGTGTGCTTTTCGACACAAAAAGAGTAACTTTGCAACGAATAATAAACCATTATGAACCTAACAACAGTCATCATTCTGTCGGCTATAGCACTTTCCGTCGGTCTTTTTTTGGCCGGAAGGGAGCTTTTTCAGCGTAGCGTACGCATGAGAAACCGCTTGCAGATGAATGCCATCTATACCAACATCACCCATGAACTGCTGACGCCGCTGACCGTTATCTCAGCGTCGGTAGAACGTCTGCGCTCCAAGGAACCGGAACACGAGCAGGACTACGACCTGATGCAACTGAACATCGACCGTATGGTGAGACTGCTGCAGCAAATCCTGGAAACCAACAAGTCGCAGTCGGGCGAACTGAAACTGTTAGTAGCCTACGGCGATGTCATGCAGTACATTCAGCAGACGGCCCTCTGCATAGAGCCGTTGATGGTACAGAAGGGCGTGAATTTCACCATCCAGTGTACACCAGAAAGCATGATGGGCTGGATAGACACCGACAAGCTGGACAAGATTATCTACAACCTGCTGTCGAACGCTGCCAAATACTCGCTCAGCGAGAATGGCAAGGTGACGCTACAGGTCAAGACCAACAAGAAATACGACCATATTATTATTAAGGTGTCAGACAACGGCATAGGCATACCCCAGGACCAGCTGAAGAAGCTGTTCCGACGCTTCTACGACGGCGCCTATCGCCAGCAGAACACCATTGGTCACGGCTTAGGACTGGCCCTGACCCGCGAGCTTGTCTTCCTGCACGGCGGCAACATCGACTGCGAGAGCGAGGAAGGCAAGGGTACAGTCTTCACCGTCACCATCCCTATCAAGAAGGAAGCCTTCTCGGCCTCGCAAATCGACGAGAGCCACCAGATAGACATCAGTACGCCGCGCAACGCCATCCTCGACATCGCCAAACGCATGCATGACCAGGAACCTGTTGACGTTGAGCCCATTGAGGACGTCAACGAAGACGCCTACAAGCTGCTCCTCGTGGAGGACAATCTCGAACTGCTCATGCTAATGAACCAGCTGCTCAGCAGCAAGTACATCGTCAAGACCGCCTCTAACGGCAAGGAGGCCTGGAATATTATCAACAAAGAAGAGATTGACATCATCATCTCTGACGTCATGATGCCCGTCATGGACGGCATAGAGCTGACGCGCAAAATCAAGAGCGACTCCAACTTCATGCACCTGCCCATCATCCTATTGACGGCCAAGACGCAGGAGGAAGACCGCAACAATGCCCTTGAGGTGGGTGCCGACAGTTTCGTCACCAAGCCCTTTAAACTCAGCGACCTGGAACTGCGCATCAACAACATCATCGAGAACCGCAAGCGTATTCAGGAGGAGTTCATCAGCCAGCATGGAGACTTCATGCCCATAGCGCTAAACAGAGAACCTACGGCCGACGAGCTGTTCCTGCGACAAATCTATGAAAAAGTAAGTGAGCACCTCAGCGACAGCGACTACGACCGCGACGCCCTTGCCGCAGACATGGGAGCCAGCGCCTCCTCGGTATATAACAAGCTGCGCGCCCTGACAGGCATGAACGTCAGCGTCTACATTCGCGACCAGCGTCTGAAAGAAGCCATGCGCATGATTCAGCGGTCGCCCGCCATCCGCATCAACGAATTAGCCTACAAGGTAGGGTTCAAGGACCCTAAGTACTTCTCTACCTGTTTCAAGAAGGAGTTTGGCGTTCAGCCGAAGGAGTATGCCGAGAGCTTAGCCAAAGACCAGTAAACGTCAGCAAGCCGTTAAGCATCAGCAGTTCGTAGCCGAAGCGATAGCCCCACAGCTGCTGTGCCAGCTGGTCGGCGCCATAACTGAGTAGCGGCGAAGCCACACAGATGTAGGGCACCAGCCGGTCGGCGGGCTGTTTCCGTGTAAAGAGGCCAAAAAGGAAAAGGCCAAGCAGCGGACCGTAGGTGTAGCCTGCGATGATATAAACGGCATCAATCAGACTGGTGGAGTTCAGCGCCTTGAAAATCAGGATGAAAAGCACAAACACGCCACAGACGCCGATATGAACCCTGCGCCGCAGTCGCTCGTCGTCCTGCCGGCCTACAATGTCTACACAGAATATCGTGGTCAGCGACGTCAGTGCAGAATCTGCACTGGAGAACGAGGCAGCCACGATGCCCAAGACGAAGAGGAGCGGAATGAGCGGAGAGAGGGCCGATGCCTGGGTAACGTAGGCAGGCAACAGCTCGTCGCCCGTGGCCGCCCCAGGTATCATCGTGAGCAGTACACCAAGCGCTAAGAACAGCAAGTTGGCCGGCAGAAACGCCACGCCATACGTACACATATCCTTCTGAGCGCCACGCAACGTCCTGCACGTCAGGTTCTTCTGCATCATGTCCTGATCCAGCCCCGTCATGACGACGACGATGAAGGCGCCACTTAGGAACTGCTTCCAGAAATGCTGCTTCGACATCCAGTCGTCCCAGACGAACACCTGCGACAACGGGCTGGTCTGTATGGCAGCGACGGCACCGCTGAAGGTCAGCCCCAGGTCGCCTACCACCTTATAGATAATGATAAGCAGAGCCGCAAACAGGCAAACTGTTTGCAGCGAGTCTGTCCACACCAGTGTCTTAATGCCGCCCTGCCGGGTGTAAAGCCAGATGAGCAGCACCAGTCCTGTCACCGTCAGCGCAAACGGCACTCCTATCGGCTGGAATACGAAGCGCTGCAAGATGATGCAGACGACATAGAACCTGACGGAGGCCCCCGCCATCTTCGACAGCAGGAAGAAACACGACCCCGTCTTGTGGGAGCGCGCCCCAAACCGCGTGCCCAGGTAGGCATAGATGGAGGTCAGGTTCAGCCGGTAGTACAAGGGCAGCAGCACGAAAGCCACCATGACATAGCCCAGTATAAAGCCCATACACGTCTGCAGATAAGTCATCTGCGACTGCTGCACCATGCCCGGCACCGAGACAAACGTGACGCCCGAGATAGAGGCGCCCACCATGCCAAAGGCCACCATATACCACGGCGACTGGCGGTCAGCCCTGTAGAATGTCTCGTTCGTCGAGCGCCTTGCCGTCAGTCGGCTGATGCCGAAGAGCAGGCCGAAATAGCACAATATCGTGATCAGTATCATCATACGGCTTGCAAAGGTATGAAAAAAAATAGATTCTTTGCAAGATTCTCAATAAAAAGTCGTACCTTTGCACACGGATACACCAATCCCAAAACTAAAGTATTATGTCAAAACAAAAGAAATTCATCCTTCAGGAGAGTGAGATCCCAACACAGTGGTACAACATTCAGGCCGACATGCCCAACAAGCCCATGCCGCCCATCCACCCGGCAACGAAGCAGCCGTTAGGCGTCGACGACCTGGCACATATCTTCCCGCGCGAATGCTGCGTGCAGGAGTTGGACACGGAGCATCGCTGGATTGACATCCCCGAGGATGTGCTCGAGAAGTATAAGTATTACCGCTCGACGCCATTGGTGCGCGCCTATGCCCTGGAAGAAGCCCTCGGTACACCCGCCCATATCTATTTCAAGAACGAGTCGACCAACCCGCTGGGGTCACATAAGATTAACTCTGCCCTTCCCCAGTGCTACTATGCCAAGCAGGAAGGCACTACGAACGTCACCACAGAGACCGGTGCCGGCCAGTGGGGTGCAGCCCTCTCGTATGCGGCCAAGATTTACGGGCTGGACTGCGCCGTCTATCAGGTGAAGATTACCATGCAGCAGAAACCCTATCGCTCCAGCATTATGCGCACCTTTGGTGCCGTCGTCGAAGGGTCGCCCTCAATGTCAACCCGTGCCGGTAAGGACATCCTGACGAAGGATCCCACACACTCTGGCTCTCTCGGCACCGCCATCTCAGAGGCTGTGGAGCTGGCCACGACCACCCCGAACTGTAAGTACACGCTAGGGTCCGTGCTCAACCATGTGGGTCTGCACCAGACGATTATCGGCCTGGAGGCCGAGAAGCAGATGGAGATGGCTGGCGAATATCCCGACATCGTCATCGGCTGCTTCGGCGGTGGTTCCAACTTCGGTGGTATCTCCTTCCCCTTCATGCGTCACAACCTGCTCGACGGCAAGACAACGGAGTTCATCGCTGCCGAGCCCGACAGCTGTCCGAAGCTGACGCGTGGCCAGTTCCGCTACGACTTCGGCGACGAGGCCGGCTACACCCCGCTGCTGCCGATGTTCACCTTAGGCCACAACTTCAAGCCGTCGAACATCCACGCCGGCGGTCTGCGCTACCATGGTGCCGGCATGATTATCTCGCAGCTCATCAAGGACGGTCTGATGCATGGTGTCGACATCCCGCAGTTAGAGACCTTCGAGGCTGGTATGCTCTTCGCCCGTACCGAGGGTATCATCCCTGCTCCTGAGAGCACTCACGCCATCGCCGCCACCATCCGCGAGGCCAAGAAGTGCATTGAGACGGGCGAGGAGAAGGTCATTCTCTTCAACCTCTCTGGCCACGGACTCATCGACATGCCTTCTTACGAGGCCTTCATCAAGGGTGACCTGCAGAACTACACCGTCACCGACGAAATGATTGCTGAGAACCTGAAGGCACTCGACCAGCAAGGATAATACAACACAATGGACATAGTAGAACGATTTATCAATTATACAAAATTTGACACGCAGTCGGCAGAAGATGCCGACTGCGTGCCAAGTTCTGCGAAGCAGCTTGTCTTCGCTGAATACCTGAAGAAGGAGCTACAAGCGGAAGGTCTCGACGACGTCGAGATGGACGAGCGTGGCTATATCTACGCCACGCTGAAGGCCAATATCCGCGACGAAGCGCCAACCATTGGCTTCATCAGTCACTACGACACCAGTCCCGACTGCTCTGGTGCCGACATCAAGGCACAGATTGTCAGCCACTACGACGGCGGCGACATTGAGCTTTCCGAGGGTATCGTATCGTCACCAAAGAAATTCCCCGAGCTGTTGCAACATGTGGGTGAAGACCTGATTGTTACCGACGGCACCACCCTACTCGGTGCCGACGACAAGGCGGGCATTGCCGAGATTGTGCAGGCGATGGTCTACCTGCAGCAGCACCCCGAGATCAAGCACGGACGAATCCGCATCGCCTTCAATCCCGACGAGGAGATAGGCATGGGCGCACATTACTTCGACGTGGAGCGCTTCGGCTGCCAGTGGGCCTACACGATGGACGGCGGCGACATTGGCGAATTAGAGTTTGAGAACTTCAACGCCGCGTCTGCCAAGATTACCATCAAGGGCATCAGCGTCCACCCGGGCTATGCCAAGGGCAAGATGGTGAATGCCAACGCCCTGGCCGCGGAGTTTGCCAAGATGCTGCCTGCGGACGAGACGCCAGAGACCACCGAGGGCTATCAGGGGTTCTTCCACCTGACGAGCATCCAGTCGTCCGTCGAGGAGGCCCGCTTGAGCTATATCATCCGCGACCACGACCGCGAGCGCTTTGAGGACCGCAAGCGTGTCATTCAGCGCTGCGCAGAGCAGATGAACGAGCGCTACGGTGAGGGTACTGTCGTATGCGCGGTGAGCGACCAGTACTATAACATGAAAGAGAAGATTGACCCGCAGATGCACGTCGTCGACCTTGTGTTGCACGCCATGCAGCAGGTAGGGGTCAGTCCGCGCGTAAGACCCATACGTGGCGGCACCGACGGTGCCCAGCTGTCGTTCCGTGGTCTCCCCTGCCCCAACATCTTTGCCGGCGGCGTCAATTTCCACGGTCCCTACGAGTTCGTCAGCAGACAGTCAATGGAGAAAGCGATGCAGGTGATTGTGAAAATCTGCGAACTGACAGCCAGCTACAATGATTGACAAGAGAACATTTCGACAGGAGTACATGAAAACGTCTTTTTTGACAAGAGAACAAGAGAACGTTTTTTAGACAAGAGAACATGAGAACGTCTTTAGACAAGAGAACATGAGAACAGGAGAACTGTTTAGACATGAGGACATGAGTACAAGAGAACATAAGGCCAAAAACCTCAATGGTTCTCATGTACTCATGTCAAAAACGTACTCATGTACTCATGTCAAAAACGTACTCATGTACTCATGTCAAAAATGTACTCATGTATAAATTGAAGTAAGATATGGCAGAATTAGCCCCAATGATTCAGGACCTGGCGCTGATGCTCGTTGTCGCCGGCGTCGTCACAATAATTTTCAAGCGTCTGAAACAGCCCCTTGTCTTGGGCTATATCATGGCCGGCTTCTTAGTCTCGCCCCACATGCCCTACACCGCATCTGTCGCCGACCGTGAGAATGTCCAGCTGTGGGCCGACATCGGCGTGATGTTCCTGCTGTTCTCGTTAGGTCTTGACTTCTCGTTCAAAAAGATCCTGAAGATGGGCGCCTCGCCTATCATCTCTACCATCACCATCATCTTCTCGATGTCGATGTTAGGCATCATCGTCGGCCACGCCTTCAGCTGGAGCCAGATGGACTGCATCTTCCTCGGCGGTATGCTCGCCATGTCGTCGACGACCATCATCTACAAAGCCTTCGACGACCTTGGTCTGCGCCAACAGCAGTTTGCGGGTCTGGTCATGTCGGTACTTATTCTCGAAGATATTCTGGCCATCGTCATGATGGTCATGCTGAGTGCCATTGCCAGCGGCAACAACCCTGATGGCGGCCAGATGTTAGGCTCCATCATGAAGATTGGCTTCTTCCTGATACTATGGCTCGTGGTGGGCATCTTCGCCATCCCCCTGTTCCTGCGTCAGGTGCGCAAGCTCATCAACAGCGAGGTACTGCTCATCGTCTCGTTAGGTCTATGCTGTGCTATGGCCGTCTTCTCTACAAAGGTAGGTTTCTCGTCGGCCTTCGGTGCCTTCATCATGGGTAGCATCTTGGCTGAGACGATTGAGGCCGAGCGCATCGAGAAACTTGTCGAGCCCGTGAAGAACCTCTTCGGAGCCATCTTCTTCGTCTCCGTCGGTATGCTGGTCGACCCGCAGATCCTCGTCGAATATGCCTTACCTATCCTGGCACTCGTTGTCACCATCCTCTTAGGACAGGCCATCTTTGGTTCCCTGTCGTTCATGCTGGGCGGCGAGAGTCTGAAGTCAGCCATGCGCTGCGGCTTCTCGATGGCGCAGATCGGTGAGTTCTCGTTCATCATCGCCTCCTTGGGTCTGTCGCTCGGCGTCATCAGTGATTTCCTCTATCCGGTCGTGGTGGCCGTATCAGTCATAACCACTTTCCTCACACCTTACATGATACGGCTCGCCACACCGGCTTATAGTGCTCTGGAGCACCGGCTGCCGTCACGCATTATCCGTGCCCTGAACCACCTGTCGACCAGTCGTCCTGACACCAAGGAACAGAGCAAGTGGAAACGGCTGCTGACGCAGATGACCGTCTACACCGTCGTCTACAGTATCCTGTCATCGGCTGTCATCGCCCTGATGTTCACCTTCGTCCTGCCGTTTACACGCCGCCTGCTGCCGGGCTGGGAGCTACACTGGTATGCCAACGCCATCACAGGCTTGCTCACCGTCATCTGCATTGCCCCCTTCCTGCGGGCTATGGTGATGAAGAAGAACCACTCCGAAGAGTGGAAAGCCCTGTGGGCCGAGAGCAACCGCAACCGTCTGCCGCTGCTGTTTACCATCTTGGTGCGCGGCTTGGTAGCCGTGAGCTTCGTCTTCTATATCTGCAACTACCTGAGCCGTTTCAGTAGTGCCGTTATGATGACGTTAGGTGTCATCGCGATTGTGCTGATCGTCTTCTCACGCACTGTCAAGCACCGCAGCATCCTGTTAGAGCGCCTGTTTATCAACAACCTGCGTAGCCGCGACATCGAAGCCCAGGTACACGGCAAGAAGCGTCCACTCTACGAAGGGAAGCTGCTCGACCGCGATATTCATATTGCCGACTTTGAGGTGCCTTCCGACTCGCAGTGGATGGGTCAGACACTGAAACAGCTGTCGTTAGGGCGTAAGTATGGTGTACACATCAGCAGCATCATGCGTGGTGGCCACCGTCTGAACATCCCCGATGGCGACTACATCATCTTCCCTGGCGACCGTTTGCAAGCTATCGGCAGCGATGAACAGCTGTCTAACCTCGGCCACGCTTTAGAGACAGAGCTGTTAGGCGAGGATTATGATGTGGAGCAGCGCGAGATGAAACTTCGGCAGCTCATCATCGGTGCTGGCAGTCCTTTTGTCGGCAAGACCTTAGAGGAGAGCGGCATCCGCAGCCTCTACAGCTGTATGGTTGTCGGTCTGGAGGAAGGAAAGGAGAATCTGTCGAGCGTCAGTCCCAAGCGCCGCTTCGAAGAGGGCGACATCATCTGGGTCGTCGGCGAACAGGAATCGCTCGACGCACTACTGACAAGTTAAGAATCAATACCACTGCACCTGATTGGTGTTTCCTGAGCGCTTGTCGTATTTCAAGGCATCGGTCAGGGTGGAGGCATTACAACGGAAGGAGAAGTTGTAGCTGGTATAAGGTGCGAGCACCACCTGACACGACATATTGAAGCAGTGGAGGTCGCGGCTCAGCGAAGCTGTGGTCATAGAAATCTTCTTGTTCTCAAAGTCGTAACCGCTGGAGAAGGTGATGTTCCAACCGTCAGAGATACGGATGTTGCCGCTGAAGTTCAGCGTCTGCGTGAACTTATAGGGATAGCGCATCTTGTCGTAGTTGAACTTCTTGACGTCGGTATCCTCACTCATGGTGATGCCGTAGCCGAAGCTGAGCGACCAAGGTATGTTGAAGAGCATATAGCCGTCCTCATCGGTCTCGGCCATTCCGGCATTCTCCTTCTTAGCGCCTTTCTTACCCTTTTCCATGTCGCGGTCCATATTCGAGTTGATGTCCAGCAGGTCATCATCCTCGTCCTTCTTCTTGGTTTCGTCCTCTTTCTTCTTGTCTACACGCTCACCACGCAGCCATTTGAAGAGGTTCGCCACCTTTGTATTGTCGATAGTGTACGACAGGTTCTTCGACATACCTTGGAAGCGGCCCCACTTGCCCTGTCCCCAGTAGGTGGTATGGTCACTCTCATGGGGCGTGGCACCTACGGAGTCTGCCTCGTAGACGTAGCTCTTGAAGACGGCATTCACATTCAGCGTCGTCTTCCACAGTTTGATGCGGATATTGGTGTTCAGCGAACTCCACGGCTGTCGCGTGGCTGCCATGTTATACGACATATTGGCACTCAGGTCGTCAATGAGGCTGAGCTTCTTGATGGAGTCGTTCTTGTCGCGGTACTTCATCTCGACGTTGTTCTTGAGATCAAAGCGGATGCTACCCGTCTTACCGGCCCCCGGCACCGAGACGCCGTTCACCTGATAGGGCGAGTAAGTCACCAACGACACATTGCCATCCTTATCGGTCTTCTGGTAGGTGTCGTAAAAGCCGTAACGGTCGGCACTGAAATCAGGAGCGTAGCTGAAGGCGATGGTTGGCGTCAGCACATGGCGGATGACCTGCACCTTGTCGCCGAAGAGTTTCCGTGAAGGTGTATAGAAACCATAGAGCTTCGTCGTTGCCGAAAGGTTGAGTGACCAATTGTAGACGGTATAGAAACCAGTGATGGTGTCGACCAACTCCTTCTGTTTATCCACATCCCACGCCTTATTTGTCTTGATGAACGAGTTCGTGGCATTGAAGTTGAACGACGGTGTCAGCGTCAGATATTTCAGTACGGTGAAGTTTGCGTCGATAGGCAGCGTATGCTTGATGCTGTTCTGCCAGTCGCGGCGGAAGTCGGAGTGCAGCAGTTTATCCTCTTTGGCATGGATGCTGTTGCTGAGGTCACCAGTATAACGGAGCGAGATTTTCTCGTACCACCGTTCGTTGCCGACCATCTTCTTTCGCTTGAAGGGGTTGAACTTCGACACCGTTATCGACAAGTTTGGCAGTGTCAGGTCTATCGTTGAGTCGCGCATGTTCTGGTTCAGGCGCATACTCGACGAGATGTTTATACCGAGACTGGAGAAACCGGTGCTATAGCTGACAGACGAGGTACGGGTCGACTGCGTCATCGCCTGCGGATTGTACATCGACGTCAGGTTATTACGTTCATAGCTTGTCGTGGCAAAGTTGACCGATGCCGACAATGTGGAATAGGGATTGGCCTTCGAGTCCTGACTGTGGCTCCATATCACCTTGTAGCTCGTCGTCTTGTTGTAGTCGGGCAGGTTCTTCTCGCCCGTCACCGAGTTCTGGTAGCTTGCCAAAAACGTGCCCCTGTACTTATAGCGCTTGTAATAGTTCGATGTGACGGTGACGCCCCACGAGCCCTTGGTGTAGATTTCTCCAATCAGTTTCAGGTCCATCTTGTCGCTCACGGCAAAGTAGTAGCCACCGTCGCGCAGGTAGAAGCCGCGGTCGGTCTCGTCACCGTAGGTTGGCATGATAAAACCGCTGGAGTAGCTCTTCGTGAAGGGGAAGAAACCATAGGGGACGGCCAGCGGCAAGGGCACGTCGCACACCACGAGGTAGGCCGGTCCGAAGATGACATCCTTACCAGGGCGCACCTTGGCACGCGAGAGGGCAAGGTAGAAGTCGGGATGTGGCTCATCGCACGTCGTGTAGCGGCCATGCATAAGGAACAGTTCGCCCTCGCCGCCACGTTTCGACAGTTCTGACGTCAAGAAACCGTCTTCCTGCTGGGTGTATACCTGTGTGATGAGACCTTTCTTTGTCTTGAAGTTAAAGGCCATCGTGTCGCTCTCATACTCGTCGCTGCCCATCTTGAACACGGGCGTCTTCACCAGTCTCTGTGTGGCCGAGTCCTTCACACCCGTGGCGTGTACCAGACTGCTGTCGAGCACCATGTATATCTTCTCGCTCTTCAGGTCCATATTCTGGTACTCCACGTGCGAGTCGCCATAGAGATGGGCCGTACCCGAACCAGCCAGATAGGTCAGCGAGTCGTTGGCCGAATACTTCACGGGCGAGTCGATGCCGTTCTTCCTTTGGCGGTTCAGACTGTCAAGGCGCAGCGAGTCGTCAATCACCTTATTATATTTATAGATGGCCAGCTCCAAAGAGTCCATCGTCGTGGTGTCGCGCTTCATCTTAGCTGCGGCCACGTCCGTCACCTTCTGCAACAGTGAGTCGGATACTGTTGGCACAATAGGCGCTAATGTGTCGGCGACAGCCTTGGCTGCAGCCTTCAGGGCCGCCGTGTCAACATGCGCTGCTATGGTCTCTGCCTGGGCTATCAGCGTATCGGCATTGGCTATCAGCGTGTCGGCTAACGGCTTCACTTGAGCAATAGCATCGGGCAACACCGCCTTCACCTCATCGACAGGCACCTCGTCGGGAACGGGCAAAACATCAGCCACCTTGGTCACTCCCTTGGTACTTCCCTGGCGGAGTGACGAAGGCGTACATGCCCACAACAAAGTGAAGGCAACGAACATCAAAAAGATGACCGTTTTCTGTTTCACGGGTGCAAAGGTACGAAAAAAAGTGAAGAGTGAAGAGTGAAGCGTAAAGAATTTAGAGTTTATTCAAACATTTTTGCCCAACTCAAGAACTTTTCCACGCCTTCATGCCCAAAGCGTTCCAGGCTTTGAGCCGCTTCAACTACCGTCAGCACACGGTCGGGATGCGACTTCGAAAAGAATTTATCGGCATAGCACACCACCTGTTCCTCTAACTCCTCAGGCTCCAAACCAGGCAGTCCTGTGCCGGTATGACGCTCGGCTACACGGGCATGACGCTCCCAGCCTTCTTTCCTGAGCAGTTCGCCGCCAATAGGCCCGTGCCGTAGATAGGGTTCCGTGCCGTAACAATAAATCGACGGGGCGTTGCACCAGCGGATGCCGATGTCGTGCAACATAGCCGCCTCCTCCACGAACTCACGGTCGATGCGCAGTTCGGGGTGGCGGCTGCAAATCTGTAAACAACGGTCGGCGACCTGCCGCGAGTGCTTGATGAGCAAGCGCCGCAGGTCGTCGTCCGCAGGATAGAATTTATCGATAATCGACTGGTAGTTCATAATTATAAGACTTATGGGACCTATGAGACCTATGGGACCTATGGGACCTATAAGACCTATAAGACTTATAAGACTTATAAGACCTATAAGACCCAATGGGGGCCCATTATCCTTGTGAGCGCTCTATCCATGCGATGGTGTCGCCCTGACGGATCTGCTGACCGGGCTTCACGCTGATATCGACGAGCTTGCCGCCCATGGCAGCAGAAATCTCGACGATCTCGCCCCACTTCGTCTGCAGGTAGCAGAAGGTCTGGTCCTCCTGGTATTTCTGTCCGATGAACGGCTCAACACAGGGTGCCATGACACCCTCGCCACCGAAGCTCCACAGCAGCTGTCCTGCCAATGGCGACTTCACGGCGTCGGCCTTGGCGTGCTTCAGGGCGTCAATCTCTTCCTGCGAGATCTTCTGTCCGCCACCCAGCTTGGCGTCCTTGGCCTTCTGGATGTCAGCGAGGAGCTGCTTCTTGGCCTGACCGCTCTTGAACGGACGGTACTGCTCAGGATGCATGGCCAGCTCGAACAGCTCTTCGTTGTCCTGACCGTAGTCCCAGCCGTTCTCGTCCATCTCCTTCTTGAAGCCGTCGAGGGCGTTGGGAATAAGGGTATGGGGATCGACATCGGTAAACTCGCGCTTCTGCTGCTTGGCCAGTTCCACCAGCTCGGGAGCGATGGTGCCGGGAATCTTGCCCGACTTGCCGAGGATCATGCCCCAGATGGCATCGTCCATCATGACGTAGCGACCCTTGCCCTGCTCCATCGTGAGGAGGTTCATCAGGGCGATGTTCTTCGTATACTGCGAGAACGGTGTCACCAATGGGGGATAGCCCACACGCGGCCAGACGTACTCCACCTCGTTGAAGAGCTTTACCAACATGTCGTCCATCGTCAGCTCAGGCTCTCCCTTCTGGGCGCGCAGCTTGTCGATCATCTTCTTGATACCGCCGAGGTCGGCCATCATCGAGCCCATCATGCCGCCAGGCAGTCCACAGCCGAGCAGCAGGCTCGACATGTGCTTGTTGGCGGGATTGATGAAGTAGCCCAACCAGTCGTCGATAAACTCTTGTGTTAAGGTACGCGCCTGCATGTAGGCGTTCATATTCAGGTCAGCCACCTCGAAGCCCTCGTTCTTCAGCATCGACTGCACGGAGATGATGTCCGGGTGCACCTTGCCCCAGCTGAGCGGCTCGATGGCGGTGTCGATGATGTCGGCGCCGTTGTTACACACCTCGAGGATGGAGGCCATCGACAGGCCGGGGCCTGAGTGGCCGTGATACTGGATGATGATGTCGGGGTGCTTCGTCTTGATAGCCTTCGTCAACTGGCCGAGCATGGCAGGCTGGCCGATACCGGCCATATCCTTCAGACAGATCTCCTCAGCACCGGCAGCTATCACCTCGTCGGCAATCTGCGAGTAGTACTCTACAGTGTGAACCGGCGACGTCGTGATACAGAGCGTGGCCTGCGGCGTCATGCCGGCAGCCTTGGCCCATTTGATAGAAGGTATGATGTTACGCGTGTCGTTCAGACCGCAGAAGATGCGGGGGATGTCGACACCCTGGGCGTGCTTCACCTTATACATCAGCTCGCGCACGTCGTCGGGCACGGGGTACATACGCAGGGCGTTAAGGCCGCGGTCGAGCATGTGGGTTTTGATGCCCACCTCGTTGAACGGCTTACAGAAGGCTCTGACGGCCTCGTTGGGGTTCTCGCCGGCCATGAGGTTCACCTGCTCGAAGGCACCGCCATTGGTCTCCACACGGCTGAAACAGCCCATATCGATGATGACCGGTGCTATACGTTCTAACTGGTCCTTGCGGGGCTGGAACTTACCGCTCGACTGCCACATGTCGCGATAGACGAGACTAAACTGGATTCTTTTCTTTCCCATAGATTATAATTGGTTACATTGTGTATTATTGATTTGTGCCTGCAAAGTTAATAAAAAGCGGGCGAATCACCAAACGATTCACCTGCTATTTTTCTTGTCGGAGGTCTCGCGGATGACAATCTTCTGACGGACAATTTCCTTACGCACCTTCATATTGCCGCCGATATTGTCGAGCAACAGCTGACAAGCGACCTGCCCCATGCGAAACGACTGATCCTCGATGGTCGACATGGCAGGTGTCGTGTAGCGGGCGTGGGCGTCGTCGGTGAAGCCGATAAGGGCAACATCGTCAGGGATGCTGAGACCACACTGCTTAATGGCGTTGAAAGCTGCGAAGGTGATGATATCGTTAAAGGCGAGGATGGCATCGGGGCGGTCAGGACGCTGCAGCAGGGCGATGGTGTTGCGCAAGGCAACGTCATAGTCAATGTTGTCGCAGACCACCAATGTGCGCTCTACAGGCAGACGGTTGTCACGGAGTGCCTCTAAATAGCCGTGCTTACGGCGGCGCACCATATCGAGGTGGTTAGGTCCTCCGACGAAGGCAATACGTCGGCTGCCAGTATCGATGAGGTGTTGCGTGGCCTGCTGGGCGGCCTCGTCGCCATTGGCGGTGACACTGCTGAAATGGTCGGTCAGACAGGTACGGCCAAAGAACACCAAGGGAATGCCCATCTCGTTAATCTCCTCAAAATGGCTGTAGTCGGTAGTGCTCTGCGCTAAACAAGCGATGATGCCCACGACGTGGAGGTCGATGAAGTTGTCGACCGCCACACGCTCAGCCTCGCAGTCCTCGTGGGTATTGGCGCTGATAACGCTATAGCCCGACTTCCGTGCTTCGTCTTCGATACCGTCAAGGACGGCGGCATAGTAGTGGGTGACGAGGTTGGGCACGACAACGCCGATGACCTTTGGCGCCTCCTTGCGCAGACTCTGTGCAAAGGGGTTTGGGCGATAGTTGAGCCGTTTGGCCAATTCTTTGACACGCTGCTGCATCTCCTTTCCTATCTCGGGAGAAGAATGAAGGGCGCGGCTGACGGTAGCGATACTGACGTTCAACTCCTGTGCCAGATCCTTGAGCGACACCCTATGTTTTGTCTTAGCCATATTCGATTGAGGTTTTGATGGCGCAAAGTTAAGAAAAAAGGGCGAATGACGCAAACGTTTACGTTATTTTTTTCGTTCTTGGAAGAAAAAAAATGCGCCAATCTCGTTACCTTTGCAAGCAGAATGAGTAATGAATAGTTGATAATAAGTTAGTTAGTACTTTACACCGGGGCTGTCGCGACGACACTCCCGGTTTTTCTTTTTTAGAAAGACATACGGAAGGTGAAGCGTATGCCGTGCTTATGCGCCGTCGGCAGATGGTTGTAGTTCAGTCGTCGCGCATATTCTATCTGCAAGAGTTTGAAGATGTTATGGATGCCGACGGACAGTTCCCAGTAGGGCTTTTCGCCGTCGAGCATATAGCTGCCTACGGGCAGCGGTTGCTGATTCTTCTCCGACAAGGTGCCCCACAGGCAGCGTACGGCCAGCCACTCTCGCCACTTCAAGCGCCGGATGAGGGGCAAGCGGTTGAAAATCTTGCCGTTCATATCCCAGTTCACCATGAGCGAAGCGTAGCGGTCGGTCAGGAATTCCATGTTGTTGATGAGCGAGAAAGTGTTCTCGGAGAGGACATACGACAGGTTGGCCTCGGGCATAAGCAGCAACATATAGGGGACGGTGTTCCACTGCACGGCTCCTCGCAGGCGGCAGTCGACCTTTCCCCAGCCGGCACCGAGCCAGAAACGTTTGTAGACGATGGCATCGGACACATGGAAACGGTAGTCGCCTCCTAACACGTCTTTCAGACCGACGGTGTGGCCGAGGGTGAAGACGGGGGCATCGAGGTTGACGGTGGTACGCCGCTGTTTGGTATTGATATAAGTCTCTCCGGGGGCATAGCGCAGTTCAGCGTGCAGTTCTGTTGTCCGGAAGGATTGGAAATCGATGTCGCCTGCCGGCGCGTTATGCTCGGTCTTCGCGCTGAACGAGGTCTTCACACCGTTGTAGGTCTCGTATTCGAAACTGAGTTGCTGCCGGTTGTAGTACATCATCCGCTCGACATCGGCCCATTTGAAGGCTATGAAGACGTTGTCCTTGTCGGTATCAAGAAACTTGTCTGTTGGTGCCATAACATCGTAGGTCGAGGTAAAGGTCAGCGTTCGCTTGGGAAACTCGCGCGGCAGGTAGTCCTTCTTATTCAGCGACCAGATGACGTCGCCGCGGTAGTAGTTGTTGCCCGAGCCCCAGCCACGGGCGACATAGCCGCTGAAGAAGAAATTGGAGTCGAGGTTGGCCGTTGACTGTGCTGAGAGACGGGTGCGAAGACCGTCGATGTAGTTGGTGGAGAGCATCGTATTGACAGGGCCGATATCAATCTTGCTGGGATGCTTGGTACGGGTCTCGACGAAGTTCTCTATCAGGGCCTTCAATCCGAAGATGATATACTTGAAACCTTTGATCTGCTGGATGCCACGTACGAAAGCGTCCATCGAGTTCTCACTCTTAGTCAGCTCCACCTGGCGGTACTGCTGCCAGAAGTCATCGTTACGCATCATGGCGTTGGCCTCGCGTACCTCTTTCTTCTTGCCCTTGAAAAGGTGATCGGGTAGACGGTCGAAGGCGAAATCTGTCAGTCGGGTGTTGCGGATGACGGCAAACGACTCCATATAGCTGGCCCATCGCAGTTCGGTGAACATATCGTCGGCAGTAAGTACCCAGGAGCCGTCATCGGCCTTGCCAAATTCCTGCGTCAGCTTCATGTTGCTGACGAAGTTGACATCGCTGTTCGGCGGTATGGTCATCGTACAGCGCCTCACCTGATAGGACGAGTCGGCGAGGACATAGAGGTCGCCACGGAAACCGAAGTCCTGCTGGTTGTTGGGCAGGAACGAGAGGTGGAAGCAGCGGTCGTGATCGACATAGAGAGTGTCCTCAATATAATAGCGGTAGAAGCTGATGGCATCCTTGCCGATGGGCGAGGTGAACGGATACTGTAACAAGCGTATCTGGTCGTCGTAGATGTTGACATCGGTAAAGATGTCTTTCAGCACGGTGTTCAGGATGTCGCCTGTCTGTATGAGGTCGTTGACTCCCGAAGAGTTGATGCCCATAATGATGGTCTTCTCATCGTGCGGTTCACGGCGATAGAGCTTCTTCAGCACAGTCTCCTCAACAGAGACGGGCAGGATGAGTTTCTCGTTGTAAGGGCAGAACTCCACCTGGTCGACGAGCCACTTCTTGTCCCTGTACTTCGGATCCATGATGCGCTGAGCCGTTATCTCATTAACGGCCAACGTCAGTTTCTGATACTTGTTGTACTGGTAATAGTCACGGCGCGACAGGTCGGTGAGGCGCTTGGCGGCAATGACCTTGCGCATCAGTTCGACGGCAGGGTTGTTCTTACGGCTGTAACGGCTGCGCTTGGCCTTGACGTCGACATTGCCGATGCGCTGCGTGCGGTTGAACCACTTGGTGGTGTCGGTATCAACATCAGGATTCAGCTGTGCCTGGACAGGCAGACACAGCAGGAGCATGATAAGGGCAATTGCGGCATTAATCCAGCTCTTCATCAGCCTCGTAGCCGCCCATCTCACGGATGGCGTTCTTCAGCATCGCGTACTGCTGATAGAGGTTATTCACAGCCTCCTCACCAACAGTGTAGTCATGCATGGGAGACTTCAGGAAGAAGCTGAGGAAGCGCTGGATGCCATAGCGTCCGGCACGCGCAGCGAGGTCGCTCAGCAGACAGAGATCGAGGCAGACGGGGGCTGCCAAGATGCTGTCGCGACAGAGGAAATTGATCTTCACCTGCATCGGATAGCCCATCCAGCCGAAGATGTCAATATTGTCCCACGACTCTTTATTGTCGTTGCGTGGCGGATAGTAGTTGATGCGCACCTTGTGATAGTAGTCAGTATAGAGGTCGGGCTGATTCTCAGGCTTGAGGATAGTCTCAAGCGTCGACAGCTTCGACACCTCCTTCGTGTGGAAGTTTTGAGGCTCGTCGAGTACAAGACCGTCACGGTTGCCGAGAATGTTCGTCGAGAACCATCCGTCAAGACCTAAGCAGCGGGTACTGATGATGGGTGCAAAGCCCGACTTCACCAGCGTCTGGCCCGTCTTGAAGTCCTTGCCGGCAATAGGCAGTTTCGTCTGCTCAGCCAATTCCCACATAGCAGGGATGTCGACCGTCGTATTTGGGGCACCCATAATAAAGGGAGCGCCCTCGCTCAAGGCAGCGTAGGCATAGCACATCGACGGAGCGATATGCTCACGGTCGTCGGCACGCATAGCAGCCTCAAGGTCGGCCAGACGGTAGTGTACCTTCTCATCGACAGGCACGTAGATTTCTGTCGAAGCGGCCCAAAGAACCACGATACGGCTGCACTGGTTTTCTTCACGGAAACGACGGATGTCGTCGCGCAACTGCTCCACCATGTCCCAACGCGTGGCACAGTCCTTAACGTTGTCACCAGACAATCGCTTGGCGTAGTTATGGTCAAAAGCGGCCTTCATCGGCACAATCTTCTCCAGTTCGTCACGCACGGGCTCTATGTCACTGGGCTTCAGCACCTCAGCATACATAGCACTCTGATAAGCTGATTGAGGATAGACATCCCAACAGCCGAAGACAATATCATGGAGGTTGGCCAAAGGCACAATCTCGTCGTATTTCAAGTATTTCTTCTGGTCGCCTTTGCCGACACGGATCTTGTCGTACTGCGTCATTGAGCCAACAGGTTTCGTCAGCCCTTTGCGAGTCATCAGCACACCCGTCATAAAGGTGGTGGCAACAGCACCGTTGCCAACAATAAGAATTCCCAACCGGCCATCAGCCGGCTTTATCCCTGTTTTTTCCATTACTATAGTCAATTTGGTGCAAAGGTAGACAAAAAAAAGCGGAACAGTATGCGTTCCACTTTTTTTTTATATAATTTTTACCATCTGTCGGCACATCGACTCGTGTTTGTGTTTCATATAGTAATAGAGTGCTGCCAGAATGGTCACCTCAAAAAGCGGGTAAATCCATGGCAAGTTAATGATGCATGCCACGTAAAGTACCGTAGCACGGGTGTTATGCGTCAGGATATTCGTGTACTTCATCAATGGCAGACTTCGCTGGCGGAACGCCTGACGGAAATCGTCCGGCATATCAGCGGCATTGGGGTACTTAGACTTCACCTGACGGAAGAAGTGCTGGAAGTGGGGTGTTGCCTTCTCCTGCTTTTTACACCAGCCCTGATAGAAATAGTAAAAAATGTGTTCCCAGAAAGCGCCTTTCTCGGGCAATGACTCGTAGATACGTCGCTGCTGCTCATAGCTATTCAGCTCACTACCAGCCTCGCCCTTAATAAAATAAAGGTGTATCTGGCGGTAGTAGTCAGCCAACTGACACTGGCGGGCATGCCAATAAAACCCTGCAAAGGAGCAAAACAGTACAATCCCGATGCCCCATTTGACGGTTGTCAGCGGAATGGGTTCATTCCAAAGTCTGATGACAATAGCAAGATAGCAGAAGAAATACCACACATCACTGGCAAACCCGTCAAGCATACGGCCTATGGTCGTCTTATGGTTCGTCAGACGAGCCATCTGCCCGTCGGTGGAGTCGCAGAAGTTTGCCAACATCATCAGTACGACACCACACACGTTCCACCACAAATCGGTATGTATGAAACACCAACCAGCACCAGCCCCAAGAAACATGGAGAGAACGGTGACAAAATTAGGCGTAACGCCAATCTTTATCCACATCAAGGCAAACACCAGACCAATGGGGCGCGTGAAGTACACGTCGAGCCACTCCTCGGTATCTTCCGACTTAAACGACGCTTGCAGCAGCTGTCTGAATGATTTTTCCATGTGTTATTTCGAAATTTGAGGTGCAAAGGTAGGTATTTTGTGCGACAGCGCGTCGTTTTCCTCCTTATTTTTCATTTTTTTAAAATAAATATGTAATTTTGTCCGTTGAATCAATACACGCAAGTATGAAAACGACGGACAGGAATATCATCATGATTACCTCTGGGGGCATCGGGGCACGGTTTGGTGCCTCCGTTCCCAAGCAGTATGTCGAGATTGACGGGCGTCAGGTCATCTCCTACGTCATCGAGGCTTGCCGCGAGTGTCGGCAGGCCGATGCTATCGTCGTCATGGCCGACAGCCGTTATCATGACGAACTGACGAGAAGATACGGTGTCGACGTAGCCGATAGCGGCCCGGAACTGAATGTCACCAAGCGCCATGGAATCGACTATATCGGTACACACTCGGCGTGCGAGAAGCTGTTGGTGGTCGATGCTGTCCGTCCGACGGTCACAGGAGCGTTGCTCGACAAGTTCTTCACGCTACTCGACGAATACGATGCTGTGGCCTGTGCGCGCAAGATTACCGACAGTTTAGGGCGTTACGGCGAGTGGGTGGTCAATCGGGAGGAATACTACACGATGAACGCACCTGAAGGATTCCGCTTCAGTCTTCTCGACCGGTATTTCCGTGCCGACTCACCGTTGACGGAGTCGATACAGCAACTGCCGCCGACATCGAAAGTGTATCTCGACTTCGATGCCCCTTATTTCGAAAAACTGACGTATCCAGAAGATTTTGCCCGCCTGCAGATGCTACTCGACGGACGGAAAACAGGACGCTAAGACTTCACGGGAATCTCAAACCAGAACGTTGAGCCTTCGCCAAGCGTCGACTCCACACCGACATCGCCGCCAAGACTGTAGGCCATCGTGCGACAGATACTCAAGCCCAAGCCAGCTCCAGGGATGTACTCGTCGACCTTGAAGAAGCGTTCGAAAATGCGCTCATGATGCTCGGGGGCGATACCCTTACCTGTATCACGAACCCAGATGCGCAAGCGCTTGCCTGCCGGTTCGTCGTAGCCTACGGTGATACTGCCCTGCATGGTAAACTTCACGGCATTGGCCAACAGATGGTTCATCACCTCCGTCAGACGGCTCAGATCGGTCGTCACGTTCAGACTGCTCTTGGCAAACGTTGTCGACAGTTTTACATCGCCTTGTACACGAGGCACAAAGGTGTCGGTCAGCGACTGCAGTGTGCTGTTCAACTCAAAGGTAGACATCACCAGTTGCTCCTTACCCGACTCAATCTTCGAGATATTCATCACATCGTTGATGATGGTCAGCAACTTCTGGTTGTTCTCTTGTATCAGGTTAATCAGTTCACGGCGCTCCTCGTCGCCCTGCACGTCGGGCAGTACACTGGTAAAGCCGATGATGGCATTCAGCGGCGTACGTATCTCGTGACTCATGTTAGCAATGAAAGCCGACTTCAGCCGGTCACTCTCCTCAGCCCTGTTTCGGGCTTCCATCAGGGCCGTCTCCATCATCTTACGTTCGTCCACACGCATCGACGTGCCGACAATGGTCTTCGGCAGTCCCTCGTCATTACGGGCAGCCACCGTAGCATAGCTCTCGGCCCAATAGGTTTTGTCACTGTGCGGCACCAATATCTGGCATACCTCGTGAAAATCCTCCGTCCGCCCGGCTAAGAGGTCATCCACGGACTTCATGAACCGCGGTCTGTCACTCAGTGCCACAAAATCATAAAGATTGTCAATAGGACTATCGGGCGGCGGCACGACATTGTCATTCTTGCCACGATAGTCATTATCATAGGTGATGGTGCGCGCCTCGGCATCAATGTGCCAGGTACAGAGTCTCATAGCCTTCAGCACAAACTCATATTCTATATTATGCTTCTGCACTTTCTCCAGCTGAGCCAACTCCGACTCCAACTCCTTACCTATCTGACTCTGGTGGAAAAACAGCGCAACACAAGAGAGTAGCAGGATGGTTCCCACTATCCATACCAGCACTTCTGTGCCTATCGCTCCTTGCTGTGCTACTAAAAAAACTTCAAACATCAGCGCAAAGTTACACAATTATTTTCGAATGTGGAAATAAAAACGCGAAATATTTTGTTTTTATCTCGTTTTTACTGTAACTTTGCACCCCGAAAAGTATTTTTAAGACATTTAATGGAACAAACATTTGAAATCATCGCCAAAACATTCATGGGCTTAGAGCCTGTATTGGCGAAAGAACTGACCCGGTTGGGGGCTATTGACGTACAGATAGGACGACGCATGGTGTCGTTCAAAGGTGATAAGGAGATGCTGTACCGTGCTAACTTCCAACTACACACTGCTATCAAGATTCTGAAACCCATCCGTCATTTCAAGGCCAAGAGTGCCGACGACGTCTATGAGGAGATCCGCAAGACGGACTGGACGGAGTATTTAGACAACGATAAGACGTTCGCCGTCGACGCTGTCGTCTTCTCCGAAGAGTTCCGCCACTCGAAGTTCGTCAGTTACAAGGTGAAGGATGCCATCGTCGACCAGTTCCGCGAGAAGACGGGCAGCCGTCCCAATATCTCGGTGGCTAATCCCGACATCCGTCTGAACATCCATATCGCCGAGGACAAGTGTACGCTGTCGCTCGACAGCAGCGGTGAGTCGCTGCACCGCCGAGGCTACCGTCAGGAAACGATGGAGGCCCCGCTGAACGAGGTGCTGGCTGCAGGCATGATCCTGATGACAGGCTGGAAGGGCGAGACCGACTTCATAGACCCTATGTGCGGCTCTGGCACACTGCTCATCGAGGCAGCCCTCATCGCCCACAACATGGCGCCGGGCTTGTTCCGCAAGGAATATGCCTTCGAGAAGTGGCCCGACTTCGATGCCGAACTCTTCGACCGCATCTACAATGACTGCGAAGAGAACGAGAACGAGGATGTCAAGTGCCATTTCTATGGTTACGACATCGACCCGAAGGCAGTGAACACCGCACGCCATAACGTTCAGGCGGCAGGACTCACCAGCAGCATCACCATTGAGCAGCAGGACTTCAAGAACTTCAAGCAACCGGCAGAGAAGAGCATCATCGTGACCAACCCGCCATACGGCGAACGCATCTCGACGCCCGACCTGTTAGGCACCTACCGTATGATTGGCGAACGCCTGAAGCACGAGTTCACGGGCAACGACGCCTGGGTGCTGAGTTACCGCGAGGAATGCTTCGACCAGATTGGTCTGAAGCCTTCGATTAAGATACCCCTCTACAATGGTTCCTTGGAGTGCGAGTTCCGCAAGTACCAGATGTTTGACGGCAAGATGAAGGTCTTCCGCTCAGAAGGCGGAGCCGTCAAGACCGACGACGAGAAGCGCCAGATGGCCGAAAAGCACCGTTTCAAGAAAAACCGTGAGTTCAAGCAGCGCTTGGAGGAGCAGGAACAGAATGAGGATGCCGACATCCGTTCGTTCACCTTCCACCGCCACGATGTCTTCGACAACAAGCGCGGCGGGAAATCCGGGAAATCAGAGTTCCAAGGAAGGTCTGGCAAGGGTGGATTCCAAGGAAAGCCAGGCAAAGGCGGCTTCCAAGGGAAGTCAGGCAAACCTTTTAAGAGACGTAACAGATTCGACGACGATGAAGATTAAGACACTCATCACCCTACTCGCCCTCATCTCACTCCCCATTATGGCTCAGGAAAAGCTTTTCACCCTGGAAGACCTGAACTTCGGCGGCACAAACTACCACAACATGCAGCCCAAGAACATGTGGCTCACATGGTGGGGCGACCAGTTGGTGCAGACCGATGTCGAGGAGTGTCACCTCGTTGATACGAAGACGGGAAAAAAGAAGTTGCTCTTCACCCTCGACGACATCAACAAATGGGCTGAGAGCGACGAAGAAGCCAACCGCTATGTGCGTCACCTGATGAACGCCTCCTTCCCCTACCCTGACAAGCCTTTGGTGGCTGTCGGCAACAAGAAAGCCTTCATCCTCGTGGATTTCAAGGCAAAGAAGGCGGTGTGGCAGGACAGCATCTCAGGTCAGACGGCCAACGACTGGAACAGCGTCTCACGGGCAACGGCCTACGTTGAGGAGAATCAGCTCTGCGTTGTCGACGGTCAGGGCAAAAAGCGCCAGCTGACGACCGACGGCAGCCGCGAGATTGTCTACGGCCAGAGTGTACACCGCAATGAGTTCGGCATCGAGAAGGGCACCTTCTGGAGCCCCGACGGTCAGCGTCTGGCTTTCTACCGCATGGATCAGAGCATGGTGACTGACTACCCACAGGTGAACATCTTCCCACGCTCTGCCGCTTACGAGCCCGACAAATACCCGATGGCAGGCATGACCTCGCACAAGGTGACAGTAGGCGTCTATGACATAGCTACAGACAAGACGGTTTATCTGAAGGCAGGCGACCCTACCGACCGCTATTTCACCAATATCGCGTGGAGCCCCGACTCAAAGACCGTCTATATGTTTGAGTTGAACCGCGGTCAGAACGACTGCCGCCTCGTCAGCTACAACGCCGAGACGGGCGACCGCATAGCCGAGCTTTACCGTGAGACGTCGGACAAGTATGTGGAGCCGCTGCACCCCATCATGTTCCTGCCTTGGGACAATACGAAATTCATCATGCAGAGCCAGCGCGACGGTTATAACCACCTTTATTTATATAATAAGGACGGAAAACTGCTTCGCCAGCTGACCAGTGGGCCGTGGGTGGTCATGGACGTATTAGGCTTCAACAAGAAACAGAAGAGCATCGTCATCAAGGCCAACAAGGAGCATCCCCTGCACCACCGCCTGTACAGCGTCAGTATGACGGGACTTGTCAAGCAGTTAGAGACGGTGGACGGCGTACATAACGGCGTACTGTCATCGTCAGGCAATCTCCTCATTGACAGATACTCCACGCCAACAAGACCACGCGTTATCGACGTCGTTTCAATGCACAATTCACAATGCACAAGGCAAAATATTTTAGACGCCGACGACCCGTGGGCCGGCTATCAGCAGCCCATCTTCGAGTGCGGCAGCATCAAGGCAGCCGACGGCCAGACCGACCTTTATTATAGAATGGTGAAGCCCGCCGACTTCAACCCTGACAAGAAGTACCCGACGGTGGTCTACGTCTACGGCGGTCCGCACGCCAACAATGTGCAGGCTTCCTGGCACTGGGCCAGCCGCTCGTGGGAGACCTATATGGCACAGAAAGGCTATATTGTCTTCATCCTCGACAACCGGGGCAGCCAGCATCGTGGCCGCGACTTCGAGCAGGCCACCTTCCACCAGTTAGGACAGATAGAGATGCAGGACCAGATGAAGGGTGTTGACTACCTGCGCACCCTACCCTATGTCGACATGAACCGTTTAGGCGTCCACGGCTGGTCGTTCGGTGGTTTCATGACCATCTCGATGATGACCACCTATCCCGACGTCTTCAAGGTAGGCGTGGCAGGCGGTCCCGTCATCGACTGGAAATGGTACGAGGTGATGTACGGCGAACGCTATATGGGCACACCCGAAAACAATCCAGAGGGCTATGCCAAGACGAGCCTCATCAGCAAGGCAGGCAACCTGAAGGGTAAGCTCCAGATTATCACGGGCTACAACGACAATACCGTCGTACCCCAGCACTGTCTGTCGTTCCTTGATGCCTGCATCAAGGCCGGCACACAGCCCGACTTCTTCGCCTACCCCGGCGAGGAGCATAATATGCGCGGTCATGACAGCGTCCATCTGCATGAGCGCATCACACAGTATTTTGAGGACTACTTGAAATAATTCATAAGTCCCATAAGACCTATAAGTCCCATAAAACAAACGATATGAAAATATTACTTTTAGGCAGCGGCGGCCGCGAGCACGCCTTGGCATGGAAGATTGCCCAGTCAGAGAAGTGTGAGAAACTTTACATTGCCCCAGGCAACGCTGGTACCAGCAATTGTGGAGAGAATGTAGCTATAAAGGCTGACAATTTCGAGGCCATCAAGGACTTCGTCGTCGCCAACAACATCAATATGGTGGTCGTTGGTCCTGAGGACCCATTGGTAAAGGGTATCTACGACAACCTGAAGCAGGACGAGCGCACCAAGGACATCCCCGTCATCGGCCCCTCGAAGGCTGGTGCCGTGCTCGAAGGCTCGAAGGACTTCGCCAAGGCTTTCATGCAGCGCCACAACATCCCCACCGCCCGCTACGAGACATTCGACGGCGAGCATCTTCTAGAAGGTCTAGATTTTCTAGAAACTCTAGAGCCCCCCTATGTACTGAAGGCCGACGGTCTGTGTGCTGGCAAGGGCGTTCTTATCCTGCCCACCCTCGACGAGGCCAAGAAGGAGCTGAAGGAGATGCTGAGCGGTATGTTCGGTAACGCCAGCAGCCGTGTCGTCATCGAGGAATTTATGAGCGGCATCGAGTGCTCTGTGTTCGTGCTGACCGACGGTAAGAACTACAAGATTCTGCCTGAGGCCAAGGACTACAAGCGTATCGGCGAGCACGACACCGGTCTGAACACTGGCGGCATGGGTTCTGTCTCACCCGTTCCCTTTGCCACGAAGGAATGGATGCAGAAGGTCGAAGACCGCATCATCCGTCCTACCGTCGAAGGACTGGCAGCAGAAGGCATTGACTACAAAGGTTTTATCTTCTTCGGACTGATTAATCGCACCAATACGCCCAGCGCAGAACCAGAGCCTTACGTTATTGAATACAACTGCCGCATGGGCGACCCAGAGACCGAGACCGTCATGCTGCGCCTGAAGAGCGACATCGTCGACCTGTTCGAAGGTGTGGCTGAGGGCAACCTCGATCAGCACAACATAGAGTTCGACGAGCGTGCAGCCGTCTGCGTCATGCTTGTCTCCGGCGGCTATCCTGAGGCTTACAAGAAGGGCTACCCCATCACGGGCATCGACCAGGTAGAGGGCAGCATTGTCTTCCACGCCGGTACAGCCTTGAAAGATGGCGAGGTGGTGACCAACGGCGGCCGCGTCATCGCTGTCTCTTCATACGGCGAGGACAAAGCCAAAGCCTTGCAGAAGTCATTCACCGAGGCTCAGAAGATACAGTTTACCGACAAGTACTTTCGTCGCGACATCGGTCAGGATCTGTAAATGAAAATCAAGCGCACACAGAATCGTGTGGCGGAGAGCCGTCTCACACTGTCAGCGGTGATGGTCTATGCCATCGCCGTCTGGCTGGCTGGCGGACTGCTGCAGCAACAGCTGTGGCCACAGTTGGTATGCTTTCTTCTATCGACATATCTGATGGTGGTGCTGAACAACAGCAACGCCCTGATTCGCGTCTACAGCCGTACCATATCTTGTTCCTTTATCATTCTGACGTGTGCCGCCAACTTCCTTTTCAGCTCATTCGCAGGCGCTTTCTTCACACTCTGCATCACCGCCTTCTACGTCATCCTGTTCCATACCTATCAGGACAAGCAGGCGGTAGGCTATACGTTCTACGCCTTCGTCTGCCTCGGTCTGGCCAGCGCCGCCTTTGTCAAGGTGCTCTGGATAGTGCCCATCTTCTGGGGCTGTATGTTCGTCTACCTGTCGTCGCTCAGTTGGCGCACGCTCGCAGCCTCCATCATCGGCCTCATCACGCCCTACTGGCTGTTCGTGCCCATCATCATCTATCAGGGGCAACGCCACGTCCTCATGGCACACCTTGCCAAACTGGCCGACATCCAGCCTGCCATCGACTACAGTCATCTGACAACCCCTCAGGTGCTGACGGCACTGTTTACCGCCTTGCTGACCATTACTGGCATTGTCCATTTCTGGCGTAACAGCTCGGCTGACCGCATACGCATACGCCAACTCTACGGGTTCTTCACGCTGATGACGGTGCTCAGCATGGTGGCCTTCTTCGTGCTACCACAGCACTTCGATATACTGCTGGGACTACTCATCATTAATACAGCGCCGCTGATAGGCCACTTCGTGACACTCACCAGGACCCGCTACACGAACATCGCTTTCTACGTTATCTGCGTAACGGCACTCATTCTGACTGCCATCAACCTATGGATGCCATCATTGAGTTTCTAACGGGCTACGGATATACAGGCATGTTCATTGCCTCGCTCTTAGCCGGCAGCGTCCTACCTTTCAGCAGCGAAGCTGTCATGGTAGGGCTTATGGCGGCCGGCCTCGACCCGTGGCTCTTAGCGCTCTACGGCACTATCGGCAACGTCATCGGGTCGATGGTCAACTACTGGGTAGGGCACATGGGCAAGACGGAGTGGTTCGAGCGTTATCTGCACGTCAAGCCACGCGATATGGAACGTGCCGAGCGGTTCATGGCCGGTCGCGGTGCCCTCATGGGCTTCTTTGCCTTCCTGCCCGTCATCGGCAGCGCCATCACTATCCTCTTAGGTCTGATGCGAGCCAATTTGCCTATCACCTTCCTCGCCATCACCGCCGGCAAAATCGTCCGCTACCTCATCCTCATCTACGGCGCAGGCCTGTTCCTGTAATCGAAACAAGAGTACATGCCGATGAAGAGTATTTTCCAACGCCCCGTGTGGGTAGCCGTTTTCGCGTTTACAGCAGCTTTTATGTGGGGATGGGCCTATCCGCTCATCAAATTAGGATTCGACGAGTTCCAGATAACTCAGGACATGACGGGCAGCAAAATGCTCTTTGCTGGCATCAGGTTCTGTCTGTCGGGCATTATCATCCTTACCATTGCAAGCATGGCCGGTAGGACGTTCAGTTTCAAGCCTCATCTGCCAAAGGGAAAGATGGAGGCAAGCCTGTTCTTATTGCTCTTCACGCTTTTGAACACTACCTTGCACTACGCTGCCTTCTACATCGGGCTGTCCCATAGCCAAGGGGCACGCGCGGCTATTCTGAACTCCATGAGTGTCTTCACACTGGTCATCTTAGCCTGCTTATTCTTTAAGAGCGACAAGATGACTGTCCGCAAAATCATAGGATGTGTAGTTGGATTCCTCGGAATCCTCGCCTTAAACATGGATGGCAAGGACAGCGGTGCCTTCACCTTTCTGGGCGACGGCATGATCATCATCAACGCCCTGTGCGGCGCTTTTGCAGGGCTGTTGACACGGGGTGTCGGAAAGCGGGTGGACGTCTTCGTAGGAACGGGCTACAGTCTGGCCTTCGGTGGTGCATTGCTCATCATACCGGGACTGTTCATGGACGGCTCGCTGCCCCATATTACAGTCTACGGCATCGTCATCCTGCTGATGCTCATCGCCATCAGCACCGTCGGCTTTACACTCTACAACAAACTGCTAACGTGCAACCCCGTGGGGAAAGTCGCCATCTGGAACTCGCTCATTCCCGTCGTCGGCGCCGTCACCTCCTGCCTCTGTCTCAGCGAACCATTCCACATGAAATATGCGTTGGCCGCAGCTCTCGCTACGGCCGGCATCTATATCATCAATAAGGGTAAGTGACTTTATACGATGTTCTGAGGATGTCCGTCAAGAAATGCGCGGACATTGCCGACGGCCACCTGAATCAACCGGACACGTGCCTCTGTCGATGCCCAGGCGACGTGAGGGGTGATGTAGCAATTCGGCAATGGCAGCAGCGGATTGTCGGCCTTAGGCGGTTCCTCGGTCATCACGTCGGCACAGTAGGCCTGTATACGACCAGCCTTCAGTGCTTCAGCCAGAGCAGCGTCGTCCACTAACGGTCCACGGCCCGTGTTGATGAGTATGGTTTCGGCATTCATCCATCCGATAGTCTCTTTGTTGATAAGATGGTAAGTGCCTTTCGTGAGCGGACAATGTAACGATATCACATTCGACGTGCTAAACAGCTCCTGCAGTTCGGCTTTCTGTATGCCGACAGGCAGGGTTTCGTCAACCTTGCTCGTAAACGCCTTCACCTTCATGCCGAAAGCACGGGCTACTAACGCCACACGCAGTCCGATATTACCCAGCCCGACGATGCCGAACGTCTTGCCAGCCAATTCACGGACAGGAGCATCCCAGTAGCAGAAGTCTGCGTTCTTACTCCATCGTCCCTGACGGTTCTCAGCAGCATAATGTCCCGTCTGGTTTGTCACCGTCAGCAGATGGGCAAACACCATCTGTACGACGCTCTCCGTACTATATGCGGGTACGTTGGTCACCGTGATGCCACGTTCGTGAGCCGCCTCAATGTCCACGACGTTATAGCCAGTAGCCAATACGCCGATGTATTTCAGACGAGGCAGCTGTTCCATCTCCTCTTTGCCAATAACCACCTTGTTCGTCAGCACGATGTCAGCCTCTGCTGCCCTTGCTACCGTCTCCTGCGGGCTGGTACGGTCATAGACCTTCAGCTCGCCCATCTGCCCCAACTCGTCCCATGACAGATCGCCGGGGTTGGCTGTGTAGCCGTCAAGTATTACTATATTCATAACTTTTCTAATAATCGTTTAAAAAACAACTTGGTATTATTTATTTAACGACAACCATGACCGCTCGACCTCGAGGTCGAGCGGTCATGGTTGTCGTTATAAAAAACTATTATTGTCGTTATCATTATTCAGAACAGGAACGTCTTCTCGGCCCAGTAGCAGACGATGCCTGCAAGGTAGCCAACGAAGGCAATCCACGTAATCTTCTTCATGTACCAGCCGAAGGTGATCTTCTCCAAGCCCATGACGACGACGCCAGCGGCGGAACCGATGATGAGCATCGAACCGCCCACACCGGCACAGTAGGCCAGCAACTGCCAGAAGATGCCGTCGACGGCCATGTCGCCAGCAGCCTGAACGGGATACATACCCATACAGCCGGCCACGAGAGGCACGTTGTCGACAATCGACGACAGCACGCCGATGATGCCGGTGACGAGGTAGTGGTTGCCCTCGAAGGCCACGTCGAGGCCCTGACCCAGCATCGTCAGCACGCCGATGGTCTCCAGACAGGCAACGGCCATGAGGATGCCGAGGAAGAAGAGGATGGTGTCCATATCGATGCGCGACAGCATCTTCGACACGCGCTTCTGCGTACCACGGTTGTCGGCCGTGTCCTCGCTCTCCTGATGGATGCGGGTATAGAAGATTTCCGTCACCGTCCACAGCACGCCAAGCACCAGCAGGATGCCCACGAACGGCGGCAGATGGGTGATGGTCTTGAAGATGGGCACGAAGATCAGTCCACCCACGCCGAGGAAGAAGATGGCCTTACGCTGGGCTGGCGACAGGTCTTCGGATTCCTCAAGGACGGCCGTCTCCTGCACGGGTACCAGTTCGCCTTTCAGCGAGAGCGACAGGATGTAGGCGGGGATGACCATCGACACCAGCGAGGGAATGAAAATCTCCATGATGACGCCGGCAGCCGTGATGACGCCCTTGTTCCACAGCATGATGGTGGTGACGTCGCCGATGGGCGAGAAGGCACCGCCGCTGTTGGCCGCGATGACGACGAGGGCGGCATAGATGAGCCGGTCTTTCTTCTCGGCAACGAGCTTGCGCAGAATCATGATCATCACGATAGAGGTGGTCAGGTTGTCGAGGATGGCGCTGAGGATGAACGTCATGAAGGCGATACGCCACAACAGGGCCCGCTTCGACTTCGTCTTCAGCGTGTCGCGCACGAAGTTGAAACCGCCGTTCTGGTCTACCAGTTCGACAATGGTCATGGCACCCATCAGGAAGAAGAGCGTCGTTGCCGTCGAGCCTAAGTGGTGCTCAATGGTAGTGCTAACGACCGAGGCCTTCAGTGCGCCAATAGCATCGGGCAGGTAAGTTTCTGGGGCAATCATGAAGAGCGTCCATGTAGCCACGAACATCAGCAGCGCGACGGCTGCCTTGTTTACTTTTGTCAGGCTTTCGATGGCTATACAGAAATAGCCAATACAGAAAACGATGACAATCATCAGTGTTAATGTTGACATATAAATTTTAGTATTAGTTTGATTGTAGTTTTTTCAGAAACTGCCTGCAAAGGTAACACTTTCTTTTTTAATTATCAAAAAAACAAGTCAGAAAATCAAATTATATTGTCGCCGTATGGAAAAAATGCGTAATTTTGCCGACGCAATACCAAGCAACTGCTAACAATCATCTAAAACAAATATGGAACAACAGAAAAAATATTTCTTCGCCGTAGACCTGGGCGCCACCAGCGGCCGCACCATCATCGGTAATATTACTGACGGTAAGTTCGACCTGGAGGAGGTGACCCGTTTCCCCAACAACCTCATAGAACAGGGCGGTCACTACTACTGGGACATCTACGCACTCTACTTCGAAATCATCCGCGGACTGCGCGAGGTGGCCAAGCGCGGACTGGAAATAACGTCGATAGGTATTGACACCTGGGGTGTCGACTTCGTTTTCATCGGCGACGACGGAGCTATATTAAGGAATCCGCGCGCGTATCGCGACCCTGTCACTTTCGACGCTATGGACGACTACCTGAAGCACGTCATCTCGAAGAAAGAGGTCTACGACATCACCGGCATACAGTTTCTGAACTTCAACAGTATCTTCCAGCTCTACGCCATGAAGCGCGAAGGCAACACGGCGCTGAAGAATGCCCAGAAGATTCTGTTCGTGCCCGACGCCCTCAGCTGGATGCTGACGGGCAACGAGGTGTGTGAGTACACCATTGCTTCAACCTCGCAGCTGCTGGACCCGCGCACCAAGTTGCTCGACGAGCGCCTGCTCTGCTCCTTAGGACTGACACGCTCCAAGTTCGGCAAGATGGTGAACCCCGGCACCGTCATCGGCGTACTCACCGACGAGGTGCAGAAGCTGACGGGACTGGGCGCCGTGCCTGTCATCGCCGTCGCCGGCCACGACACGGGTTCGGCCGTAGCCGCCGTGCCTGCCAAGGACGAGAAATTCGCCTACCTGTCGAGCGGTACGTGGAGCCTCATGGGCATCGAGACCAAGGACGCCATCATCAGCGACCTGAGCTACGAGCGCAACTTCACCAACGAGGGCGGCATCGAGGGTACGACACGCTTTTTGAAGAACATCTGCGGCATGTGGCTCTACGAGCGCTGCCGACTGGAGTGGCCCGAGGAGGTGCGCCAGCTGAGTCACCCCGAACTGCAGGGCCAGGCAATGACCGTCGAGCCGTTCCGCAGCATCATCAATCCCGACGACCAGGCTTTTGCGGCACCTGTCTCGATGATTCAGGCCATACAGAAGTATTGTCGCGACACCAATCAGCCCGTGCCCGAGACGCCTGCCGAGATCTGCCGCTGTATCTTCGATTCGCTGGCTCTGCGCTATCGTCAGGTGTTCCAGTGGATGCAGGAGTTTGCACCGTTCAAGCTCGAAACGCTCCACATCATCGGCGGCGGTTCGCTCAACAAGTTCCTCAACCAGTTTACCGCCAACTCAACAGGTGCTACCGTCTTGGCTGGCCCGCAGGAGTGTACTGCCATTGGCAACATCATGATGCAGGCCAAAGCGGCCAGAGTCGTCAACGACATTTGGGAGATGCGCGCCATCATCGCCAACTCCATCGAACTTGTGAAGTACGAGCCGCAGGACAAGGGCGACTGGGACATTGCTTACGACAAATATCTTAGAATCATTAATAAATAAAGTCAAAAACAAATGAAAGCTGAACTGATTGAAAAAGCTTATGCCGTAGCTAAAGAGCGCTACGCAGCCATTGGCGTCGACACTGACGCAGTACTCGAACAACTCCAGAAGCAGCAGCTCTCGCTGCACTGCTGGCAGACCGACGACGTCGTCGGCTTCGAGCGCAACGAGGCCCTCTCTGGCGGCATCCAGACCACGGGCAACTACCCCGGCCGTGCCCGCACCATCGACGAGGTGCGTAAGGACATTGAGTTCGTCAAGACCCTCCTCGGCGGCAACCACCGTCTGAACCTCCACGAGATTTACGGCGACTTCGGCGGACAGTTCGTCGACCGCGACCAGGTAGAAGTGAAGCACTTCCAGAGCTGGATTGACTGGGCCAAGGAGAACAACATGAAGCTCGACTTCAACTCAACATCATTCTCGCACCCGAAGAGCGGCGACCTCACACTGTCGAACCCCGACAAGTCGATTCGCGACTTCTGGATTGAGCACACCAAGCGCTGCCGTCGCATCGCCGACGCCATGGGTAAGGCTCAGAACGACCCCTGTATCATGAACATCTGGGTACACGACGGCATGAAGGACATCCCCGTGCAGCGTAAGAAGTACCGCGAAATCCTCGCTGCCTCGCTCGACGAAATCATGGAGGAGAAGCTCGACGGCGTGAAGAACTGCTTCGAGGCCAAGCTCTTCGGCATCGGTCTGGAGAGCTACACCGTAGGCTCGCACGACTTCTACACCGCCTACTGCGCCACCCGCAAGCAGATGTACACCCTAGACACCGGCCACTACGAGCCCACCGAGAACGTCAGCGACTTCGTATCGACCCTGCTGATGTACGTACCTGAGCTGATGCTCCACGTCAGCCGCCCCGTACGCTGGGACTCCGACCACGTCACCATCATGAACGACCAGACGCTGGACCTCTTCAAGGAGCTCGTACGCAGCGACGCCCTCGACCGCGCTCACGTCGGTCTCGACTACTTCGACGCCAGCATCAACCGCATCGGTGCCTACATCATCGGCAGCCGCGCCACGCAGAAGTGCATCCTCCAGGCACTGCTCGAGCCGAAGGCCAAGCTCCGCGAGTACGAGGACAACGGCCAGTACTTCGAGCGTCTCGCCCTGATGGAAGAGGCCAAGTCGATGCCGTTCGGCGCCGTCTACGACTACTTCAACCTGAAGAACAACGTGCCCGTTGGCGAGGAGTTCATCGCTGCCATCCAGCAGTACGAGAAGGACGTCACCTCAAAGCGCAGCTAAGGCATAAACGCTCCATCATCCTAAATAGGATTATCCTGATTTGGATAATCCTATTTCTTTTTTCTATCTTTGTCTACGACCCATTCTTCGCCCTGTGGGTGAGGAGGAATGTCTGATGCCCCTCCCAAGGGAAAAGATGACTTTTGGTGACACCTCTTACACCAAGCCTGAGTATCAGCCACTTAGCAAGCCACACACCCGCACCAATGCCCACACCAAGTGTCGCACCAGTGGTCGCACCAAGTGTCGCACCCGATGCCAATGTTTCACGCCGAAGCCGGAAATTTCGCGGCCTTACAGAAAATTTTCACGGCCTTACAGAAAAATCTCACGGCCTCTCAGAAATGTTTCACGGCCTGGCATCATTCTTGCCTTTTTCTTGGCCGCTCGGCGCTTGCGACGCTTTGCTTGCAAAGAATGCGTCTCCTTGCGTCGCCGAGCGCCCAGGTGTCACCTGTCGTGCGGCAGGTGCTACCACTGGTGCTGCCATTGGTGCTACCACCCACACCAAAATAGCCATTGATTTTCAGGTAGTTAAGTGCCAGGTGTAAGAGGTGTGGGTATATTGAAAAGCTAAAAGATGCTAACAACGTCCTATTTTTCCATTTTATGATTTCCATTTTATGGAAAAATTATTATCTTTGCACCGAACAAAAGAAGAAACGATTATGTGGTGGTACATTCCTTTAGGAGCACTCGTTGGCCTCGTGTTCGGCCTGGTCTTCGGCAATGACAAGCCGAAGGAGAAGGAGTGGAAGCCGAAGAAGAAGTCACCATGGGATAAAGATCCTTTCTACGGCACACCGTTACAAAAGTTCTAAGTCGCTCTGTTAAGGGCGACTTTTTTG
>Ga0310695_10002676_pt1 | contig 36922 bp, 33 predicted proteins | sample RumenRJG_04DNA_FD_203882 | JGI IMG/M metagenome (GOLD analysis project Ga0310695, IMG submission 203882) | Bovine rumen microbial communities from Lethbridge, Alberta, Canada - RJG_04 (v2) (version 2) | ecosystem: Host-associated > Mammals > Digestive system > Stomach > Rumen | place: Canada...
TCTTTTCTTATACCGGCTGTCCTAATGGCCATATTTATCCCGGTTTTCTTCGGAAGGCTGTTTTCTGACGGTACGATAAAGAACATCGTTGCGTGTGGTTACAGCAAAGGAAAGATTTTTTTCGCATCACTGGTCATGACGGCAATCCTTGATATTGCCCTGATCCTGTCAAGCTTTCTTATAATAGCCGGTATCTGCATCTGGCTTAAGTGGCAGCCGCCGATATATCTGCCGGTATTGATCTCTGCAGCAGTAATATCAGTACTGCTCCTGTTCACGATCACGTCTGTCTGTATGGCTGTTATGTTTGCAGGAGCTAAAAAGACAATCGCTTTTGTGGCCGGCTTCATAATGCTGGTGGTACGGTTTTACCCGGTTTCTTTTTTCTGTACCACCCTTCTATGGATGGGTCAAGCTTCATCTGTATCCGATATGGATCCGGATGTGCTGGAGCAGCTCAAAAAAGAAGGACGAGGCAGTCTGGAGATCAGGTTTGACCTTTCACAGTTTGTCGATAAGTACTATTTGAACGGAGAAGAGATCAGGTATGTGTGGAAGCCGGAAAACGACCTTCCTCCCGCAGTTACGAAGCCTTTGATCGCATTGATATATCTTGATCCGTTTCTGGTTGACCTGGATTATAACGTATATATGGGTTTTACGCCGTACTTAATGTACCGCGATGGTCTTATGGCCATAAACATTGCAAGTAATATATTCTGGATATGCTGCATCAACGGTTTGGGGATCTTAGTTGTTAATAAGCGTGAATTACATTGCTGATATGGGGTCAGGAATATGAAAAGAATACTTTCGGGGATGCTTTATAATCTTTTCAGGGGCTTTGGAATATGGTGCATTATCATTGCTGTGGTTATTCTCGGAGCTTTATATGATTTTAGTAATCTGAGAGATATTGACATTATTGCGGTCGGAACATTTGGCGAGACCAGAGACTACAGCTCTGAAGACCGCCAGCTTATAATAACGCCTGAGAACGTCGACCAGTACAGCTTTAAAGGTTCCGGCATAAGTGCTTTCGATGTATACAGATTCCATGTGGATCCGCTTCCGCATGATAAGTTCGATCAAATCGCTGACAGATTCATTGATCCTTATGATGAGGTGAATGCGATTTTTGACAGTATCAGAAATATGCATGTAATCCCTTCGCTTATAGTGGTTATCTTCATTGCAGTATTCTTCGGAAGGATGTTCAGCCAGGGAACCATAAAGAATCTCCTGACATGCGGTTACAGCAGAGCTAAGATCTTTATCGCTTCTTTTATCGTGACGGCTGTTACTTCGCTTGTTTTGTTCCTGTTAAGATTAGCAGGCTTCGTTATAATGTGTATGCTCCTTAAGTGGCAGCCCCCTGTATATCTGCCGGTATTAATACCGACTGCACTGATCTCTTTTCTCCTGATGATCACGATTAATTCTTTTACTTTGGCAGCTCTGTTCATCACGAATAAAAAGACAGTGACTTTTATCATTGGATTTCTGATGTTCTTTACTTTTGATCTTTCGGTCTCGAAAATCTTATCAAGCGCTCTTTGGAGTTTTGAGATGGAAGCTCAGAGTGGAACTAATGATGATGCAGATTATATTAATTTAGTGAAAGAAAACCGCCAGAACGAGTTGGAAGAAAGATTTGATTTCAGTGAATTCACAAGCGATTTCTATTGTGATGACCGGATCGTATTGGATTTTGGCGTTAAAGATACGATTCCTGCTCCGCTAAAATATTCAATGATCGCTTTGATCTATGCTGATCCGGCAATGCTCCATGGAGTTGAAGGCCTATACTCTCCTTATCTGATGACCCGTGACGGGCTTATATATATACCTATTGCAGTCAATATCATATGGATAATCGTGTCATCAGGCCTGGGAGTGGCGGTCTTTAGGAAACGCGAGATCCATTGCTGAGGAATCCATTTATGAAGAAGGTGATCTCCGGATTCTTTTTTAGATTTTTTAAGGGCATTGAGATATGGGTCCTCTTGTCGCTGATGCTGATAGCATCGGTATACATTGATTATCAGCCTATTAAATATGAATTGGGATTCTTTTCTGAGAGTGCTTTTGTGAATCCTGAAGATCGTGATTATTACAGGTTCAGTGATCTCGGCGTAAGTGCTCATGATACTTACTGGTATTGTTATGAGCCTATCGTGGATGAATCTTACGACAGACTTTCTATCATCAATACCAGTGCTTCGGCTGAGTCTGACGTTTTTGTTATGGTATTGAGTCTGAACCTGATTGTTCCTTCAGTACTGATGATGGTCTTCATTCCTGTGTTTTTCGGGCGGATGTTCAGTAATAAAACTATAAAGAATTACATTGCCTGCGGATTCAGCAAGGGAACGATATTTATATCAGCAATGCTATTTACTTTGATTCAGCTCTTTATCTTACAGGATTGTTTGCGTTTGCTTTAGTCTGCGTTCTTGCCGGATGGATGCCGCCTATATATTTTCCTGTGGCTCTGTCAGTGATCCTGATAACCCTTTTGATTTTGTTTACTATGTCATCTGTCTGTTTGGCAGTGCTGTTTATCAGTTACAGTGAACTCTTATCCCTTGTTGCCGGATTTCTTATGCTGCTCTTGATGTTTATGCCTGTCGGTTTAGATAGCTATTACAAAGTGAATGAGTCATATGACTATAATGATGAAGCATCTCACGAATATATTCAGATAATCAAGGAAAAAGGTAACAATGTCTTTTCTTCTAAGCTGGATCCGACCGAGCTGGTTGTAAGAACATATTATTCTGATAAGGAAATTGCGTTTTATAAGGGAAGTTCTCTCACTCCCGGTGAGCGGGCATCCGCACTTGCAGTTGTATATGCTGATCCATTTGTTACGGAATATATAATTTGGGATAATACACTTCCGGTCTGTCTTCTGGTACGTGACGGTTTTATGGCGATAAAAGCGGCAAGCAACGTGTTCTGGATATTGTTTTTCGCGTACACCGGAATCACTTTCTTTAAAAAGCGCGAGCTGCCTTCGTGAGGAATCTGTCAGATGAAAAAGATCATTACAGGCTTGTTCTTCCGACTGATGAGCTTGCTATCTTTATGAATCCTGCTTCAGTCTATCAGTTAACATTCAGTTATGAAGGAAGCGAGCTTCCTCCCTACATGATCTGCCGTGACGGCCTTGCTGCGGTTAATATCGCATGCAATATCTTCTGGATCACACTCTCATCAGGCATTGGGGTTTCTGTATTCAGGAAGCGGGAGGTTGCCAGCTGAAGACTTAAGTTATTCTTGTGTTATCATTATCCATATCCTAATAAAGGAAGTCATATATCTTGCCGGTACTTATCGTTATCTGCGTTTTGCTTGCCATAGCACTTACCCTTGCGGTCATTAAGATCGTTCTCTTAAGGCGCGGTTTTGATGAGCTTACTGAGAATATAGAAGACCAGGTAAGCGGCAAGACTCAGATCCCTGTTACTCTGACTACTTCAGATCCTCATGCAAGACACACAGCTGAGATCCTTAACAGAGAGCTTAAGAACCTTGACAGGGAGCGCAACGAATACTTAGACGGCAACCGCAAGGTCGCAGAAGCGGTTACCGGTATTTCACACGATATAAGAACGCCGTTGACGGCGATCAATTCTTATCTCGATCTCATGGCAGATGAGAAAGATGAGGCTCTGAAAGCCCAGTATCTTGAGCGCATCAAGAGCCGTACTCTTTCACTTAGCGATCTGGCAGACGAACTTTTCAAATACAGTACTTCCACAGATCCCGAGAGATATCCTGTACAGACAGAGAATATTGTTTCCGAGCCTATCGATATCTGCAGAGTATTGGAAGAATGCATGCTTTCGTTTTATGCCGGTTTTAAGAAGAGAGGGATCGAACCTGATATCGAGATACCTGATGAGCCTGTATTTGTATTATGCGAAAAGAAGAGTGCAAACCGTATTTTCGAGAACATAATCGGCAATGCTATCAAGTATGCCAACAACGATCTGAAAGTAAAGCTCGATCCGAAAGGGCAGGTAATATTCAGCAATCCCGCACCGGACCTTACGCCTGTGTCGGCAGCCAAGCTTTTCGACCGCTACTATACGGTAAATGAAGGACATGCTTCAACAGGTCTCGGGTTTTCTATCGCCAAAGAACTCATAACAAGGAATAACGGAACGATCGAAGCTGACCTTAAGGACGGCATTCTTATGATCACCGTCAGCTTTAATCTGAAGGAAGCTGAAGAGCAGAACTGATCTAGCCGATCTTCTCATAATGCCAGATCATGCTGTCATCAAGATTGGTGTGCATAAGCGTTCCGTAGAGGACATATTTTACCTGAGGCTCGCCGTCAGCAAACCATAAGATATAGTCGTCATCAAAACTTACCGCGAGCATGTCACCGTCAGTGTAGAACTTGAATGCCTGGGTAAGGCTGCCGTTCTTTTCCTGCCAGCTTGTGATCCCGTTATCTACAGTAAGATATCTGTTGCCGTCCTTTTCTTTTATGAACGTCTTATCGCCTTTGTTGATGAGCTCGCATTCGATCTTTGTATCACCGTTCGTGAGGATATAAGTGCCGTCGCCTAAAGGGTTCCAGGATTCAACATATGTCCTGCTTATGTAGTCCTTAAATAAAGCCCTGTCCTGGGGAAGCTGGGTGCGCATTGTGGCAAGGCCCAAGACTTCTCCGAATACCAGGACCGTGGCTGCGGCTGCCAATGTGAATGAGAATGACCAGGAGATCCTGGTGTTATTGAGTTTCTTTATCTTCTCTTTGATAGGGGTCTTGTCTCTTGCGGCAAACCATTCCTTGAATAATCTGAAGCCCAGCAGGCTTATGGGGAAGAGAATGACGAAGTATGAGAAGACATACTGTGATTTTGCTTCCCAGAAGGTGTGGAAGATAAATCCGCCTGTAAAGATAAGGGGCATTATGAGAGCTTCTTCAAGATGCTTATGTCTTTTTACGAACCAGAGGGACAATACTACTCCTGCCCAGACTATGACCTGGAAAAATGACAGGGCGATGATTACAGGATATGCATGTTCCGGTCTTATGAATTCGTAGAACCAAAGGGCAGTATCGTGCTCGGGGCAGGTCTGGATGCACATATAAGCCTTATATGCGGGGTCTGCCCACTGGTGAAGCTGCTTTCTGGTAAAGAAATTCAGTAAATATGCAGGTTCTTCGGTCATTGATGTCAGTTCTTTTATATAAACTTCAGCTGCATATGCCGACTGCGCTTCCTTATCTCCGCCGAACTGTGCGTAAGTATCAGCATTAAAACCGTTATATCCGCCGGGATAGTTCTGGTAATTCTCCTGAATGCCCATTGCCAGGTAGGAAACATAGCTGACGCCTCCTTTAAGAGGGAGACCTGTTAAGTTCCGCATTACAAGAAGCGGTATGAATGAAGACAGCCATACACAGAGTAACATTGCCGGGACAATTATAAGGTTCTTGTACTTCTTGACTGAGATCGACTTAAACAGACAGTATATAGCAATGCCCACGGCAAAGATCATCTGGTTGCTCTTGATAACACATGAGAAGAACATGGCGATAAGAGAAAGAACTGCGTAAAGCGCCTTATTCTTTTCGAACGCATGTACGATAAGCCTTACGGCCATAACTGACAGTGCGAGGGAAGCAATGTTTCCGTAGATATAGAGTGCATAGAGCGTTGACGGCATGAAGAATATGCCGGTCAGTAAGATCAGGAGCTGAGATGTCTTTCCCAGTCCTATCTGTTTGCCGGTCAGTGACAGCTCGTTATAGAGCAGTACCAGGAAAAGGACATTTACCAGTCTGAAGAAAGTGTAATTGTATGTGCCGACGGCAAAGCTTGCGAGATAAGAGAGCAGTGTCAGACCATACTGGTTCGGATAGATATCCATGTAACCTGTCGGCATAAAGAGCTGTGTATTGCCGTTCCTCAGATCAGCGACGCCTTCCTGGACATAAAGCTGGTCAGCGGTTGTGCCGAGTCCGCAGGAAAGGGAGAAGACCACTTCGATCACCGCAATAAGCACGAGAAGCACGGCTTTTATCACCTTAAAGTGCTTGTTTGCGAATTCAGAGATCTTTATCCTGTCGCAGAAGATGACCCCGGTCAATGCAAGCGCTATTGCGATCAGATTGAAGATAACGATGTCACCCGAGAAGTAGTTCATCTGGAATCTGTCAGCTGTCGTAAAACAGGTGCAGAACAGATTCAATATCAATATATAAATTGATAAGGCAAATGAAATAACTGAGATTATATTGCGGTAGATCTTCATAAAAAGATTATACGCTAAAACATGTTTGAAATGTTTGTGTATAAATAATCCGGCAAAGTTACCGACGTGCAGTAACTTTGTCAGTCTTCCTGAGTCTCTTTAATGATCTTGGCGTTTTCTTCCTGGATCTTCGGATCGAAGGAAAGCATGGGTTCAATGTCTTTGCCGTGGAGTCTTCTGTCAACGTAGTTCCTGGTGAGCTTCATTACAACAGGGCTCATTGCGAGAACACCGATGAGGTTGGGGATCATCATGAGGCCGTTGAAGGTGTCAGAGATGTCCCATGCGATAGAAGAAGTCATGAGGGCGCCCGACAAGATCATGATAACGAATAATATCTTATAGATCTTTGTGATAACGGGCGCATGCTTTCCTGCCAGGTATTCTACAGCCTTTGAGCCGTAGTGTGACCAGCCGAGGATAGTCGTAAATGCGAATGCAAGAATTGCAAGGGCAATGAAGATCCTGCCGAATTCGAAGTTTCCGAACTTGAAGATAGTATTGAAGGCCTCAGCTACAAGTGTAGCATCAGAAGCTGTGTCCGCAGCTCCTGTCGTAAGGTCGATAACTCCTGATGTAAGGATCGTAAGAGCTGTCATCGAGCAGACAATGATCGTATCGGCAAATACTTCAAAGATGCCCCAAAGGCCCTGCTTAACAGGCTCTTTGACGTTGGAGTTGCTGTGCACCATAACTGATGAGCCGAGGCCTGCTTCGTTTGAAAAGACGCCTCTCTTGCATCCCTGTGTGATTATCGTCTTGAAGGCAACGCCTGTAGCGCCGCCCCAGGCAGCCTGCTTTGTGAATGCCATGGTGAAGATTGCCTTGAAAGCAGGGAGGATGCCCCTATAATTTGCGATGATGATGATAATGCTTCCGAGAACGAAAAGGACTACCATTACAGGAACTACTGTTTCAGCTACGGTAGCGATCCTCTTTAGACCGCCTAAAACAACGAATCCTACGAGTACCATCAGAATGATCCCGACGATGAGCATGTAGAGAGTGACATCAGTGTCGCCGGAAGAATAGAGGACCTTGGAAGACAGCGGCTTGATGTCAAATGCCGATGTGAAGTTGATTACGATCTTGTTGACCTGGCCCATGTTTCCGATTCCGAATGCTGCAAGCGCTGCGCATACTGCGAAAATGATGGCAAGGATCCTTCCTATGATCTTCATGTGCGGATAACCGCCCAAGCCGTCCTGGAGATAGTACATGGCACCGCCTGACCATTCTCCTTCATGATTCTTTCTTCTGTAGTAGATGCCGAGGATGTTTTCGGAATAGTTTGTCATCATGCCGAAGAATGCTGCGACCCACATCCAGAAAACGGCACCGGGGCCGCCTGTCATAATGGCTGCGGATACGCCTGCAATGTTGCCGACACCTACTGTGGCTGCCAGAGCAGTGCAGAGTGCCTGGAACTGTGAAATGGATGCTTTCTCTTTTGTGTGGGAGATGACCTTTTTATCGAACAGGCTTCCGATGGTCTTTTTCCACCAGTGCCCGAAATGAGTGACCTGGAAAAATCCTGTTAAGATCGTCATGAGGATTCCGGTGCCGATGAGAAGTATGATACCGATCTTTACCCAGACGAATTCGTTGATAACGTCGTTAATGCTTGCCAAAGTGTCCCAAAATGAATTGTCCATAGACATTCTCCTGATTACGAATGGTTTATTTTATACTGACAGATATATTAATGGCAACAAGCTGTTTTTGCATTTCACCTTCGAAAATCTGCCACTTACCGCTTTTCGCGATACAAGACGAAAAGCCTTTGCTAGTATTTTGCTACAAACAAGGAAAAAGGAGGTGACAGATATGATCAAGAGATTTATGAAGAGCAGGTGGTGGCATCTGACAGCGGCGGTTACAGCTCTTGCTACGGTAGGATACGTCGCATATATGGCTTATACATTCCGCGTTCTGATGGTCTGGTTCCTCATAGCATCTGTATTCATGACTGTATATGAGTTCTGGAAGTTCGCATCGTATAACAAGCAAAATGAGGTAACATAAGAGCATCTTTCCAATGGAGGCTTACTCAAAGTGAAGGTAAGTATTGATATTTCAGCTGAATATAAAGAGCCGTTTGCCGTGATCCATACGGACAAGGTCACTGACGAGATACAGAGAGCAGTGGATATGCTGGGTACGAACGAGACACCGGTTACGGCATTCAGGAATGAAGAGGATATTGTGGTCTTAAAGCCCGACGAGATCTACATGGTCAGGGTAGAAGACGGTGATACGATCATATATGGCGCGAAAAGCCAGTACCGTTCCAGAAGAAGGCTCTACGAGCTTTCAGAGCAGTTGGGAAGCAAGTTCATGCAGATATCAAAGACCACACTGGTAAACCTCTCATATATGGACAGCATAGAACCCGGATTCTCGGGCACGCTCTTACTGAAATTAAGGAACGGAAGCAAGGACTATGTTTCAAGAAAATATCTTCCGGAGTTTAAGAAATACCTGGGGTTATAAGGAGGTAATAGCAATGAAAAATGTAGTTAAAGATCTTTTGAAGAGTACGGTTATAAGTATCGGCATGGCACTGACGATATTCTGCCTTATCGGCGTTGCTTTCGATATCATCTATGGCGGTAATTTCAGCCTCGAAAACTATGGCTACACCAAGATGGCTTTAGGCAGCATCGTCGTAGGCCTGGGATTCGGAATCCCGACGGTCGTATATAACAAGGAGAGCCTGCCGACACCGGTAAAGGTAATTATCCATATGGGAATAGGATGCGCGATCTATACGGCAGTCGCATTTGCAGTAGGCTGGTTCGGAGGTTCAACCACACCGGTACAAGGCATCATCATAGCAGTCATCCAGCTTGCCGTAGCATTTATCATCTGGTTCTGCTTCATGCGCTACTACAGGAAAGAAGCAAAGAAAATGAATGAGAAGATCCAGTCCATGAAGAAATAAAGAAAAATACCTGATTTTTGCCGAAATTTAGATGCTTTTAGTTTAATTCCCCTTCTGTATAATCGCACGGAAGGGGAATTGCTATGAAAAGAGAGAAAGTTTTAAGTCTTGTACTGGCCTTTGCTTTTTTGGTTTCAGGGTGTAACAGGGGCAAGGCTGAAACAACAGAACAGACGGTTTTAAGCGGTGTTGCCGGACAGACGGCGACATCTGACGTAACAGAAACCTCTGTAACGGAAACTACGGCTTCCGAGCCCTTTGAATTCAATCCGCATGTATATTCAGGAAAAATCGCAGAAAGGGTCCCTCAGGATTACTGGGATTCATTCTATAATCTTTGCGATGCCTTGAGAAAAGGCGAGGATACATTCCAATGTTCAAGTCAGGAAGCCTATAACTGGGCTACTGACGTGGGTGTATTATGTGATCTTTTCCCGCCGGCAGGTGCGAAGATAGAAGGAAAGAGCGCCGACGGTTCTCCTGCTTTCGAGAACGGAACAGGAAAGATCCGTTATAAAATGCCTGTTGAAGATTTTCTCAAGAGAGAATCTGATTTTGAAGTCCTGATAACGGATATCCTCAACAGCACGATAGAGAAAGACGACTCGGAATACGAGAGAGCCCTTAAGCTGTATCTTTACGTGGCGAAGAACTATGTTTACGATACCTCGCTCATAGATAAAATGGGTGATGATGAGAACTATGTATATGCGTGTTTCATGGAAAAGAGGGGACAGTGTGTTAATTTCGCTTCTGTCTATGCCTATCTTCTCCTTCAGGCTGATATCGATGCAGTAAGTTACCGCATCTATGAGGATCTTTGCCATGCCTGGACATATGCCGTGATAGACGGCAAGGGATATCATATCGATACCACATGGGCTCTTCAGGCAGACGGAGTTGACGGTATCTATCTGGATTATTTCATGATGAGTGACAAAGACAGGATAGCTGACGGTTGCACGTTAACCAATCCTGATGTAACTCTGCTGCCCGAATGTAACGTGAATAAGACTAATGTTAAGTTCGAAGCGACTGACGAACAATACTGCATCAGGGATTACTGCAGATTCGTATCTCTCGATGAAGAGAAAAAGACAGTTCATTATGTTGATCTGTATAATGAACCAAAAGAGTTTTACTATGGAAATATCTGAGAGCTTTGGGGAGATAGAATGAAGAACAGAAATTTTATTTGTGTATTGCTTGCTTCTGCAATCCTTTTGTCCGGCTGCAACAGCGCTAAGACCGTTCAGACGGAATCAAGTTCAGAAGAAACAGCACAGACGATAGAGAAGATCGTATTTACCGAAGATGAATCCGTGACGGAAGCATCTTCTGAACAGACTCAGGTAAAATTTGAATTTAATCCGCATGTATACTCGGCTCAGCTTGCCAAGACAGTGCCTCAGGAACACTGGGATGCCCTGTACAGCCTTTGCGACGCATTAAGAGCAGGCGAGACCACTTTCAAGTGCGCTGATGAAAAAGCGTATAAGTGGGTTACGGATGTCACCATTATGTGCTGTCTTTTTCCGGCCGCAGGACTTCAGTTTAATGCAGAAAGTTCCGACGGATCTCCTGCTTTCGAGAACGGCATTGGCAAGATCACGTACAAAACGGATATCGATGAGTGGAAAAAGAGAGAAGCCGACTTTGAAGCCATGATCGTTGACATCATCAACAGCACTGTTGAGAAAGACGATACGGATTTTGAGAAAGCCCTCAAGCTCTACTTATATGTCGCTAAGAACTACACTTATGAGCATGATGTCGTTCAATGGGATAACTATGTTTACAAGACTTTTGTCAAGAAGACTGGCCAATGCATCAATTTCGCGGCCGTGTATGCTTATCTGCTCATGCAGGTTGGCGTTGACGCTCTGCCGTGTGGCACATACGACGGCCTGTGCCACGCGTGGACGTATGTGACGATAAACGGAAAAGGCTACCATATCGATACGACATGGGCATTACTGGATAATTATGCCGGTATGGAGCAAGTCTATCTCGATTACTTCATGATGAGCGACGCCGAAAGAAATAACGATAACTGCCTTGTAGCGGATCTTACAGTAGATGTCCTTCCGGGAATATGGGTAAAATACACGGATGTATCTTATGCCGCAACCGATAACAGTTACAACATAAGATCATTCAGTACATTTGTCTCGCTGGATGAAGAGAACAAGATACTTCATTACAGGACAATGGATGGAGCAGATAAAGAACTTCGCTACGATATCTGATAAGAGCCTTTATTCGTAATCGCTGAATGAATTCTTGTAGATGACGGTCTTTCCGTCGCCTGCGATGCCGAATACAGGTTCACTCGAGCTTCCCGAAGACATATCCTTGAAGTTCTCTTCGTACATGTACATGCGCGAATCGATCATGTCGAGCTCGTGCAGGATCATGGCTTCCGGTGTGGAAGGCACTCTGATGGCTCCCCATTCCGGCTGGCCGTGGTGGGATGCGATCATGTGCTTGAGCATAGCGACCTGCTCTGAATTATAGGATTTGCCGCCAATCGCCTGATTCTTGTTCCATACTTCGTGATCGATCATCTCAATGCCTAGAAGGGGATGGCCGAAGAGATTGCCCATATCGGTATATTTGGCTATGCCGGTATCTGATGTCTTCATCTCGATGAGCTTGCCGATGTCGTGGAGAGCAGTGCCGCAGACCAGGAGCTCCCTGTTAAGAAGAGTGTAAACTTCGCACATTGCATATGCGGATCTGAGCATCCTGTAGGTGTGATAAGCAAGGCCTCCGTAGATATTGTGATGCATTGCCTTGGCTGCGGAAGACTTGGTAAATGCGGCCATATTGGACTTGATGATCCTTACGGCGAGTGCCGTGAGCGAGAAATCATCGTCAGGCACGTCTGTATTAGTCATGTCATAAGCTCTGCCTGAGGACTGCTTGATGAGCATGAGTATGTCATGGGTAAGCTTGGCAGGATCTTCAGGCGGAAGCTTGATAAGGAGCTTCAACTCATCTTCAGGGAGCTTTACGGGAGTGATGTTTATGATCTTGTAGCTCTTACTGCCCTTATAATCCGTGATCTCGAGCCTGATGAGTGCAGTGACGCCTTCTTCGATGCCTGCATAAGCAAGATCCGCCTTCGTGGTATCGAACTGGATAGCCGTAATGGTGTCATCACCGTCACTTATCGTGATCTTGACCATAGGCTTGTTATTGGCTGTGTTTGTCTGGGTGACCGCTGATACGACTACGCTAGTGTCATAGGTGCCGAGATCCATAGTGCTGAACTTGATAATTGCCATGTGTCCACCTCTGAATAATTCTTTTCCAGTAAATGTTAGCATATATGTCATTTAATGCTATAACCTGATATTGAATGAACGGACATTCGTGCTATAATCTGCGCGGTTTGTCCTAAAGTCGGAAATTATTGTTTAAAGGCAGTGATATGAGATACAGACTTGCATGCTTTGATCTTGACGGCACCCTTCTGGATACGATAGGAGGGCTTACTTCAAGTCTTAACGCTGCAAGAAGGATGAATAATCTTGCGCCTCAGACAGAAGAACAGGTGATCACCTTTATCAACAACGGCGTGGTCAGATTCATCGAAAGAAGCCTTGCGGCAGATCCCGGAGAATACAGTGAAGACCTCAAGCAAAAGCTCTTGAAGGACAACGTCTCATACTATGATTCACACTGTCTGGATAACACGAAGCCTTATAACGGCATCCAGGAAGTCTTGAACCGCCTTAAGTCCGACGGAATGCTGCTCGCCTGTGTCAGCAACAAGAACGATGAACCTGCGAAGATCCTTGTGGATCATTTCTTCCCGGGGCTTTTCGATTACGTAAGCGGTTCCGTGGAAGGCGTGGAGAGGAAGCCCTCGCCAGAGCCAGTCATGAAGTGCCTTGATGCCCTGGGGATCGAAAAAAGCGAAGCTGTCTATATCGGCGATTCCGATACCGACATAAAGACCGCGGTAAACAGCGGGCTTGATATAATCAGCTGCTCATGGGGCTACAGGACACGTGAGTTCCTTATGGAGAACGGCGCCGTCAATATCTGTTCCGTTCCGGTAGACCTCCGGAGCTTTATGAGGTAAGTGTTATGCCGGAGAGCTCGAAAACAAAAGCGAGGTCGAAGCTCCGTCTTACCGCTTTGTGCGGCATTTTCGCTGCCCTGGTATTCATCGGAACGCAGATAAGGATCCCGACTGCGATAGGTTATATCAACTTAGGTGACGGAGTCATACTCATTGCTTCGTATTTCATAGGTCCTGCGGCATTTTTCCCCGGTGCCATCGGCTCAGCGTTAAGTGATCTAATAGCAGGATATCCGATGTATATAGCGCCGTCGTTTCTTATCAAGGGTCTGATGGGCCTTGTTGCGTCACTGATAATGAACGGGTCTCACGGGAAGAAGGCTCTTGGATTTGTGATAAGACTTGCTGCATGTCTTGGTGCCGAACTGATAATGGTGGGCGGATATTTTGTTTTCGAAGCCCTGTATTATGATGTTGCCGCTGCAGCAGGAGCGGTCGTCTTTAATCTTATTCAGGCAGGAGCGGCCATCGTTATCGCAATACCGCTTACTTATGCCATAAATATCAGGCAGACAAGATAAAAAGCTTTTGTTATATTCGCTTTCCTGTTGATTTTTTTGTGATAACAGTCTATAGATATTATACGAAGACTGTTTTATACCGGAGGCTCTCATGAAGGGCAGCAATAAAACACTACCCAGACTTCTCATTATTGAATTCCTGAAGAAGAATCCCGACAAGCGGTTTACCGCCCGGGATATTTATAATGGGATAAATATCAAGAAGGGCGAGGCGGTGAAGTCTACCGTATACCGCAATATCGATAAACTCTGCAATGAAGGGCGTCTCGTGAAATACAAGGAGCCTAATTCCAAAGCCATGAGCTACCAGTATTCTGAGGGGCACGGCTCTTGTAAGGAGCATTCGCATGCACAGTGCTCTGAATGCGGCAAGTTATTCCATATTGATAATGAAGTCTTTGCGGAAGCAACAGCAAAGATGCGCGACAGATACGGGATCAACATGGATTACCGCAAGACATTGATAATAGGTATCTGCAACGAATGCCAGGCAAAGAGAAACAGAATCAAGCATCCGTAAAGGATGCTTTTTTTATCGGTTTTGATTTTTTTGTGTGAGAATGTAAGAAACTGATTATCTGAGTCGTTAATATAGTGAGATCTCAAATGCTGCATGGGGAGGTTCAGGATTGAAAAATGAGGATGTTGTAAGGCTGTTCGATCTTTATTCGAATGATCTTTACAAGTTTGCGGTATCGTATCTGGGTTCGAAGCATGACGCTGAAGATGTCGTTCAGGAAGTGTTCTCGAAGCTTCTGGATAAGCATATGTTTTTCGAGAACAGGAACGAGAGAGCATATCTTATGACGATGACTGCAAACAAATGCAAGGATCACCTTAAGTCCTCCTTCAGATCTGACGTCGATCTGGAATCCGAAGAATGGCACCTGCAGTACTATGAAGGCTTTACGGAAAGAAACAAAGCTGTCTTCGATGAACTTATGCGCCTGGAAGAACAGTTCAGGGTACCGATATATCTGCATTACTATGCCGGTTACTCGTATAAGGAGATCAGCGGGATATTAAAGATCTCTGAATCCGCAGTCGCGGTGCGGATCAACAGAGGCAAGGAGCGTTTGCGGATCAGGTTGGAGGAATAGAATAATGAAAGACACATTTGATAAAGTCGTAATGGATGAGGAAAAGCAGGAAGAGATCCGTGCCGCACTTATGGGGAAGAAGAGAGCTAAGAAGACATGGCTCGCTCCACTTGTTGCGGTTGCGGCAGCAATAGCGGTCATAATGATCGTGCCGTACACAAGAGCGGTTGTTGTCAGAGCAGCAGGGGAGATATTAAGGAATATTACTGTTATTCATAACGGCAGAACCCTGAAGTACACCGAAGAGAGTGAGATCGTTGTCGACGGAGAAACGGTGCGTCATTTCACTTTGGATTACAACGTCGAATCCGGTTACAGTTATGCACAGGTTAAGGATAACCGCCTTTACTTTGTCCTCGATGACAAATGGACTGATATTACAGACGTTTGCGGTGAGGACAAGTATTTCCGCTATGAGGAGAAAGGCGATGACGGATCTAAGTTCATCCTTTATATCGGAGGCACGGTTTCTGATCACGGTGTTATGCAGGTCCTGCTCGATGCTGATGGCAATTGCGTTTCCGTCATAAGCAATAATGATGTACTTCCTAAGTGGGCAGAAAAAGCTCTCAAGGACGATAAGATAGATCCGAATTTCGTAATGACGGGAACAGGCGGCAACTTCTTGTGATCTATTACTGACTTAAGGCTCCGGATGATCCGGAGCCTTTTTTATTTTGCACTGATTTGGTTTATAATTAAGTGTAATCCTTTATGTAAAGGAGCTTGATTATGAATAACTATGATGTGATCATTATCGGCGCAGGCCCGGGCGGAATATTCTCTGCCTATGAACTCGTTAACTTAAGGCCTGATCTTAAAGTCGCTGTTTTCGAAGCAGGAAAACCTCTTGAAGAGCGCAAATGTCCCATTGACGGTGATAAAGTAAAGAGCTGCATCAATTGTCCTTCATGCGCAATCATGCGCGGATTCGGCGGTGCCGGTGCTTTTTCCGACGGCAAATACAATATCACAAATGATTTCGGCGGAACCTTGTACGAGCACATCGGCAAGGAAAAAGCTTTGGAACTGATGAAGTATGTCGACGGCATCAACCTTGCCAACGGCGGTGAGGGAACTAAGCTCTATACGACAGCAGGATCCTCCTTTAAGAAGATCTGCCTTGAGAATAAGCTCCACCTGCTTGATGCATCAGTAAGACATCTCGGAACGGATAAGAACTATCAGGTGCTGGGAAACATCTTCAATGTTCTTAAGGACAAGGTGGATTTTTTCTTCAATTCGCCCGTTGGAGATCTTAAGGTCTTAGCTGACGGCACATATGAAGTCGAATGCGGCGGCGAATCATATACTTGCAGGAAGTGCATCGTTTCCGTCGGACGTTCCGGCAGCAAGTGGATCGAGAAGGTCTGCAGGGAACTCGAGATAGAGACTTATTCCAACAGAGTAGATATCGGCGTCAGAGTCGAACTTCCCGCAGTCGTATTCTCGGATCTTACATCCGAGCTCTATGAGAGTAAGATCGTATACCGCACGGAGAAATTCGAAGACAAGGTAAGAACGTTCTGCATGAATCCAAACGGTTATGTCGTTACGGAAAATACGAACGGCATCGTTACCGTAAACGGCCACAGCTTCGATAATCCGGAGCTCCAGTCTGAGAATACGAACTTCGCTCTGCTCGTGTCAAAGCATTTCTCTGAGCCTTTCAAGGATTCCAACGGATACGGCGAATCGATCGCAAGGCTCTCCAATATGCTCGGAGGCGGCGTCATCGTACAGCGCTTCGGCGACCTTACGAGAGGAAGAAGATCCAATACCTCAAGGATCGAAGAGTCAACGGTAAGGCCTACGCTTAAAGCAACACCGGGTGACCTGTCCCTCGTTCTTCCAAAGAGGATCCTTGACGGAATAATCGAGATGATCTACGCGCTCGACAAGATCGCTCCCGGTACCGCCAATGACGATACGCTTCTCTATGGTGTTGAAGTTAAGTTCTACAACATGGAAGTTGCGATCAATGACAGACTTGAGACGCGCTATCCCGGTCTGTTTGTAATAGGTGACGGTTCAGGCGTAACACATTCTCTGTCGCATGCATCGGCATCAGGTGTATTTGTCGCAAGAGAGATCGCTGAAGAGTAAGGACGATTTGAAGACGTAGTTTTCACTTTTACAGTGCAAAGCAAAAAGGCTGCCTCATTGAGACAGCCCCTTTATGTTGGAAAACTAAGTTTGTATTACTTCTTTTCTTCGATCTTTGAATCAGCGTTCTTCTTTACGGAAGCGACACCCTTTAAGCAGCTGTCGACCTTTGAATAGCCTTCGCTGGTTGCAATGATCTGTCCGTTCTTAGCCTTTAAGCGGAAGCGGTATTCACCCTTCTTGTCTTTGTAAACTTCGAACTTAGGGTTTAACTCTGTCTTGAAGTCCTTTACTGTCTGGTTCTCGATGTTAGCAACAGGTGCATTTGCAGTAACAGATGCAATGCCGTTCTTAGCTGTTGCGATCGATTTGTAAAGCTGGCTGGAGGCGATAACTTCGCCGTTGCTGGCAACAAGATTGAACTTAAAACCATTCTTTGCTTCTGATAATACGTACTTTGCCATAAATAAACCTCCTGACATAAAGACTGTATAGTTATTAAAGTAATTTTATAATAGCAAAACAATCTGTTCAGGACAACACCGAAAAGCATTTATTTTAGGGCTTTTCTGGACTTTTTTACGAGCAGGATGATCACTATGACCATGCAGACCGAAGTAACTGCCGTCGTTGCAAGACCGCCTTCAGGTCCGAATGCGCCGCCGGTGATGAGAGAAGTGGCATCCTTGCTGTAAAGGATCTTAAATACAGTGTTCGAAGCTTCGTTGCCGGATACCTGAAGACCGTAGATATTACCCTGTGTGAGGTTCCATGCCGTATGCATGGCGGATGTCATCCAGATATCTCCGGTATAGAGATATACCAGTGCGAAGAGAACTGCGATCAGAACGAGGTTGACAGATGCCAGAGGAGTAAAGCCGGGGTTCAGCGAATGGAATGCGGAGAACAGGATCGAAGATACGATGACTCCGACAGCAACCTTATATCTCTTGTTGAATGCGGGGATCATGTAGCCTCTGAACATCAATTCCTCAGATGCTCCCTGAGGGAACCACATGAAGAGATTGAAGATGAATGCTCCTATGCCGGAAGCATTGAGATTAAAGCCGGAGAAGGATATCTGGCCTGTGATCACCATTACAGCGATCGTTCCGGTCATCATAAGGAAGCCGAACAGGAAGCCGAGACCATAGTTTACGGCAATATGTTTTCCGCTCGTAAGAGGATAACCGCATGCGCCTACCTTATTCTTGAAGCCCTTGATCTTCCAGACTCTTCCTGCGTGGATAAAGTAAGTCAGTATGATAAAGACATATCCTATTGTCATCATTACCAGGAAGAGCGGATCCTTGAAGAAGATGCCGAAGATCTCAAATGTCTTGTTGAAGATATCTTCCACGCTTCCGACATTTGCGAGATCCTGAATGAATGATGAGTATTTTGGCTTCCTCATGTAGGAGACCACAACAGGTATCATTGCAAGGAACTGGTAGAACGATAATACAACGAGAGGATAGAAGAGCTCTGTTACGAAGTAGCTGAAATTATCAGAAGCCTTGTTGAAGACCTGCATGACGGACTTTTTGCCGCCTTCGCGGTAACGTCTGACTTCCTTTGCATCGACGGTGTCGATCGATACCGTATAACGCTCGCTGTGAAGGAGTCTTTCCGTAACGAACAGGATAATGACCGTAAGGAGCAGGGTTGCAAGAGAACTTACTATGAGTCCGGGGACATTGGTATAGCCGGTAAGCACGTCACCGATGCCGTAGAACTGTCCGTGTACGGGCAGGAACAAGTAGAAATCCTCTCTCTCGGATACTGACTGGATACATGTGACGCAGACAGCAACGAGGATAAGGAAGATAGGCAGGAATGCGGTCTGAGCGGATACTACGGTATCGTTGATGACCGATATCATGATTGTTACTGAAGCAATGAAGACTGCAAGAACGATAAGATAGATATATAAAGCCAGGTAAGTGCCGATGTTGAACTGACCGACCAGCAGGCCGGAAATAGTGGCAACTATAAGTGCGGGAATAAGCGTCTTTATAACGACACCGCCGAGATATCCTAAGATGATGGCGTATCTTGGAAGCGGAGTAAGCAGTATTCCGGTAAATGTTCCGCGTTCCTTCTGGCCCGCAATGACATTTGTACCGATGCTCATTGATGAGTAGAGCAGGATGATGAACAGGAGGATCGGAACGAAGGTCCTGCTCATGGTTGTTACAAATGCCTTGATTCCGTATTCGCTCTCTGCGGTCGTAATAGGATCATTTATTATCTGTGAATCAGTTACAGACGTTATCTTAAGGCCGTAATCTGCACGGAGTTTACTCTGATATCCTTCCAGGTATTCTTCGATAAAGCCGTTCTTCATCTCGGAATACTCCATTGAATTCGTGCGGAAGTAAGTAAGCAGCTGAGGCTTGATATCAACATTTCCGTCCTGTCTTGCCTTTATCTGCTCATCGAAGTCTTTGGGGAAGACGATAGTAAGATAAGCATCGTTGTCTCTCATCCATTTGCCGAACGTAACAAAGTCATAGAGTGCGTCCGTATCTTTATAGATGAACTCAGTCCAGCCGTAACCGTCGTACCGGTATTCGAAGAACATCATGTTCCGCCAGTTATACATAAAGTTATAGCGGTCACCGTAGGCTTTGGATCTCTGATCGCGGTCTGACTGTGTCTGCTCGTTATATTCAATGAATGATTCGGGCGCATTTACTACAACGACGTTATAGACTTCGTCGCTGAACAGGTGATAGGGGAACCACCAGAAGATAAATGAAGTGGCGCAGCATGATATGGCAACTACAAAGAGCACCGAAATAAGGAAAGCGGCAGATGATGCTTCTGCGCCCATCTGTCCTCTCTTGCGGAAGAAACTTCCGATTATTGTTCTGATTCCCCGTCCTGCTTTCATAGTTGCCTTATTAATTATTCAACGTGATTTTCGACGTAGATCTTAAAGAATGCCTTCTCAAAAGTCTCTGCGTCAGCCTGCTTTATAAGTTCTTCAACAGTTCCCTGTGCGGCTATCTTTCCGTCCACCAGTATCGCTATCTCATCACAGAGTTCCTCTGCTACGGAGAAGATGTGAGTAGAGAGGATGATCGCATGTCCTTTTGCCTTAAGTTCTTTAAGATAATCCGTTACCTGTTTGGATGTAAGGATATCAAGTCCGTTCGTCGGCTCATCGAAAATGATGACCGGCGGATTATGGATAAGGCTTATGGCGATCGAGATCTTCTGCTTCATGCCGGTTGATAACTCATTGATCCTCTTGTCAGCAAAAGGTGAGATGCCGAATCTTGCGAAGCTCTCATCCTTTCTGTCCTTGAGATCCTTCTCGGGAATATCGTAGAGCTTTGCGAAGAAATCAAATAAGTTGTTGGGAGTAGACATAGGATCGAGCTTTATCTCGTTTGTAAGGAAACCGATCTTTCTGTGTATCTCTAGGAGATCCTTATCAGCAGAAAGGCCGTCGATAAGGATCTGTCCTGATGTCGGCTTCATCAGAGTCGCGATCATCTGCATCAGTGTGGTCTTGCCTGCGCCGTTAGGACCTAAGAGACCGAATATCTGACCCTCGTGAACTTCAAAACTGACGCCCTTGATCGTCTCGTGTTCTTTTGTATAACTCTTGTGAACATCAACTAACTGGATCATTTGTTTTCCTCTTTCCTGAATGTGACGGATAAGACCCAAAGCGCGATTCCGAGATTCATCAGATAGATCAGCAATACGTGCCAGGCCTTGTTCTGTGCATTGAATGTCTCAGCGATCAAGGCAAGTGAGTTGTGGAGCGGAATGAAGTATTCCATGGTTACGGGCCTTGTGCCTCTGAACATCTGAATGAAAAAATCACCCAGGAAATAGATCAGCGGCAGCTGAAGATTTACGGTAATATCCTGCATTCTTCTCAATTGGAAAGTTGTGCTGATGCATATTGCGGTCATGAGAAGAACGGTTATCGGAATGGTTCCGAGAATGGTTAAGAGTTCGGACGGAGTAAGCAGCATTCCGAATGGGAGAAGAGACATTGCATCGTTGCTCCTGTTGACCCATGAGGAGAAGAATAAGAGAAGCATCGTTATTACTGTCGAACATGAGACAATAACATTTATTGCAAGTATCTTTCCCCAGTAGATCTTCCGTCTTGATACCGGCGTCATGATGAGCTTTGCCATAAAGCCTCTGTCACGCTCTGATGCGAACATATCACTTACAAGAGAATATACACAGTAATACATCATTATCATGAGCACACCGGGTACGACTCGTGAAGCCGCAGTGTTTGCCGTGGCCCTGTAACCCAGAAAATCAGTTACGGGATTAAAACTGTCAGTCTCAAAAAGTGAACTTCCGACAACGGAATAATCTCCGCCTAATTTATCGATGAGGCTCGCCTGATAATCATTGAGCACACCTTGCTTCAGCTGCTCTGCGCGTGCTTCCATCGTAAGTGAGTTCTCATCATAAGCAACATAGATGACAGCTCTGCTTTCGGCTTTGGTATTGTCGGCGGAAATCTCTTTATAGTAATTGCGCACCTCATCATCAAAATCCACGAGAGGATCACCTGAATAGAAATAGCAGACGAGCATACCTTTGCGAAGCTGCTTGTGATAAGAATCCTTATCGCGCATTATGTCGGCAAATTCCTTATAAGTCTTAAAATCATATACATAAACTCTTGCATCAACAGTCTCGTCAACATATGTCCTGAATGATTCGGGTGCACCTACAACGGTTACGGGCTTTTTGTTCAAAGAGCCTGTTGCCATGTAGTTTACGAGAAGCGGGAAAACATTGAGTGCTGCCATTAACAGTATTGCCGGAAGAAGAAACAACGCAACTGTTCTTCTCCAGCTCGAAAATAGTTTTTTGATTTCCCAATTAAATACCGTGATGATCTTGTTCATAAACACATTGTATTTTAACTCAAAAAAATTTTCTATTAGATAAAATGAATTTTTGTATAAGAAACGATGAAGTCGAAAAACCGCAAACGCAATGTTTTATGTGTATAAACTGAACAAATAGAAAAATGGAATTCTGTTTATTCTTGCAAAAATTATAAAAAATGTTTGTTGACACAAAATATAAAGAAATGTAGATTTATTATATCCAAACAAGGAAAAGTTATATCCAAACAAGGAAAAATACGGAGGTTCTTTTAGTATGGATACAGAAAAGAAAGATGTTAAGGTTGAAGCTGCTGTAGCTGCACCCGCTGCTGCACCTGCTGTTAAGGCAGAAGCTAAGAAGGCTGCTGCAAAGAAGCCTGCTGCTAAGAAGGCTGCTGCTAAGAAGCCCGCTGCAAAGAAGGCTGCTGCTAAGAAGCCTGCTGCAAAGAAGGCTGCTGCTCCTAAGGCAGACGCTAAGAAGGCTGAGGCTAAGAAGGCTGCTCCTGCAAAGAAGGCTGCTGCTAAGAAGCCCGCTGCAAAGAAGGCTGCTGCTCCCGCTAAGAAGGCTGCTGCTAAGAAGGCTGCTGCTAAGAAGCCCGCTGCAAAGAAGGCTGCTAAGAAGGCTGCTGCTCCTAAGAAGGTTGACATCATCTTCCAGATCGATGGTCAGGAAATCTCTGCTGCTGCTATCGCAAAGAAGCTTCCTAAGGCAGGCAAGATCTATGTTGTTGCTGCTGAGAAGAAGGCTTACGATGTTGATGGTAAGGGTGTAGACCTCTTCTAATTTCGATTAGCAATTAGAATGAACCGGGGTTGTCTCTTTTCAGGGGCAACCCTTTTTTATGGTCTGTGATAAAATGATTGCCGTATTACACTTTTGAGGAAATAAAATGCCGCTTCTGACACTTAACAACATCACGATGAATTATGGTCCCCGACGCATACTTGACGGGGTCTCTTTCCGCGTAAATAAGGGCGACCGCATAGCTTTTATCGGTGATAACGGAGCAGGCAAGTCGACGCTGTTTAAGATCATCAAAGGAACGCTTACTCCGGATGACGGAGAAGTCATTCTTCACGGCAATACCATTGCTGGTTATCTGTCCCAGAATATGGACGAACAGGACCTTTCAGGTGCTTCGTTAAAGCCTTCGAATCTTATCGATCTGGAATTAAAGATAGAGACTTTATCTTCGAAGATCACACATGCATCAGACAATGGTGAAGATACAACTTCGCTTGTTGAAGAACTGTCAAAGACACAAGGTCTTTATGAAGCAGCAGGCGGTTACGATTACGAATACAGACTTAAGGATGCGCTTGCGGGATTAGGTCTAAAAGATATCCATTCAAGAGATGATTTTACAGACCTCTCAGGCGGCGAGAAGATGAGGGTGTGCTTGGCGCGTCTTATCGTCGACAGGCCTGATATCCTTTTGCTCGACGAGCCTACAAACCATCTTGATATGGAGGCTGTTGAGTGGCTTGAGAATTTTCTCTCATCTTATGGAGGAGCTGTTTTCGTTATCACGCATGACAGACATTTCATAGATCAGGTTGCAAACAGAGTGATCGAATTAGACGGCGGTCACATTACCGAATACAAAGGCGGTTATACGGATTACAAGGAACAGAAGGAACACTTCATCAAGTCGCAGAGCCTTGTAACCAAAGCATTGGAAGAAGAACTCGCGCATCAGTTGGATGTTAAGCAGACGATGCTCTCGCACAGAAATATCAGCGGATACCATCAGAGAGAGAAGATGGTCGCAAAGCTTGAAGAACAGCTCGAAGCAGCAAGAGCAAAGCTTCCTGCAGGATATGCGAAAATGAGTTTTACGGCGCAGCCACTGGAGAGAACCGGAAGATCTGACAGGATCATCCTGCAGGCAAAAGATCTCATGATGAAGTTCGAAGACAGTGACGTGAATCTTTTTGACGCATTGTCTTTTGAAGTGACTGCAGATGAGAAACTGTTCCTTGCAGGCCCCAACGGTTGCGGTAAGACAACACTTCTTAAGCTCTTGTCAGGGCATGCGGGAGAGAAGCTCAAAGGCTCTTCCGGCACTGTTCTGATCGGTTCAGCTCAGTCGATGGGATACATGGAACAGTTCGTTCCTTTCGACGATGAGGAAATGAACTGCTTCGATGAATTAGTATCAAGAAGTGACATCGGAACTACTGAAGCAAGAACGCTTCTTGCAAGATTCGGATTCAAGGGTGACGATGCATTCAAGAAGATATCGATGCTTTCGGGCGGTGAGAGATCAAGACTATATCTATGCTGTCTGTTAAGAGAGAATCCGGATATCTTATTCCTGGACGAACCTACGAATCACCTCGATATCAATTCCAGAGAGATCCTTGAGGATGCGATAAAGGAATACAGCGGTGCTGTCATCTGTGTAAGCCATGACCGTTTCTTCATCGACAAGTGCGCCGATAAAGTGCTTGGCTTCAAAGATCGAAAAGCAGAACTTTACGATTCATATTATTTCTACCGCAAAGCTGTTCAGGCGGCATCTTCAGAACCTGTGATCTCCGAAGAACCCAAAAAGGAAAATGAGAATACGGTAAGAAATGCAAACCGTGCGATCGGAAGGAAAGAATCCGCAAAGCGCCGTCAGCGCATATCTGACATAGAGAAAGAGACTTCAAGACTCGAAGCCGAACAAAAGGAACTTGAAGCAAAGTTCGGCGGTTCATGCAGCAGTGAAGACCTAAAGCGTTACGAAGATAACGCCAATAAACTCGCTGCTTTATACGATGAATATTTCGAGCTCAGCGACGAATAATTACCTCAATCATTCTTACGCGCGTTATTTTAAATAATCAAATAATGTTGTAAAATAAACATTATTGTTCCGGAGGTAATGCACGTATGCCAATGACCATGACGCAGAAGATCCTGGCTGATCACGCAGGCCTGGAAAGCGTCGCCCCCGGGGACCTGATTGAAGCCAAGCTTGATTATGTTCTGGGTAACGATGTAACTACGCCGCCGGCTATCAAGGTTTTCGAGAAGCTCGGCGTAAAAGAAGTCTTCGACAAGGACAGAGTCCTTCTGATCGGTGATCACTTCACTCCAAATAAAGATATCAAATCCGCTGAACTGAATAAGACCATGCGATGCTTTGCGCGCGAGCAGGAGATAACTCATTACTATGAGCTCGGCCGCAGGGAGATGGGCATTGAGCACGTTATCATTCCTGATAACGGCATAGTGCTGCCGGGTGATCTTGTCATCGGTGCGGATTCACATACGTGTACATATGGCGCTTTAGCTTCATTTGCAACAGGTGTAGGTTCTACCGATCTTGCATGCGCGATGGCAAGAGGCGTTACATGGTTTAAGGTTCCTGAAGCTATAAAGGTCAACCTCAAGGGAAGTTTTAAGAAGTTCGTAACAGGCAAGGATCTTATCTTAAACATCATCGGTAAGATCGGAGTCGACGGTGCGCTCTATAAGTCTTTGGAATTTGACGGAGAGGGCATCAAGGCGCTGTCGATGGACGGCAGGCTTACGGTCTGCAACATGGCGATCGAGTGCGGTGCTAAGAACGGTATCTTCCCGGTAGATAATTACACGCTGAAGTATATCTCCAGAACAAATCCCGACAGATTTATCAGGAGCGATTATAAGATCTATACCGCTGATGAAGATGCGGAATACAGTGATGTCCTTGATATCGATCTTGATGAGATAGACCTCACGGTTGCTTTGCCGCATCTGCCTTCAAATACAAGGAAAGCCTCTGACTGCAGTGATATGAAGATCGATCAGGTGGTGATCGGTTCCTGCACAAACGGCAGACTCGAAGACATAGGTGCTGCCGCTACGATATTACAGGGACTTAAAGTCCATAAGGATGTAAGATGCATCGTTATTCCGGGTTCGCAGAGAGTTTACAGACAGGCTTTGGACAACGGGTGGCTCCAGATCCTTGACGATGCCGGATGTGTCATTTCCACTCCTACATGCGGGCCTTGCTTAGGCGGTCATATGGGCGTTCTCGCAAAGGGCGAGAGGTGCGTTTCCACTACGAACAGGAACTTCGTCGGTCGTATGGGTGATGTTGAATCAGAAGTCATCTTAAGCGGTGTTCCCGTTGCCTGCGCATCGGCTGTATTAGGCCGTGTCGGCACACCGGATGAGCTCTAATTCAGGGAGGTTGGTATGAAGGTCAGCGGTAAAGTTTTCAAATACGGCGACAACATAGATACTGATGTCATCATCCCTGCAAGACATCTGACTTCAGCAGATCCGGAACACCTTAAAGAACACTGCATGGAAGACATCGACAAGTCTTTCAAGGACAGGGTAAAGCCCGGAGACATCATGGTCGCAGGAAAGAATTTCGGCTGCGGTTCATCAAGGGAACACGCTCCCGTTGCGATCAAGGCGAGCGGAATCGCACTTGTTATAGCAAATGATTTCGCGAGGATCTTTTACAGGAATTCCATAAATGTCGGTCTTCCTATTCTTGAATGTCCTGAAGCGGCGGCAAAGATCAAAGACGGCGATGAGATAGAAGCTGACTTCGATACGGGAGTCATAACCGATAAGACTACAGGCGAGAGCTTTCAGGCGAAGGCTTTTCCTGAGTTTATAAAGAACATAATGGCCAGCGGCGGACTCGTAGGCTATACGGAGTCCGAGTTAAGAGTATAAGGGGAAATACTATGGCAAAGAAGTACAATATCGCGGTCATACCCGGCGACGGTATCGGTCCTGAGATCACTAAGGCGGCAATCGATGTCCTGGAGGCCGCAACCTCGAAAAGAGAGATCGAGATCTTTACCAAGGAGCTGAAGGCGGGCGGCGCAGCCGTTGACCTTTACGGAATACCGCTTCCGCAGGAGACCATAGAGTCCGCAAAAGACAGCGATGCAGTGCTCCTGGGTGCTGTCGGCGGTCCTAAGTGGGATAATGTCGATCCTGAGATAAGACCCGAAAAGGCGCTTCTCGGATTAAGATTCGGCTTAGGTCTTTATGCGAACATCAGACCTGTAACGATTTACGATGAACTTAAGGATGCATCACCTCTTAAGAATACCGGAAATATTGATTTTGTTATCGTAAGAGAGCTTACCGGCGGTATCTATTTCGGCAAGACCGGATCATACCAGAGCGGCGACCGTCTTCCTGACGGAACCGTTAAAGGCAAGATCGCTTACGATACCGAGAGCTATTCCGAAGGCGAGATCACGAGGATACTTAAGATCGCTTTCGAGCTCGCAATGAAGAGAAAAAAGAAACTCACATTGGTCGATAAGGCAAATGTCCTTCTTACGAGCAGGATGTGGAGACGTCTTGCAAGCCAGATGAGCTTTGATTATCCGGAAGTTGAACTCGAATGCCTTTATGTCGATAATGCCGCAATGCAGCTTATCAGCAGGCCTTCGAGCTTTGATGTCATCGTAACGAGCAACCTCTTCGGAGACATCTTATCGGATGAAGCAGGACAGATCGCAGGATCGATCGGCATGCTTCCTTCTGCATCTTTGGGTGCTCCCGGAACGCCCGGACTTTTCGAACCCATCCACGGTTCAGCACCTGACCTCGCAGGCCAGAACAAGTCCAATCCGATGGCATGCATCCTGTCCGCAGCGATGATGATGCGCATGGCATTCGGTGAAGAAGAAGTTGCCGCAGATATCGAGAATGCTGTTAAGAAGACTCTCGAAAAGGGTCTTCGCACAAGCGATATAACCTTCGTAGGAGAAGGTAACAATACAACACTTGTCGGAACGAAGGAGATAACGGAAGAAGTTATCTCCAACCTCTGATAAGGATATGGAAAAGAGGATTTAAGAAATGGCAAAAAAGCTTGTCGCGGTGATCGATATCGGATCGCTCACGGCCAGACTTAAGATCTTTGAGATAGGTTCAAAGGGCAAACCGAAGGAGATAGAAGCAGTAAGAAAGTTTACGGGACTCGGAACCAAATCCTACAGTTCCGGTGTAATTGCCGCTTCGCAGGTCGAAGAGCTCTGCAAGTGTCTTAAGATGTTCGACGAGAAGTGCAGGGAATACGGCGTTGCACGTGTTTTCTGCGTAGCTACATCAGCATTCAGAGATGCTTCAAATGCCGAAGTCGTAATAGAGAAAGTAAGGACCAGAACGGGATTCAAGATCAAAGTCCTTGATAACTCAATGGAGCGTTACTATCAGACTCTGGCTGTACAGGCTATCTATCCTGATTTTGCAAAGATCATATCCAGCGGCACCATGATCCTGGATATCGGTTCAGGATCCATCCAGGCTTCCGTTTACGATAAATCGGAATTCGTCTTCTCACAAAACCTCTTGCTTGGTTCATTAAGGATCTCCGGAATGCTCCAGGATCTTCAGAGCAAGACGATACATTACGATGAAGTCGCTGAGGAATTCATTGCTCAGGACCTTGAAGACTACCACGCCGTAGAGCCCAAGGGCATTATCTACAAGAGCCTTATAGCTTTCTCGGGCGAGATGGGCTATATCAAGCAGCTTGCAGGATACGGAGCAATGTCTTCCTGCATCCTCACAAAGGAAGAATTCCTTAAAGTCTATGATTACCTGTTCAAGACGAGAGCAACCGATCTTACACTGAAGGACAACATACCTTCCATGATCGCTCCGTTGCTCCTTCCTACGGCTCTTATCGTTAAGAACATGCTTGAATATACGGGCGTTGACATGATCTACATGCCGCATGCATCCTTGTCAGACGGTATCATCTACTACTATTGCGTTAACTCGCAGGGACTTAAGACTGAGATATCTCCTGACAGCTATCTCATCTCCGCCTCAAGACATATCGCAAAGCGTTACCGTTCCAATAAGAAGCATATCGAATATGTCGAGAAGACCGCACTGCAGTTTTTCGATGAGACAAAGAAGATAAGCGGTTTGGGAAGCCGTGACAGACTGCTTTTGCAGGTTTCCGTTATCCTTCACGAGATAGGTAAGTTCGTTCACTCGAGAAACCACAGTGATGCTGCTTATTCGATCATCAAGAATACAAATCTTATGGGCCTTGATCACGATGAGATCAACATGGTTGCCATGATCGTAAGACTCTATCCGAGAAATAAGCCTTACGACAGCTACTACTATTCGATCCTGCCGCCTGATCAGAAGGTCATAGTATCCAAGCTCGCTTCGATCCTTAAGATCGCTGATGCGGTCGATGCTTCGCATAAGGAAAAAGGCAAGAAGATATCCTGCAAGATCAAAGACAATGAATTTGTCATTACTTGTGACGCTTCGGAAGACATGTCTTTCGAGAAATGGGCATTCGAGAACAGAAGCGTAATGTTTGAAGACGTAATGGGAATCAAGCCGGTTCTCAAGACCAGGAGGGAAGGTTAATGGCTGTTAAGAAAAACGCCTCTGCGCGTAAGACAGATACATCAGCAGGAAAGAAGGCCGCAGTTAAGAAAGCACCCGCTAAGAAGGCTTCTTCTAAGAAACCTGCAGTTAAAAAAGCGCCTGCCAAGAAGGCTGCTGCAAATAAGCCCGCAGTAAAGAAAACTCCCAAGAAAGCTGCTCCCAAGAAAGTTGCTCCCAAGAAAGTTGCTCCCAAAAAGGCTGCATCGTTTGTATCTACACCTGAGGTGTTTGATGCGGGATACAGTGAATCAAGCGCGTCTTTCTTAAGCGGAAACGCATGTTTTTATAACCGTGAGCTGTCCTGGCTCGAGTTCGACGACCGTATTCTCCACGAAGCAAGAGATACCAAGAATCCTTTGCTCGAGAGGCTCAATTTCTTATCGATCACCGCATCGAATCTCGATGAATTCTATATCGTCCGTGTAGCTTCATTAAGAGACATGCAGAGCATCGATTTTGCAGAGCGCGACATCGCAGGATTTTCCATTGACGAGCAGCTCGAAAGGATTGACCAGAAGACAAGAAGGACAATGTCTCTCATGTATTCGACATACACGAGATCACTCGTTCCTTCACTTGCTTCAGAGAAGATCTTCCTTAAGAATTACGACGAACTTAGTGACCAGTTAAAAGCTATTGCGGATTCATATTTCAAGGCTGTTTTGTATCCTATCTTAACGCCGATGGCTGTTGACTCTTCAAGACCTTTCCCGCTCATTTACAACCGCATGCTCAACATGTGCGTAAGACTTCTTAATGAGCCTAAAAAGGTAAAGCTCCAGGAGAGAGCTACCTTCGGTCTTGCAAGCGACAGCAAGAAGAAATCCGTAAACGAAGATAAGTACATGTATGCGACAGTTCAGATCCCGACAGTCGTTAAGAGACTTTATCAGATACCGACTGAAGACGGCGATGTATTTGTTCCGGTAGAGCAGATCATAAGAGCCAATGTCGACATGCTCTTTGACGGGCAGACCGTTGTAGCTACGGCTTTTTACCGCGTTATGCGTAATGCCGACCTTGATATCGATGAGGACGAGGCAGAAGACCTCTTAAAGGAGATCGAAGCACAGGTAAGGCGCAGAAGATTCGGTGAGATCATAAGACTCGAAGTACAGGATGATATCGATTCAGACCTTCTGCATTACATCGTTGATGAGCTCGAAGTTGATGAAGCTGATATCTTCAGCGTAAACGGACCTATCGACCTTACGTTCCTCTCAAAGCTCACTTCAGCATGCAAGGCAAAGCATCCGGAACTCTGCTATAAACCTCATGAACCTGCCGAGGCAGCTTCATTTGACGGACCTGTATCAGAACTCGATATTTTCGAGCAGATCAGGGAAAAGGACAGGATCGTCCATCACCCGTATGAGACGTTCGAACCTGTGTTGGAGTTCGTTAAGCAGGCGGCAAGAGATCCTAATGTTCTTGCGATAAAGCAGACTCTTTACCGTGTATCCGACAGGTCGCCGATCATCGCATCGCTCCTCGAAGCAGCCCAGAACGGCAAGCAGGTAATGGTACTCGTTGAGCTTAAAGCAAGATTTGATGAAGAGAACAACATCAACTGGGCAAAGAAGCTTGAGAACGCCGGATGCCACGTAATCTACGGCCTTGTAGGCCTTAAGACCCACAGTAAGATCACGCTCGTCGTACGTAAGGAAGAGGACGGTATCAGAAGATATCTGCACCTGGCGACCGGCAACTATAACGATGTAACTGCTAAGATCTATACTGACTTAGGACTGTTCACTGCCAAGGAATCCTTCGGTGAGGACGCTTCCGAGTTCTTCAATATGCTCTCCGGATTCTCTATCCCGCAGTCCTGGAGAAGACTCATTCCTGCTCCTTTGTGGATGAAGGATTATTTCATTGCAAGGATCAGGCGAGAGGCAGACAATGCAAGGGCAGGAAAGCCTGCGCGCATTATCGCGAAGATCAATTCACTTGTTGACGAGCCGATTATAAAGGCGCTATATACCGCATCTAATGCAGGCGTTAAGATCGACCTTATCGTCAGAGGTATCTGCTGCTTAAGAGCCGGAATTCCCGGCATGAGCGAGAACATCACGGTCCGTTCCATTACGGGACGCTTCCTTGAGCACTCCAGAATATTCTACTTCTACAATGAAGGCCACGAGGATATCTATCTTGCATCGGCTGACTGGATGCCGAGAAACCTGAACCGCCGTGTAGAGCTCTTATTCCCGATCGAAGATCCTGACTGCAGGGCACGCGTAAAGGAAGTCCTTGATGTCGAACTGGCTGATACGGTTAGGGCTTCGTTCCTTTCTGCTGACGGCACGTATCACAAGCTTGACCTCAGAGGAAAAGAGAAGATCGATTCACAGCAAAGACTCATCGAACTTGCGGATGCCGCAGTTGCCGAGCGTCACAAGAGCATTGATAAACATGAGTTTATTCCGGAGGAAAGTCCGAAGACTTAAGCGCTGAAGAGTTAAAAAGTAAATGTGCCCTTTTTCATTAAATAGAAGGGCAAAAAGGGCATAAAACACCGGTTTTGTGCCCTTTTTATATGCTTTTTTCGAGATAAAGGGCATAAGGAAAGAATATGTTATATTCTCTTTTTTGTGGCACTCCTGTAAGAGTTCTGCGGCAAACCGCAATCGGGCTTAAATGTTAAGTTATAATAAGCCATCTGGGGTTTAGGATATCTTTTTTATTGGAGATAATAGGAGGAAAAACGTGAAAAAGATAATCAGTGTAATCCTTTCAGGTGCTGTTATGCTCAGTCTCAGTGCCTGCGTAAGTAATTCGGGATCAAATGGTCCGGACGAGAGTATTGAAGAGATCCAGTCCGAATCAGAAGTTACCGAAGAAGAAACGTCTGAGAGTGCCGTTGTAGAAACATCAGAGACAAGCGATGAGACCACTGTCGAACCAAGTGATGAGACCAGTGTCGCATCTAGTGACGAGCCTGTTGCTGATCCTGGTGAAGTGGTCGTTGCCGAATCAGAGAGCAATGTGACAGCTGCAAGTGAGCCCTCTGTTGATACTTATGCATCCGGAGCTAAAGGATCTATTTCTGTGAACTTAAGCGGTAAGAGTGCTCAAGAGATCGCTGATAGTCTTTTACAAGCTTTAAGGATCACTTCAAATACGACTGCAGAGGAATATGCAAAACAGTTCTCGGGCAAGCCGGAAATATCTTATTCCGAAGATACCTGGATCTTTGACTGGTCAGGAAATAAGACCGTAACGGATTCATTTTCAAAGGTTGAGATAAAGGCTAAGAAAGACGGTAACAAGATCGTTCTTGACAAGAAAAGTGAGATTGCCGTTAGTATATGGCTTGATGATTTTGCTTTGGCAAAAGATGTTTATGACAAAATACATAATTACCTTGTTAAAAATAATGAGCCTGAAGACTACTTAAAAGATAATATTTCTATCATTCCTGAATTTTCAAACAGTTCATCGAGTTTCAGTCCGGAGAATGTTACCAGAGGTCCTGTGAAGATCGACGTCAGCATCAAAATTCCAGATATCGCAAAACGTTACAAGCAGATCTGAATATTGTGTGCTGATTAAATGCTCCCGTGTTCATTTACGGATGCGGGAGCTTTATATTGCCATGCCTTAAGTTATTTGAACTTTAATGGCAAATTAAGATGCCGTTAAGAATTGACGTCGGGAATAATGATAGAATAATGCGGCAGGGGGAGATACTTATGGAATTTGTTATCAGTCATTTAGTTAAGAACTACGGTTCAAAGCAGGTACTTAAAGATGTGGATTTTGTTTTCGAAGAAGGGAAGATCTACGGACTCTTGGGACGCAACGGTTCCGGAAAGACCACATTTTTTAACTGCGTAAACGGGGATATCAATTATAATTCGGGTTCTTTCTATTTCCGCGATGATAAAGATCCTGAAGTAAAAACAGAACTTCAGCCGCAGGATATCGGATATCTTGTGTCGACTCCGACAGTGCCTGAATTCATGACGGGAAGAGAGTTTTTGAAGTTCTTCCTTGAGGTTCATGAAGATATCAAGCCCGATAAGACTATAGATGAATATTTTGATTACATGGCAGTTCCTGAAGATGACCGCGACAGGCTTCTTAAGGACTATTCGCACGGCACGAAGAATAAGATGCAGATGCTTCTGAATATCATTGCTTCTCCCAAGCTCATGCTTCTGGATGAGCCTTTGACGTCCTTGGATGTCATCATCGCGGAAGAGATGAAGAACGTTATAAGAAGCCAGAAGCAGGGAAAGATCACGATCTTCTCAACACACCTTCTGGACGTTGCTGTCGATCTTTGTGACCAGATCGTCCTGCTTCATAACGGAAGGTTAGAGCCCATCGACAAGAACGATCTCGGTGATGCTGCTTTCAAGGATAAGATAATCAATGCGTTAAGGGATGCCGACGATGGTCAGTGAATATAAGAACATTCTTTTTAAAGTAATCCACTTAAGGAGCATCATCGGTTACAACAGCCTGGTCTTTGCACTTAAGAAGACTCCGCTTATCGGAGAACTTATACCGGACAAGCTTTATTCGACCACTTTCCTTAAGGTTATCTACTGGATAATTCATGTAATAGTTGAGGTCTTTAAGCTCTTCATCGGCAAGATCTTCGGTCTTGGCCTTATCTATCTTGCCGCATTTCTTTTATCCGACCAGTACATTGAACATGAGATGGTCCAGGGTGTAAGCCGCAGTACGATGTACGGCAATCTCGGCCTGTTCTTCTTCCTTATATATGCATTTTGCGGGATCTTGATCAGAGTGCCTTATTTCAATTGCACTACCGAGAAGGAATACCTGGTCTTTATGCTCCGGATGGATGCGAAAAAACTCAATGAAACGCTTATTTATTACGATCTTGCAAAGCTCTTTATCGGCTATGTAATGGCCGGTGTTTTTGCTGTTATTACAGGTGCTCCGTTTTGGCTTTGGCTCGGGATCCCCGTGCTTGCGATAATTGTCAAGTTTATCGGGATCGGCCTTCAGCTCCTGAGCTTTAAGATCAAGGACAAACATCACAAGTCTCTCAGGATCAATGTTGTAGCTTACCTCATCAGACTAGCTCTGGTATTGCTCGCCGGACCATTCCTGATCGTATTTGTTGCGAACGGATATTATATTCCGATGCCTCAGATGGCGGTCATCACCGGACTGACGGTCCTTGCCGGAATATGGGGTTATACGGAGTTTAGAAGATCCGGCTCATATCTTCACAGAAGAGTTCTGCACGATAACATCGGCAAAGAGGAAGTGAAGTCAACAAGTCAGTACGATAACACAAAGAGCTTCAAGAAGATCAAGGCAAAAGGCACCGTAAAGGGTGATAAGAAGGGCTTTGAATATCTGAATGCTTTGTTTGTAAAAAGACACTGGACGATGCTATGCATGAAGCCGGTTATATTCACGATCATCGTTGCTGCTGTCATGATCTTTTTCACGGCGGAGTTTATCTACGGCTATTATTCCCGTTTCGGCTCTGACAATTGCTGGAACATGGTTATTTCGAACATCATAAATTTCTTCACTTTCAGAGGCTTTAGCGATGCGCTTCTGCCGGTTGACTATGATCCGGCATTCGAGTTCTTCAGATATGTCGCGCAATCCCATCTGCTTGGTCTGCTGATACCTCTGTCTATCGCCGACAACTCTTTTAAGAACACGCAGGCCATGTTTATCAATTGTGACAACAGCCTTATGACGTTCAGCTTCTTTAAGCAGCGCGATAAGATAATCAAGCTCTTTGATATCAGGCTTAAGCAATTGATAAAGATAAATCTCGGACCGGTCATATCTTTAGGACTGTTTGCAGACCTGATCCTCTTTGTCACAGGCGGCCAGAGTTATCCCGGCGAATATCTCGTAACGATTATCATCGCATTCCTGCTGAGTGTAATGACTTCTGTTACGTGGCTTGCGCTCTACTATCTTTTCCAGCCGTTTACGACTTCGGTTATCGCAAAGGGAGGAGCTTACAGGATCACCAGCATTATCATCTACTCGGCAGCAGCGATTATCGTATGGGTGCCTATGGTATCTTATATCCTCGCGCCCGTGCTTCTGGTAATTACGGCAGGGTATGTATTCTTCATGAGAAACCGTGTCTATAAGCTGGCTCCGAAAACATGGAAGATCAAAGCTTAATTCCTTAAATATACTTAATTTATTTAAACAAATGATACTAAAGCTGTGATAAAATTCTCTTAAGAAATTTTGATATGTGGAGGCATAGCATGGATTTCAAGAGTTTTGTCGAGATGATCGGTGTCATGACTTGTATTATTTCGGTCGAGACAAAAGATGACGGTTCATATGGCGAGATCAGGATCGTTACGGGCAACCAGGCTTATATTAATTCTATAGAGCATTCGAACCCGGAAATGCCTCAGATGCTTACTTCCAAGTTCGTTCCGAACAGTCTTTACCAGAATTATTTTCCGACCGACCTGAACTTTGAGGACTTCTGCTTCAGATGTGCTGTATTAAAGCAGCCCATGCATACCTACGTTCATCCTGACAGATACGATTTCTGGTTCAATCTCTTCATGATGCCTTTGGGAAGCAAAGGAAATCTCCATTACTGCACATATTCACAGATCGTATCCAGAAATGCCGACAGTGAAGAGATGAGCAATACATCTGCATCTACTGCTTCAGAGGTCCTTAATACATGCATCAAGCTCAAGGGAACCACTAACTTCCAGCATACTATGGATGAGATAATCTCAGATATCAGAAAACTCTGTAATGCCCAGTCCTGCGTTATCCTTCTTACCGATGATGAGGCAAGAAAATGCACGGCATTAAGTGAATCCAGAAATGAGTATTCAATGCTTCCTTCGATGTCCAGAGTCCTCAGGGAAGGCTTCTACGATCTTACGGTCTCGTGGATGGATGTGATCGGCGGCAGCAACTGTCTTATCGCCAAGAACAGAAATGACTGGGATTACATAAGGGAAAAGAATCCGGAGTGGTACGAATCTCTGATGAAGAATCATGTTGAGAGCATCGTTTTGTTCCCGCTCAGATCCACAGACGAAGTCCTTGGATATATCTGGGTCTGTAACTTCGATGTCGAAAATACTGTTAAGATCAAGGAAACGCTTGAACTTACAACATTCTTCGTTGCATCTGAGATCGCTAACCAGAAGCTTGTCCAGAGATTAAAGAGACTGAGCTCAATGGATATGCTCACAGGTCTTCTGAACAGGAACGAGATGAACAACAGGATCGACGGATTAAGGAAGAGCGGCAGCGACGAGCTCAAGGGTATAGGAATCGTCTTTGCTGACCTTAACGGCCTTAAGAGAGTCAACGACAACGAGGGCCACGAAGCAGGAGACCTTCTCCTCAAGAATGGAGCGGTCCTCCTTCAGAATGTCTTTGTCGGCGACGAGATCTACAGAGCCGGCGGCGATGAGTTCATGGTGCTCACGACATTTACGACAGAAGAAGCGATAGTCGAAAAGATCGAAAGAGCAAAAAAGCTCTCGAGACATTACGACAACGTATCATTTGCAATGGGCTACTGCTATCAGAATAATTTGGGCGACATCACGGATGTCCTGAAGGCAGCTGATGAGAAAATGTACGAAGATAAAGAGAAGTACTACAAAGA
>Ga0310695_10002678_pt1 | contig 36907 bp, 30 predicted proteins | sample RumenRJG_04DNA_FD_203882 | JGI IMG/M metagenome (GOLD analysis project Ga0310695, IMG submission 203882) | Bovine rumen microbial communities from Lethbridge, Alberta, Canada - RJG_04 (v2) (version 2) | ecosystem: Host-associated > Mammals > Digestive system > Stomach > Rumen | place: Canada...
GCGTCCGCCTCGCTCACGCCGTGGAACGCGCCGGCCATGAAGGGATTGTCGTCGGGAGCGTTGCAGAGGACGACGAGCTTGGCGCAGCCGATCGAGCTCTTCGTCTTCGCTGCCGTCTCCTTCACGATCTCGCCCATGAGCCGCACGGCGTCCATGTCGATGCCGGTCTTCGTCGAACCGACGTTGACGGACGAGCAGACGCGCTCGGTCGCGGCCATGGCCTCGGGGATGGAGCGGATGAGAAGTTCGTCTGCGGGCGTCATTCCCTTCGAGACGATCGCGGAGTAGCCGCCGATGAAGTTGATGCCGAGTTTCTTCGCCGCGCGGTCGAGCGTCTTCGCGATCTTCACGAAGTCGGACGGCTTCTTGCAGCACGCGGAGCCGACGATCGCGGCGGGCGTTATCGAGACGCGCTTGTTGACGACGGGGATGCCGAACTCGCGGCCGATGTCGTCGCCTGTCTTCACGAGGTCTTTCGCGAGGCGCGTTATCTTGGCGTAGATCTTGTCGCACGTTTTCTTGACGGACGAGTCCGCGCAGTCCAGGAGCGAGATGCCCATCGTGATCGTCCGGACGTCGAGATTCTCCTCGAGAATCATCCGGTTCGTTTCAAGAACTTCTGAGATGTTAATCATTTCATTTGCACCTTAACATTGTGAAGTTGAAATGTTGAAGAGTTGAAAAGTTGAAAAGTTAAATGATTGTGGTGTTGATGTGTTGATTGATTAAATGGGTTACAGTATTCTGTTTCCTTGCCGTTATGTATGAAATCTTTCTGCCACTTCAGCTTTTAACCTTTCCAACCTTTCGACTTTTCAACCTTTCATCCTTTGAACCTTTCAACCTTTCAACTTTTCAACCTTTCAACCTTATACTCTATGCATCTTCTCAAAAATCTCGCTCTTCTGGCAGCGAATCTTCATGCCCATGCCAGTTCCGAGGCGAGCGAGCTCCGCGCCAAGCTTGTCGAATGTCTTCTTGTACTTCGCCGCGTCGACGATCATCATCATGTTGAAGAAACCGCCGGTGACGGTCTGGCTGATGTCGAGAATGTTGATATGTTCCTTGGCGAGGTAGGTGCAGGTCTTTGCGAGAATGCCAACAGCATCCTTACCAATGACGGTAATGATAATCTTTTTCATAAGACGATATTATACCACAAATGGGCGGTCGCCTACACCGCTGAGATGTAGGGCTGGCCGCAGAGCGAGCAGACTGCGCCACTGTGGACAGGCGCACCGCAATTCGGACACATCCTCTCCAACAGCTCACCGCACATCGCGCAGTACTTCCCGCCGACGGGATCGGCCGCCTCGCGGTCGGGAAGGAAAAGCCGAATCTCCTCGACGAAATACTCCTTGTTCGTCGGGCAGTGGGGATTCGGGCAAAAGCCGCGAGAGGAGAGTTTAAAGTTTAAAGTTGAAAGTTGAAAGTTGCTTGCGCTGCCTTCCTTTGAATCCTGATTGCCAAAGCTAAGGTTAAACTTCTTCGCCAGCTTCTCGATAACCTCGTCATTCAGTTTCGTTCCGTCGCCCTGCTCGAACATCGAAAGCGCCGACTGCTTGCAGCCGACTTCGGCCGCAAGTTGCCCCTGGGTCAGCCCTGCCTCGCGGCGAGCGAGCTTTACGCTTTTGCAGAATTCTGGATTCAGGTTTTTCAAGGCGGCGATATTATGGACTTTATTTTATCAACAATCAAGGGGTCTAATATCAACATTATCAACAATAATATAAACAATGTTCATAATTGTGTTGATATTGTTGATTAAATATCAATTCGCCTATTAATAGTTGCGCTTGACGATCTCGGATGGAAGCAGATATTCTTCCCCGTTCTTGTGGGAAATGCCCATCTTCTCAAGCTCGGCAATAACCGGCCCTGAAACTATGTTGCCGTTGTCTGCAAAAAGCTTTTCAAGATTTGCGCGCTTTTTCGCAAGCGTTCCCTCTGGCTCATTCGCTGCAAGAACTCCCTCAAGAACCTGCGCGCGCCTAAGGCGCCCTTCCGCCTCGGCCTTGTCGCGCGCCTCACGCACAACTTCGATGACGTGGTCGCGCGTCTCGCCGGTGAAACGGTCGGGAATGTCGATGTCGCGGTCAAGAAGCGACACCTTGTTGGAAAGACCGTTATCGGCGTTAATCGCAAGAACGTCGCCTACCTTCTCGAGTGCCGCCTTCTGGTCAAGCATCTGCTTCTTTGCGAGTTCAGCCCGGTCGGTAAGTTCTGAAATGCTTTTTTTGAGTTCGGCAATGCTCTTCCTAAGCTCGGCATTTTCTGCGCGAAGCGCAGAAATCGTCTCTGCCTGCTCGGCCTTGTCGGCGGCAAGGGCTTCAACGACCGCCTTCTGCACGTCGATGCTGTCGACAGCAGCTTCTTCAACAACCTCTTCGGCGGGCTGTTCGGCTGGCTGCGCCTTTGGCGCGTGATCATCAAGGAATTCTTCGAAGTTCATTTGACGTTCTGTCCTTTTAGTTCACAGCCGGGATACACGAACAGCCGGCAGTCGATAGGTCCGTTGAAGAACGGGATCCTTGTCCTGTAGTAGAGGTTGACGAGGCGCGCGAGGTCGGGATTGCCGGTGATGAGGCCACCGGTGTAACCGCTGCACTTCTCGTTCATGAAAGTTCCTATGCGCTCGTAGACCGGCGCAAGTTCATCGAACGTGCCGAGGCGGATGCCGTATTCGGGATTGAAGAACACGACGCCGCGAGGAGACGCGTCAGATTCGGGAACTGGAGTGTCTGCGAAATCGCACGCCTTGAAAGTTATGTACTGAGAAACGCCGGCGGCGATTGCGTTCGAATGCGCGTTGTCGACGGCTTCGGGCGAAATATCGGTCGCTATGATCGGCGGAATACCCTCTTTATTCTCTTCCGCGATTGCATCCATCACAATTTCCTTCCAAATCTGCTCTGGGCTCGCGCCTACATGCTGGCGCGGCGCGACACGAGGGGCGCTCTCGCCAGGAATTATGCTGCTATACCCCTTTATAGACTGGAAAGCAAAGTGACCCTTGAGCGAGCCGGGAGCCCTGTTCATAGCGATCATCGCAGCTTCTATGGCAGGCGTTCCGGAGCCGCACATCGGAGAGACGAAAGGCGTCTTGCCATCCCACTTGAGCGCCATTATGCACGCCGCCGCGAGAGTCTCCTGCATAGGCGCAGAGCCGGGAATCTTCCTGTAGCCGCGCTTAGAAAGCGGCTCGCCCGAAGTGTCAAGGTATATTATCACCTCGTCGCGCTCCCAGTATACGAACACGGCAGCACCCTTGTTCTCTCCTCCCGAGTCGGGACGGCGCTGACACTTCTCGCGCATGCGGTCGGCAATCGCGTCTTTTGTGTAGAGCGATGGAATGCGTGTGTCACGTATTGTGTAGTTATGGACGATCGAAGAAACTGAAAAGTAGCCGTCGGCCTCGATGAGGTTTTCCCAGTCTATCGACCGCGCGGCTTCATAGAGATCCTTTATGTTGTAGCATGTCGTTCTTAGAAGAGGGACAAGCACGCGATGGGCAGTGCGAAGATGGAGATTCAGCTTCATCACGTCTCGCATCGACCCACGCACAACGACTGTGTTCTCGGTGACTTCGATTGGGTGATACCCCATGTCTATCACCTCTATCTCGGTCCAGCGCGAAAGTTCCTTAGCACAAGAAATGATTATAGGATAATTACTGTCGGTCCACAGCTTCATAGTCCACCCTTTAGACTTTCAACTTCTTTTTCTTCTGAACTTGCAACTTTGAACTTTAAACTTTGAACATTTAACTTTAATTTATCCTAAGAGGCATTAGCACGTAGAGGAAAGGAATGCTGCACCTGATAACAGCAGGGCTGTGACCGTTGTTGAGACCGATGGTAACCTCGTCGTCGTCGATTGCTTTGAGAGGATCCATGACGTAGTTGGGGTTGAACATTATCTCTATTTTCTCGCCGGCGTACTTAATCGGCACTTCGTCCTTCGCTTCGCCAATTTCGGATGCGGCAGACGTGACGGTGAGACGGTTCGCTTCGAATATTAGCTTCGTCGAATGAGCTTCGTCTATCGTCATGACGCTCGCTCGGTCGAGGGCGTTGAGAAGAAGCTGGCGGTCTATTACGATCTGTTCGGCGCACTCTTTCGGAATGACCTGGAGATAGTTTGGATAAGTGTCGTCCATCAGCTTCGAGTATATCTGTACGCTTCCGAGGGTGAAGCAAATCTGACTCTTCTTCACCATGATCGACACCTCTCCCTCGGCCGAAAGAGAGCGCTGAAGCTCTGCAACTGCCTTTGAGGGAAGCACGATGTCCTTCTCTGCTGCCTTTGGAAATTCAAGTTCGTTCTCGACAAGCGCGAGACGACGACCGTCGGTCGCAACCATCGTGAGCTTTTCTTCCTTGAAACTCATGAGCACACCCTTGAGAGTGCGGCGAGTATCGTCCTGCGACGCGGCGTATGCTGTCTTTCGAAGCATTTCCCTGATTGTCACCTGGGGAATCGAATACATGTATGCTTCACCGTCTTCCGGAATGACGGGAAATTCGGAAGCAGGCATTCCCTGAAGCTTGAAGCGTGCGCTTCCCGCCTTGATTGTAGCCCTCTCTTGAGAATCGCATTCAACAACTACTTCACCTTCAGCTGCCTTTGTAACGGAAGTGAAAAGAAGCTTTACGGGAAGAGTAGTTGTTCCTTCTTCGATTATCTCGCACTCTACTTCGGACTTGATCGATATGTCGAGGTCGGTTGTGGTAAGCTTGATCGAATTTCCCTTGCCTTCGATCATTACGTTCTGAAGGATAGGAAGAGATCCCTTGCCCGCGACGATGTTCTGTACGCTCTTGAGCCCTTCTATGAATTTGGACCTTATTACCTTGAATTTCATTTTTTTCCTTTCTGTGCTAAGGACCTGTTGCCTTCACACCGAAGATTTTATCATATTACTGTTGTTTTTTAAATAGAGCAAATATTACTTATTAGGTTTGTTGACAATGTAGACAAGCGAAGAAGAAGCTTGAAAAACAAGGGTTAGACTCACTCCTTGCCTGTTGACATTCTATTGACTGAAATTTCATTTTCTTTTATATCTCTTTTTTCTGTAGATAGTATTGCAGGATGTCTACACAGTTTCTACTTTTTTTCAACCAACCATGTCCTTCATTGAACAACCGAGATCTGAGAGTATTTCGTCAAGAGAAGTCCTGAGTTCAGGTTCGACATCGAGTCGCTTTGCGATGTTCTTCACTCCGTGTATGATAGTGGCGTGGCTCTTCTCGAACTTCTTCGCTATCTCTGGAAGACTTCTCGTAGTGAACTTCCTTGAGATGTACATAGCGAGCTGTCGAGGAGTTACTATTGACTGAGTGCGCTCAGGAGAAAGAATCTGCTGCATGCTGACGGCATACTTCTTGCAGACGCAGTTCTGCACTTCGTCAACAGTGAGTTTTTTTCTGCTCTTTTCCTTTTCGATGAAGTCCTTCAAAATGTATGAAAGGACCTCATCAGTGAGAACCATTGAAGGATCGCGGTTTGCAAAGATGTTCACCTTGCCGAGCGCTCCTTCCATTGCGCGCACGTGGCTCTTTATGTTTGAAGCAATGAACTTGAGAGTTGAGTTAGAAACTTCAGGAACCATGCCCTCAGACTTCTTCTTAAGAATTGCGAGACGAGTTTCGTAGCCGGGTGACTCTATCTCCTGAAGCATTCCACCTTCAAAGCGAGATATAAGACGCTCCTCTATTCCAGGAAGATCCTTTGGAGCGACATCCGATGTGATGACAATCTGCTTGTCGGCGTTTGTAAGGGCGTTGAACGTGTTGAAGAACTCCTCCTGGAAGTTCTGCATGTTTTTCGCGATGAACTGAATATCGTCGATCAAGAGAACGTCTATTTTTCTGTAGCGCTCGCGAAAAGTCTGAAGACTGTTCTGCGTCATCGCGTTGACGTACTCGTTGAGGAACGCCTCGGCGGTAAGGTAGCATACGGCTGCCATCGGGTTCTTGCGCTTCACCTCGTTGCCGATCGCCTGCATGATGTGCGTCTTGCCAAGACCCGTGCCCCCGTGAATGAAAAGAGGGTTAAGAGCTTTCTGCCCAGGAGTCTTAGCAACGCCCTTCGCAGCTGCAAGAACGTAGCTGTTAGACGGACCTTCAACGAACTCGTCGAAGGTGTAGTATTCCTTCAACGGCATCGTAGATATGAATGTCTGTATGCGGCCGGTCTTCGTCTTCTCGACGACGGTGTTAGGCTTGGGGACTATTATCGCGGGCTTTGCGTTTTCGTCGAACGAAAATTCGATCGTGACGTTTGGCTCTGCGCCAGCGAGAAGAAAACTCTTCTTCAGATCCTCGGCATACTCGCGTTCGAGTATGTCTGCGGACATCTTGTTGAGCGCAAGGATTTTGAAGGTGTCTCCATCGCGCACGACAGATTGAATCATCGAAAAATTTCTCTCGGCCCGGCTGCGCTTCACATCCCCCTGCATCATCGTGATGCATATCGTCCGCGCCCGGTCCCATAGTCCTTTCGAGACCATGTCTATAGTTTCGTTGCTCATCTTAAACCTGATTTTCCAAAGTGACGTGAGAAATATAGCAAAAACTCCGCAGAACCGTCATTCGAAAGAAATCTTCTTATGTCTACCACTTATCAACAACCAATGTTGATAACTTTTTACTTTCTTAAATTATTTGACCTTCACTGCCAAAAGACCAGGCGTGGAATCGGCATCGTGTTGTGGATTCCAGAACTTCATGTCCCATTTTGCGCCCTTGCGCTGGTGGTCGCCAAAAATGTTCAGAACATTCGTATAGACCGTCACCTCAAGGCGTCCGCGCGGCGCTGCGCCGGAAGGAAGAGACCAAACATACGGCGCCCATGCGCGAGTGCCGAGATCTGCACCGTTCCAACGCACATGCGCGAATGCGTTGCCGACATCAAGCTCCAGCGCAGTCGCTCCCGCCGGGATTTCGACATTATCGAGCGTATATGTCATGGCACCGCAAAAACCGGCGAAACCCTGCTCGGCAATAGCGCCCGGCGCAAGGGTCGCAGGGATTGGCGAAAGAACTCCGCCCTTCTCCGCGAACACACCTGCCGCAAATGCCGCCGGCAGGAAGTAGTTGACATCCGGCTCGCCCGAAACGAGTCGCAGCACATGCTCGCCCGGTTTCAGCTCAAGCGGCGCGGTCTCGGCGTAAAGCGGACGAAACTCTACAGGCAGCGATGCGCAGGGACGCTCCGCGGCAATCGGCATGCCGTCCAGCTCAAAGCGGTACGGCTCCGCCTTGTGGCGCAGAACCTGCTCGCCAACCGGTTCGCCCTCGCCGTCGTCGACTGGACGCCCCGAGGCCGTCACTGCATACGACATCGCGCACGTCCGCAACACGAGCCGAATGCCGCCGACTCCTTCCGCTACCGTAAAGCGCGCCGTTCTGTCCGCCGCAAACGGCATGCGGAAAACGGGAACTCGGTCGAACGCGTAGTCAAGGCGACCGAGCTTGAGCGTCACGCGCTTCTCCGCAGATGGCTCCGGCGGCATTTCTCCGGGGCCAAGTACCATTACGCCGCGCGACTGGATTTCGCAGGGACGGCGAACATCGCCAGATACGGCGACAAGTTGGCGCGGGCCATTGCACATGAGATCGAGCGCGGCAATTGTGCCGTCAGCCCATTCGCGGACAATGAGACCGTCGGCCGGCGAGCCGTCTTTCTCAAGAAAGCGGATGCGCCGCGATGTGTGCTTCCAGGCCCAAAGTGCGGCATCCTTCATGTCGGTGAATGCCGTGCCGCTTTTCGCGTCGACAAAACCATTGTCCTTTGCCTCGAAAACGATTGGCAGGTTGGACTCATCCTCGTCCGCGAGCAGATCGACCGAGATCTGCCGTCCGTCAAGTTCGCGTAGCAGCCATTCGATCCGCGGGCAACTCCATCCCGCGAGACATGCGATTGAACCTTCGCGGCGCGGATAGCGCACCGCCACTTGGTACACCGTATCCTGGCGACGGGCGAGTTGAGCCGCGCGCTTTGCGTCGGCGAATAAATCCTTGAGCTCTCCATGCCAGGGCTGGCCTGCCATCATCGGCGCAAAGTAGCCGTGCTTCTCGACGAGCCCACGATGGTCCATGACTTGCATCGATGAAATGTAGTGGTCAATGCCGTGAAGCGCCGACATCCACACCATCTGGCGCATCCTCGCCGCCGTCATGTCGTTAGGGCCACAGGCGTAGAGTTCGATAAGTCCGCCGCGTTTGTTGCGCGAGGTCGCGTGCTGCGCCGTCGCGAAGGTGAGCCACTCCGGCTCGGTCTTCCTCGTGTCGTAGCCCTTGCCCAAGCTTGTCCAGGTCCAGATCTCGTCGATGCCCGGCAGCGACTCGCCCTTGATTGCCAAAAGCGGATCGCCGTTGCAAAGACACGCGCCCCAGATACCGTGCTCGTTGATCATGTGGCCCGTGAAGAGTATGCCCATCTTGTCGCACCAGGCGCGGATCTGGTCGAAGTACGCGGTGCGGAAGCGTCGCCCCATCAGCTTTGTGTAGATGGACCACACCTCGGCGGAGCCGCCGCCCGCAAGAAAGCCCTCGACATCGGCTCGGAACTCCCGCCCCGTCTCGGCGCGGTATTCGTCTTCCATCCCAATCCAGCGGCGGAAATGCTTGCGGCAGCCGCTCTTCAGGGGAACGGCGACGGGGTGGCCTGGCTCGTCGGTGAAAATGCCGAGAATTGTCTTTGACGCGAAGTACTTTGCAAGGCGTTTTTCGTAGACCTCGTGCGTCATCTTGATAAAGAGCTGGACGGCCTCCGGCTCGCAGACATTCACCCATCCCTGCGGCGCCATGACTGACTCCCAGCTGAAGCCGCCGCCGTCCTTCGGATAGATCGCCCACTCGCTGTAGCGGAAACGCTCGTCGGCCGCGGGGACGCGCCCTTTGCAGGTGCCGCTCGGCCAGTTGTACTCGTCGTAGAGCCACACTTTCATGCCGCCTTGCTCGGCCTCGCGGCAGAGCGTTTCGACGGCGTGCAGCCACTCCTCGCCCATGTACTTGTATTGGAGACCGCTTCGTGCGTAGATGAGAAACTGGTCAAAGCCGTCGGTCTTTAGCGCGGCAACCTTGGCGGCAAGTTCGGCATCGGTCGGCCTCCCTGTGATCGCGAGAAACGGAATCACCGGGTTCAGCTCGACCGGTTCACCAAACGCGGCGAGAAAAGACACAACGGCGCACAGCAGACTTGCAAAGCATTTCATACGGCTAATCAATCGTTATAAGAAAACAGCTACGACAACTTACAACAACTTTTAAGTTTCCACAGCACAACAGCTACCGAACGAAGATCGTCAGTCCAGATCCGCTTTTGCACATGACGTCCGAAGCGCTGAGGACATTGAGATTAGGATATAGGACTTCGAAGTCGTTGCCGGATTCGGCGCTGTTGGGATAGAACTTTCCGCCTTCAAGAGTGTCAAGGAAGCCGCATTTGCCGTCGCGAACTGCCGGCACCAGATGCCGGACGAGCGAGGCCTCGTCCGCATAGTCCGACCAGATCTTCACTTCGGCAAATGCGACGCACGAGATGTAGTTTATCGTGCCGGCCGTGTTCATGGCGAAGAACGTCAGCGGCGCGCCGGCGGTGAAATCGGACACAGTTGCGCCGGTTATCGTCTTTGATTCGTCGTCCAGCCTGCACAATGCGCCGCCCATCGCAACCATGTGCAACTCCATGCCTTCGGCGGGCGTAGTAAACATTCTTGAAGTCTGATTCTTGTAGTCAAACCTGATATATGACCCGCCAAAAGAATCAATCAATGTGTTGAAAGTATTGACGCCGGCAGATTCGCGACCAGACCACATGACGACTGTCTGGGACGTTGTGTCGATGAACGCCAGCCGTGCCCTGATCCTCGTCAAGCTATTCGCGGTGTAGTCGGTCACGATATACTGCGTTCCCGATGACTTTAACACCTTGTCGCCAAGCAAGTCAAGTTGCGACGCCGTGAAGAAGCGGGCGTAGCAGGCCGTTTTGCTCCACGCGAATGGCAGCGCGGACGAGAACGAAGTCGCGTCGGGGGCGACATCGCCCAGAATCGCGCAGTTGTCCCAATGCGCCGGGTCGTCCCCGCCGTCCACCGCGCCGTAGGCGACCAGAACGGTATTCGTCTCAAACCCGGTGGTGAGGGAAACGCGTCCCGTTGGCACGCCATTGATCTGCGTGATGGATGACGAGAGGATTCGCTTGTTTCCAGTCAGAAGCGCGGAGGCAGAGACGACCGTGAAGTCGCCGACCGTGGGCGTTACGACATCGGCCTCTGCGTAGGTGAATGTTCCGGTGGGTGACAAGAAGCTCCCGTCCACGCGGTTGTAGAGCGTCACCGTGTCGTCGTTCTTGACGCAGGGGATGAGGTCGTAGATGAGCGATGCGGAGTCCGTCCGGTTTGTCCACACCCGGAAGCTATAGAGGGTCATCATTCCACGATTCAGCGAGGTGGCTGATCCATTGGAGTTGACGGCGAAAAGGCCCATCGGACAGGGCGACGTGAAAGCGTCTTTGCTGACATTTACCGTGTTAGATCCGCCATCCCAAGTAATGGGCACGCCTTGGTTTGTCTGATCGATCTGATAGCGCCGGTCTTTTGTGCCGGTGTAGGTTGGCGTTCCGCCTGCCATGTCAAAGCGAAGGGTGGTGCCACCTTGGCTCAAGCAGAGGAAGGATGAGTCTCTGGCCGCTTTACGGGCGCCCCAAAAGCTCTCGGTATATCCTGAGACCAAATAGTTGAAGCTGACATCCGCTGCAACGCGCCAATTCTGGTTGGGGCATTTGTCGCCGAGGATGAAATACTGCGAGCCATCTGACTTGAGGAAGGCGAGCTGCTTCTTGAAAGGGGCTTCAATCGAGGCCAGCATAAAGCGATAGACGGCGTCGTAAGGTTGTCTTATGGGGTAGTTGACGGTCTCTTCGCTCTCGCTCGCCGGGACCGTGGCCACGGGATCGACGGCATCCCAGGCGTTCATGTCCGCGCCATGGTCGGCGGCGCCATGCACGGCGTAGAGCGTAATCGCTTCCGCGCCGGCCGACACCGCGAGGTCCACCGAGGTCACTACGCCGCCCTCCGAGTTGACGGCGGCTATGCGCACCGTGCGCGAGGGGCCCTGCGCAAGCGTTTCGCACGGCAGCGCCGCCGCCGCGAGCATCAGACACACCGCAATAGATTCCGTGATTTTCCAGTTCATTGACATCGCCCCTTTCATCAGTGTTGTTAATTATACAATATTCGTGCCAATCGCGGGCAACCTATATATAGCGGTTTTTGCGCCACCCTCAGCGCGTTGTGGATTCGCGAACGACGAGATCTGCGGCAAGCATGATGCGGCGCTTGTCCTTCTTCGGGTTGTCGAATCGCCAGAAAAGCGTCTCCAGCACCGTCGCGGCGATTTCCGCGCACGGCTGGCGGACTGTCGTGATCGTAGGAGAGACGAGCGTGGCGAGATTTACGTCGTCCACGCCGGTGACGAGGATGTCGCGCGGGCACTTCTTTCCGATCTGCCGCAGCAGCTTCAGCACGTTCGCCGCGACGAGGTCGCTCGAGCAGACGACCGCATCAGGCGGACTACGCCGCCATTTCTCCGCCAACGCGTCGCTCTCCGAGAGATAGAGGCCGCTGCCGACGAACCTGATTCCCTGCTTCTGCGCAATCGCGGACATAAGCCCGTCGAGCCGCCGGCGGACATTGGCGCTCATATCGGACCATGCTGTGAAGAAAATCTTTTTTGCACCGCGCTCGATCACATGGCGGCCGAGGAATTTCCCGATCTCGAAGTTGTCGACGCCCACGAAGTCGAAACGATCCTCGCCCGGCCCAGAATCGATGTCCGTGTCGAGAATGACGACAGGGATGTTCGCGGCCTTGAAGATATCCAGCACCTCGCGGTTCGTTTCGTGCGTGTCGTCGCCAAAGTCGACGGGATGGAACACTACGCCGGCGACACCGTCCGCGACCATTCTTTTGGCGGCCGCCACGACGACCGGACGCACCCTGTCCGAACGCAGCGCCGATATGTCCGCGAAGTCAATGGAAACGCCCTTTTCAAGGCAGAGCCGCGAGAACTCCTGGCAGATCGGCGGATACACCTCGACCTGCTTCAGCATCGGCATGACAAGCCCGATGGTCGCCATCCGCCGGGCCACAAACGTGCCTACGCCGTTCTGCGACTTGACAAGCCCCAGATCCTTAAGCGACTCAAGTGCCTTGACCGCCGTGAGATACGACACGCCGAACCTGCGGCAGACCATCTTGAGAGACGGAAAAGCCGAACCAGGGGAATACTTTCCGGACAGTATGTCTTCTCGTAGCCTGTCCGCTATCTCGCAATATTTGGCTTCGACTTTCATGACGCGGATTATATCAAAAATCCTTGCGACATGCCTATTGCCTGTTTATGTCTGAGGTGCGGATAAATTCTGTCAGGTTGGTTACGAAAATTGCTTACACCCGTCTGAAGTTTAGTGTTTTCCTCGTTTTATGATTACAGCGAGGAGCGCGATATCCGCAGGATTGACGCCAGAAATGCGAGCTGCCTGGGCAAGTGTCTCTGGCCGCCACTTCTTCAACTTCTCTCGGCTCTCGTATCTAACCGCCCCACACTTGTCATAATCCAGCCACTTTGGAATCTCGATTGCTTCATCTATCTTCGCCCGCTCTGCCGCTTTCCTCTCCTGTTCTATGTACGGCGCATAGTGTCGCATAATCTCTAACTCGTTTTCAATCTTTTCTTCGGTGAACCAGCGAGAGATCGGTGCTTGCGATTCTGCCGCATTAGTGCTTGGCGCTTTCGCGGCGGCGTCTATGGCACGATCAAGATAGTCTTTTACTTTAGAAACAGTTTCCAAGTAATCTGGTGGCTGGATGCCAACCTTCCTTGCTGCCTCAAGTAATCTAAACCTTGCATTGTCCTGTCGCAAAATCAATCGGCGCTCTGCCCTGCTCGTGAACATTCTGTATGGCTCGTCTGTACCCTTCGTCACAAGATCGTCAATCAAGACACCAATGTAGGCGTCTTGCCGACTTAGAACAAGCGGCGGCTCGCCTTTGACCTTCAAAGCGGCATTTATTCCGGCCATAATACCTTGAGCAGCGGCTTCTTCGTAACCAGTGGTTCCGTTTATTTGGCCTGCAAAAAACAAACCATCCACTCTTTTTGCCTCAAGCGAATGCTTAAGCTCGCGTGAATCAATGCCGTCATACTCGATTGCATACGCATAAGCAAGGAATTCGGCATGCTCAAGTCCCGGCACCGATCTCACCATCTTTTCCTGTACATCGCGCGGCAAGCTACAGGACAGCCCATTGGGATAAATAACCTCGCCCTTAGAATCCTCTGGTTCGAGCATCACATGGTGCTGCTTTGCCCCTGCAAATCGGACTATTTTATCTTCAATTGAAGGACAATAGCGCACGCCGGTGCCCTCAATCGCACCGCCGTAGAGCGCAGAGGCGCTTAGATTCTCCCTTATAATCCTATGCGTTTCATCAGTCGTATGCGTCATCCAGCATGGCAGCTCACCTAACGATTGTTCCACGTGGAACATTTCGTTCGGTTCAGATTTTAACGCAGAGACGCAGAGTCGCAGAGTGCGCAAAGGAGGTTGGGATGTATAGTTGGGATAAGAAAATGTTCCACGTGGAACACTATTTAGATTGATCTCTGCGTCCTCAGCGTCTTTGCGTCTCTGCGTTAATAAGAAAGAATCTTCAAAATGTTCCACGTGGAACAATGGCCGTGGGTTCTCTCCATCTTGGCGCTGACAGACGGCAAAGTTGCAACTTGATGCCTTAAGGCGTGGGGGTGTGCCCGTTTTAAGCCGAATAAGGGAAAAACCAAGCTTTGCGAGACATTCGGATAGCAAATTTACAGCTGGACGGCCGTCTCCACCTGACTCCTGGCACTCTTTTCCAATCCAAATCCGGCCCCTTAAGGTTGTCCCGGCTGTTAAAACAACTGCCTTTGCGGTAATAGATCCATTGTGTTCGGTAACAACACCTAAAAGCTTGTATGATCCATTGTTGTCAATCCCGGCAGAGTTGTCATCAGTCGATGGCTCGGTAACAAGTCCAATGACGGCGTCTTCGAGGACGGTTAGTTTTGGCTGCGATGCGATAACTTGCTGCATCCGCAAGGTGTACTCTGCCTTTGCGCATTGGGTTCTTGTTGCTTGGACTGCTGGCCCACGGCTTGAATTGAGTGTTTTAGCTTGAAGGGCGGTGGCGTCGGCATTTTTTCCCATCTCGCCACCGAGTGCGTCGAGCTCGTAAACGAGGTGACTCTTGGCAAGTCCACCAATCGAAGGATTGCAGGGCATCTTTGCGATGCTGTCTACCTTTGCGGTGATAAGAAGGGTCTTGAGCCCCATCCGTGCCGACGCGAGAGCCGCTTCGGCACCGGCATGACCACCGCCAACTACAATAACATCGCTATCTATTAACAGGCTCATAGGCGGTAAAGATTATATCAATTATCAACTACATTGTGAACAGTTTTTTTGATTAAATTATGCGACATAGCAAAACCTGATAAATCGATATTTTTTGCGGATATTCAAATAAAAAAACAAATAAAATGTTTATAACTCAAATGTCAAGGGAAATATATTAACAGTTATCAAAAACTTATTAACATAAAATGTGAAGAAATGAGCTCTAGTTATCTTAAGGGGTTAGGAGTCAGGGGTCAGGAGTCAGGAGTCAGGGGTCAGGGGTCAGTACGGAGGGATCGGGAGGCAGTAGTTGGAGTTCGAGTTAGGGGTCAGTAGTCGGTGATTTTGGGGCAGGCGATGTAGCAAGGGCGCCCCGCCCTTGCAGCAAGGCCGAGGCGGCCTTGCCACACCAGCTCACTACAAAATTCTCAGTAGCTCCCGACTCCTGTGTACTGACCCCTGACTCCTGTGTACTGACCCCTGACTCCTGCGTACTGACCCCTGACTCCTGACCCCTAACTCCAACTCCAACTCCAACTCAGAACTCCAACTATACTCCTGTTCTTTGTGGCTGATATTGCTTTAGCGAGGTTGCATTAATCGGTTAAAATTTGATAAAATACAAACATTCAAATGAAAGTGCTCTTCCTGTTCATCGACGGCGTAGGCTTGCGCGACGCTGCTACGGACAACCCTGTCAATCCAGAGGTCTGTCCTGCCTTGTGCCGTCTTATCTCGAAACACGGAAAGCCAATTGACGCACGACTTGGAATCGATGGCCCGCCTCAAAGCGCCACCGGCCAGGCGACGATGTTCACCGGCGTGAACTGCGCTTCCGCGATGGGAAAGCACTGCGAAGGGTTCCCTGGACCCAATCTCCGCAAGATCATCGAGACCGACAATTTGTTCAAGCAGCTGCGCGACAGGGGAAAGGAAGTCTGCTTTTCCGACGCCTACCTCGTCGACTCTGCGGAAGAGCTCGCCGCACGTCGCTTCAAGTCGGTCACTACCGTGATGGCACTTACCACCCCTGAGACGATAAGGACTGTCGACGATCTACAGAACGGCCAGGCCGTCATGCAGGACCTGACGCGCGAGACGATACAGGACCGCTGGCCCGATATCGCGGTGATTCCACCGCAGCGCGCTGCCGAGCACCTTGCGGCAATCGTGCGCAGGTACGACTTCACGCTGTTCGAGTTTTTCCAGTCAGACGTCGCCGGCCACTCTATGGACTACGCGCGCGCGTGTGCTGCGCTCAGGACTTACGACAGGTTCCTCGCCGCGATCGTCAGGTTCACCGAGGCGATGGGGGTGACGCTTGTAATGACTTCGGACCACGGCAACATCGAAAACATTTCGGAGAGGGGACACACCTTGAACCCTGTTCCGTTTGTCGCCTTCGGCCCGAAGGAGGAATTTCTGCGGGAGCGCGTGTCATCGCTCGTCGACGTAACGCCGGCGCTGCTATCCGCTTTCGACACATAAAACCAAAAACAAAAAAGCAAAGGAGAAAAACCATGGCATGTTCATGCGGCAAGGCAAAGTGCAAGTGCGGATCGGAGTTCTGGGCTCCGATAATGGCGCTCGCCGAAATCGAAAGCGGGCTCGGCGCGAAGAATGACGTCGTTGCAGTCGCGTGGGAGCGCGAGGACGGCAAGGTCTACCGCTACGACCTTGAAATCCCGAAGCGTCTCAGCCCCGAGGCGACCAAGTTCGTCTCGCATGTCGTCGACCGCATCGCGAAGTTCATCGTGTGGGCTGCGGGCGGCTGGAAGCTCTACCTCGCGGGTCCCGATGCTGTCGTTCAGCCCGTCGCGAAGGCGTACACGAAGAAGGGCTCTCGCAAGTTCGACTACGAGTTCTTCTCCGACCTCTACGGGCGTCCTGTCGAGACAGTTGTTCTTCCCCTCAAGAAGATGCCCGCGCAGAAAGAGACGCTAACGAAGGTGAAGACCGTCGCCGACGGTTGCCGCATCGGTTTCGACCTCGGCGCGAGCGACTTCAAGATCTCCGCGCTAAACAAGGGCAAGGTCGTGTTCTCCAAGGAGTTCCCGTGGGATCCTCGGAACAACGCCGACCCCGAGTACCACTACTCGAAGCTCACCGAGGGCCTCAAGGCCGCCGCGGCGACTCTGCCGCGCGTAGACGCGATCGGCGGTTCCACTGCCGGCACGCTCGTCGGCAAGAAGATGGGCGTCGCCTCGCTCTTCCGCGCCATCAAGGAGAAGAACCCGTCAAAGTATCCGATTGCGCAGGACATGTTCTTCCGCGTCGAGAAGGACTGGGGTGTTCCGTTCGAGATCTACAACGACGGCGATGTCTCGGCTCTCGCGGGAATGATCACGATGGGCAAGAAGGGCATCCTCGGCGTCGCGATGGGCTCTTCCGAGGCCGTCGGCTTCATCGACAAGTCGGGCGCGCTCACGGGCCGCATCACCGAGCTCGCGTTCGCCCCTGTCGACTTCAACCCCAAGGCGCCCGCGGACGAGTGGTCTGGTGACGCCGGCGTCGGCTCGATGGCGTTCTCGCAGCAGGCCGTCAACTGGCTTGCCGAGAAGTACGGCTTCAAGTTCCCGAAGACGATGAAGCTCCCCGAGCGCCTCAAGGTCGTGCAGGCCGCGATGGAGAAGGGCGACTCCAAGGCGCTCAAGGTATACGTGCAGATCGGCCGTTTCCTCGCGCACGCGATTCCTTGGTACAAGGAGTTCTACGACTACTCGAGCATGATGCTGCTCGGCCGCGTCACGTCTGGCCTCGGCGGCGACGTCATTCTCGAGACTGCACGCGCTATGCTGAAGGACATCTACCCGGCGACTGCCGAGGAGATCGAGCTCATCGTTCCAGACGAGCACTTCCGCCGTCTCGGCCAGTCCGTCGCGGCCGCGCAGATTCCCGTCATCAAGAAGCGCTGAAAGGTCTTCCCGAAATGACTGACGAACAGAAGAAGGTTCTCGAGGCGTCCGGCATCACTGACGCAACCGACGTGTCGCGCTACGGCTCCGGCCACATCAACGAGACGTACAAGGTCGAGACGGCCTCGGGCGTTCGCTACATCCTGCAGCGCGTCAACACGACGATCTTCGACGTCGATCTCCTCAAGACGAACGTCGTCCGCGTGACGGAGTTCCTGAAGTCAAAGGGGGTGAAGTCGCTCGAGGTCGTCGGATACGACAACCCGTGGCGAATCTACAAGTTCCTCGAGGGCTACACGTCGCGCGACGTCGTCTCCGAGCCGCACCAGGCGTACGACGTCGGCCGCGCGTTCGCGAAGTTCCAGAACGACCTCGCCGACATTCCGCCGCCGCGTCTCGAGGACATCATCCCGAAGTTCCACGACACGCCGAACCGCCTGAAGCAGCTCGACGATGCCGCCGCGAAGGACGTGAAGGGCCGGCTTGCGTCGGTCGCCGCCGAGATGGCGTTCGTCGACTCGTGGCGCAAGAACGCGAGCCGCATCGTCGACCTCATGGCGTCGGGCGAGATTCCAGAGCGCGTGACGCATAACGACACGAAGATCAACAACGTAATGATCGACGCGAACGGCGAGGCAGTCGTGATCGACCTCGATACGACCATGCCCGGCTCCGCGCTCTTCGACTTCGGCGACATGGTCAGGACTTCGACCGCCGCCGCCGCCGAAGACGAGGCGGATCTCTCGAAGGTGTTCGCGAAGCGCGAGTACTTCGAGGCGCTTGCGAAGGGTTATCTTGAGGGCGCGAAGTTCCTCAACGAAGCCGAGCGCGCGAACCTCGTGTTCTCCGGTAAGCTTGCGACGTTCGAGGTGGGAATCCGCTTCCTCGCCGACTACCTCGCTGGCGACGTGTATTTCCACACCAAGTACGACGACCACAACCTCGTCCGTGCGCGCAACCAGTTCCAGATGGTGCGCTCGCTCGAGGAGCAGACGGCCGACTTCGAGGCGATAGTGAAGGGGCTTTCTTGAAACTAGAAATCCTTCCGTCGCTTCTTGCGGCAGACCTCGGACGCCTCGCCGAAGAGACGAGGCGCGCCGAGGCGTCTGGCGCAGACGCCCTGCACATAGACATCATGGATCCGCACTTCGTGCCCAACATGAGTTTCGGGCCGTCGATCGTCGATTTCTGCAGGAAGACCTGCCCAACGTTCTACCGCAACGTCCACCTCATGATGTCGCGCCCCGACCTCTACATCGAGAAGTTTGCCGCCGCCGGTGCGCAGACGCTGCAGATTCACGTCGAGGCGGACTGCGATCTCCACGTCGAGCTTAAGCGCATCAGGGAGCTTGGCGTGAAGCCAGCGATTGTGCTGAACCCCGAGACGAACGTTGAGATCCTTCGGCCCTATCTTGGTGAGATCGACGAGGCGCTCGTGATGACGGTGCACCCCGGCTACGGCGGGCAGAAATTCATCGCCGAGTGTCTTCCTAAAGTCACGTGGCTTAGGGAGCGCTGTCCAGATCTCGACATCATGATTGACGGCGGCGGGAATGCCGAGACGATTCCGCTCTCTGCGAAGGCGGGCGCAAACCAGTTTGTCGCCGGCTCCTACCTCTTCGGCAAAACCGACATGAAGTCAGCGGTGGAAGATCTAAGGAATGGTATTCAATCCGCTCTCCAACTCTGAACTCCAACTCCAACTACTAACTCCCGACCCCTGACCCCTGACCCCTAACTCCTGACTCCTATCTCCAACTCCAACTCTGAACTCCAACTCCTGATGAAACATCGAATTCTTCTCTGCGTCACTGGCTCGATCGCGGCCTACAAGGCGGCGGAGCTCGTGCGGCTCTTCGTGAAGAACGGCGACGAAGTGCGCGTCGTGATGACTCCGGCGGCCTGCGAGTTCGTCTCTCCGCTCACCTTCCAGACGCTTTCGCGCAATCCTGTCTATGTCGAGGAGTTCAAGCGTCCAGCGGAGTGGCGCCCCGAGCATATATCGCTCGCCGACTGCGATTTTGCCGTTGTCGCGCCCGCCACTGCAAACACAATCGCCAAGCTGCGCTACGGGCTTGCCGACAACCTGCTCACCTCTACTCTCCTCGCGACGCGCGCGCCAATCGCTATTGCGCCCGCGATGAACGACGGCATGTGGGAAAACGCGGTCACGCGCGAAAACATCGCCGCGCTCGAGAAGCGTGGCGTCAAGATTGTCGCGCCAGGATACGGCGAACTCGCGTGTGGAACGAGCGGCCTCGGCCGCATGGCCGAGCCGGAAGAGATCTTTAAGGCCGTGGAGTCGATCTCGTGAAGTTCGACATCCTTGTTGTAACTGCATCGAACGAAGCCCAGGCGCGCGGCTACCGCGCTATGGTCGCGCCGCTCGTAGGCGCGCTTGCAAAAAAAATTCTTGTCGTTCCCGATCCGGGTGGCAAGCGCGTCGGTTCGCTTGGCAGCACTGTCGGCGTCCTAAAGAAACTTGGCGATGTCTCGAAGAGCCGCGTACTTATCTGTCATTCAGGCGGCGACTCTAAGCGACTCCCTTCATACGCCGCGATAGGCAAGGCATTTGTTCCTGTGCCAGACAGTTGCGGCAAGACAGTTTCCCTTTTCGAGCGCATCGTAGCGAACATGGAACAGCTTCGGCTTCCGAAGAGCGGCGTGCTTGTTGTCTGCGGCGACGTCGCGCCAGAGTTTGATTTTAGTTCGTGTGATTTTTCTAAGAGTGGCGTTACTGGAGTTGCGTACTACGACTCGCCTGAAGAGGGCTCGCGTCATGGCGTCTATGTTCCTGAAAAGTTGGAGTCCAAAGTTGGAGTTGGAGAAAGGAACAATTCCACTCTCGAACGCCAACTCAAAACTCGAACTTCTCATATTGGTAGGGACGCCTGTCCCCAGGCGTCCGCGGACGGTTTGGAAAACCGTCCCTACCAAGTAAAAGCCTTTCTCCAGAAGCCGTCGCCTTCCGCCGCAAAATCGGCGGGCGCGGTGTGTCGCGGAAAGGTTGCCGTCGACACCGGCATTCTCTGGATCGACCCCGCTACAGCAAAGAAGATCGTCGTCGCCGGATGGAAGGTCGGCGACATCTATGACGAATTCGCGCGCGAACTTCTTAACGGCTTCGCGCCGTTCCATGTGAACGTTGTTCCTCGTTGCTCGTTCTTCCACATCGGCTCGACGCGCGAACTTCTTGCGCGACTTGGGGAGGGGCGCGAGTGGGTCGAGGGCTGCGCAATCTCGCGCGACGAAATGAAACTCGGCGGGAGGAACGTCGTTACTTTTGTGCCGAGGGAATTTGGTCCAGTCGAGCTTTCCGAAGGCGAGTGCCTCACGTGTCTTCCTGTCTGCGGGAAGTGGATCCCAATTCGCTATCGCGTCGAGGACGATTTCAAGTCAGATGGAAAGTGGGAGAAGCTAAAGCTTGGTGAGATCATGAAGAAGGTTGACCACAAGAAGCTTCTTGCGCTTCGTAAGGTGGATGACTGCATAACTGTGGAACTTCCGCTTCGCATCGACTTTGCTGGCGGCTGGAGCGACACTCCGCCGATATGCTACAAGATGGGCGGCGCGGTCTTCAACGCCGCGGTTACGCTGAACGGCGTGAAGCCAGTCAAGGTGCGCGTTCGGCGCCTCGCGACTAAGGAAGTCAGCGTCGAGAGCGTCGACCTCGGGAAGTCTGGTGTTCTAAAGTCGCTTGAAGAAATCCGTGCGCCGAAAGATCCGCACGACTGGTGTGCGCTCGTAAAGAGCGCTCTCACTGTGACGAAGTTTGACTTCTCTCGCGGCGGGCTCGACATCAAGATTTCCGCCGATGTCCCGAAGGGCAGCGGCATGGGCACGAGCTCGATTCTCGGCGCGGCGCTCGTCACTGCGCTCGAGCGCGTAGCTGGTCGCAAGCCGGAATGGAAGCGCGTCGCGTCGCTCACTCTCGCGCTTGAAAAGGAGATGGCGACGGGAGGCGGCTGGCAGGACCAGATCGGCGGCCTCGTTCCTGGTGCACATCTCGTTTCGACAATGCCAGGCAAAAGCCAAAACCCGAACCTGAAGTGCGTCTCTGCAAAGTCCGAGGCGGCGTTCTCGAAATTCCTCAAGGATCGCGCGCTTCTATACTTCACGGGACGGAAACGCATGGCGCGAAACATCTTGCGCGGTGTGATTGGATTTTTCGAGGAGAATCCCGACGACATTGCGCGCTCGATCGTGCGTCGTCTGAAGAGCGACGCGGAGCGTGCGTTCAAGGCCGTCGAGTCGTGCGACTGGGATTCGTTCTGCTCGGCAGTCAACGACTACTGGCTTTCCAAGAAGGCACTCGACCCCGGTAGCACCAATCCGCTTGTAGAACTGATTATCGCGCGAATGGCACCGTGGATTTCCGCCGTGAGCTTGTGCGGTGCAGGCGGCGGCGGCTTCATGTTCGTCGTTGCGCGCTCGAAGGATGCGAAGGCGAAGATCAAATCTGTTCTTGAGAAGCATCCGCCGATCAAGACTGGCCGCTTCTTCGATTTCGAAATTGCTACATGAAAACGATAGTAGTCATACCTACATACGACGAGAAGGACAACGTTGGGCCGATGGCCGAGGCGGTGCTTAAGAACGCCGTCGAGCTTCTCTTCGTCGACGACAACTCGCCCGACGGGACTGGAGCAGTAATCGATGCGCTCGCGGCGAAAGAGCCGCGCATCCACGTTCTCCACAGGGAAAAGAAGGAAGGGCTTGGCCGCGCGTATGTCGCAGGCTTCTCAAGGGCGCTCGAGCTTGGCGCGGATCTTGTCGTGCAGATGGACTGTGACTTCTCGCACGATCCGAAAGACGTCGCTCGCCTTGTCGAGGCCATTTCCACTCCGATTCCTTCCAAGCGATCATGCAATTCTGACGACACGGAGAAATTCCCCGATCTCGTCATCGGCTCGCGGTATGTTCCTGGCGGTTCTACTCCCGGCTGGCCTTTTAAGCGCCGCCTTATTTCGCGCGCCGGCGGAATCTTCATCCGCACCGTCACGGGAATGCCGGTAAGGGATCCGACAGGCGGCTTCAAGTGCTGGAGAAAGACGACGCTCGAGCAGATTGATTTTACCACTGTTGCGTCTGCTGGATATTCTTTCCAATTGGAGATGAACCACAGGACGTGGAAGGCGGGGCTTTTCATCAAGGAGATTCCGATTGCATTTACCGACCGCGTCGCCGGCTACTCCAAGATCACCGCCGGCATCGCAAAGGAATCCTTCAAGATCGCCTGGCGCCTCCACCGCTAAATAAAGTGGTGTAGAGAGCAGAAATAAGATTTAGTTACTATGAAAGACACCAAGGTTTAGTTCCTGAGAACGACAACAAAGGTTCTATTACTGAGAATAGCAACAAGATTTAGTTACTGAAACAGGCAATAAAAGAGTGGTAGTATAATCAAAGCCCCATCGGGCGTGAAGAAGTGTTGGAGATTTGTTATCGAGAGGATTTAGTTACTGAGGCAGACAACAAAACAGTGATAGTATAAGCGAAGCCCCATCGGGCGGAAAGACGCATTGAGATTTGTTGCCGAGAAGATTTAGTCACTGAAACAAATAACAAAATAGTGGTAACATAAGCGAAGCCCCGTCGGGCGGAACGAGCGTAGCGAGTGAGTCCGATGGGTATACCAAAGTAAGATGGCGAATATTCCAAAATTGGTAAGGCAGCATCAAGAGCTGGAACGAGTTAAGCTACTCAGCCACCTCTTCGATCCCGACCCTGAGCACCCCGAGAGAATCGCCGATTCCGCCAAAAACCTTCCGCTCCCTCCAGGGCTCAGAAGCCGCGCGGCGGCCGCCGAAGAATTCACCTCCCTCCTCAAGAGCGAATTCGGGGAAGTGCGCCGCCTCGCCGCTTCGGCGCTCGGCAAGATGGCCGCGGAAGGAGATTACTACTATGAAGTCTTCCTTCCGCTACTCGCCGATCTCGTCAGGAACGACGAGAGGCCGCAGGTGCGGCAGTATGCCGCCAAGGCCATTGCCCGCTATGGAGAGAAATCAGTCCGCGTCCTCGATGCGCTAAAGGACGTTGCGCGCGAGGATGGCGCGCCGTCATATTTGCGGAACGCCGCCGCAGACGCAGTGGCGGTTATACAGAACGCTAACCGCGCGCGACTCGCGCGCAGGAAGAACTGGTGCACAAGGTGCAAGCGTTCGATTACCGATGAGGAATACATGGCGGGCATGGAGCGCTGGGGACGTCCCTATTGCCGCCACTGCCTAGACGAGCGCGAACTGGAGAACGTCAACTTCGAGTTCGTTGTCGAAGACGCCAAGAAGCGCAGGACACAAGGCGGAGTCTCCGTGCAGAGCATTGGAGAGAAGAGGATCGCCGAGTTCCTTGAGAGCGAAGGGATTGCGTTCATGTATGATGAGCGCTATCGAATCGCTGGAGATGCGGTTGTCAGACCGGATTTCTATCTGCCAGAGTTCGATGTCTATATAGAGTATTTCGGGATGAACACGCCAGAGTACATCAGGAACAAGGAGCAGAAGAAGTTCCTATACCAGCGCGCGGGGAAAAAGCTCATCTCCATTTCTTACAAGGACGACGAGCGGCTGATAGAGGTCTTGCGCGAAAAGTTGTCGAGGTACTTTAGATTAAAGAGCGACACGCCATCTGCCAGCAAATAGCTACTCCAACCTTGGTTCCACCAACTCTGGGCCTACCAATATCTCTCCCACCAGCAAAAAGCTATTCCAACCCTAGCGTTGCCAACTTAGGCCTCTCCTACCCTAGCCCTGGCAACTATAGCCCCGCCGCCCCAGATCCCACCAATTCAGTGCCCATTAGTTAGTTGGTGCTTTTCCAACGATTTCCTATCGGCATCATCTATCTATACGATAGTTACGCTTGTTATTGGAGACGAGTCCACTCACTCGCTACGCTCGTTCCGCGGACTCGTATTCTCAATCTAATCTTGCCGCAGACTTGTGTATCTCTTGTCCCTGATATCGGCTCCAAGTAATTTTCCCGCGGACCCGCATACCTCGTATTCAAGATCCCAATCTCTCTTTCTTCGGTGTGCCCAACTATTCCAGATTCTCACCTAATCCTTTCCCGCGGACTCGCATTCTCAATCCAATCTTGCCGCGGACCCGCATTCTCAATCCCAAGCCTCTGATCGCCAGCATTGGGATCGTCTTCTTCATTAGAAGTAACCTCCACCGTCGGGCGGAACAAGCGCAGCGAGTGAGTCCGACGGAACTCCCAGGCCAACCACTCTCAACCTTTTTTCTGGCTCATTCCCGTCCAACTCCTCTCTGTTCTCTCTCGATTTCCCCCCGCCACTCCCCGTCTACTCCACCTTAGGGCGATTTGGTATAATGTGTGCCATGAAGACAAAGCCGCTTTTCATCGTAATGTCCGCGCCCTCCGGCTGCGGCAAGTCCACCCTCATCGACATGCTTCTCCAGGAATACCACGACATCGTCTACTCGATCTCGTGCACGACGCGCGCGCCGCGCGGCGAAGAGGAAGACGGACTCGACTATCACTTCAAGACAAAAGAGCGCTTCGAAGAGCTGATCCGCGAAAACGCCTTCATAGAGTACGCCAAGGTCCACGACAACTACTACGGCACCCTCAAGGCCCCCATCGAGGAAGTCCTCGCCGAAGGCAACTCGATGATACTCGACATTGACGTCCAGGGCGCGGCGAAGGTGCGCGACTACGTGCGCGCGCTCCCCAACAACGATCCGCTCAAGATCGGCTACGTCGACATCTTCCTTCTCCCTCCCGACATGGAAGAGCTCCGCCGCCGTCTCGAAGGGCGCGGCACGGACTCTCAGGAGGTCATTGAAAAGCGCCTCGTCAACGCCGAGGGCGAGATCGCGCGCGCCGGCGAATACATGTTCAAGGTGACGAACGACGATCTCGGCCACGCCTTCAAGCGCCTCTGCGATCTCATCGACGCCCTCTCGGGCCGCATGTGATCTTGGGCACCTTTGCGCCCTTTGCGTTCCTTGCGGCTAAAAGATTTTATGCCCTTGCCCAGGGCGGGTAGGGCGTGCGGAGATCCATAGGATCGCCCGAGGCTGGGTGGCGGAACTTCGCAGCGAGCGCATGAAGGCAATGGCCCGTCATGTTCTCTACTGCAAACGCACCATAGAGCCGGTCGTTTACGATGTGCATCCCCGCGAGTGCGAGCTGTGCGCGAATCTGATGCGTGACACCGGTGAAGATCGTGACTTCCAGGAGCGTCTGCTCTTCCGTCTCTGTCGATATAAATTCCACCGGCTTGAAATTTGTCACCGCGTGAAGCGGCTTAAGTCCCTCGCACTGCGCTCGCGTCAGTCGGTTGTGGTGAATGTCTATCATCCGGCAGAAGGGCAGAGTCGGGTCATGGACCAAGTCGTTCTCGAGTGTTCCGCCGGCCGCGACCGTTCCCTCGACGAGCGCGAGGTAGGTCTTCTCAACCGTCTGCGCGGCGAATTGTCCGCGAAGGTTCTCGAACGCCTCCGCCGTTCGCGCGACGAGGACGAGCCCAGACGTGTCGGCATCTATGCGATGCACCGCGCCCGCGAGAAGGGGTCTGTCCCCGAGCGGAATGCACTCGGGGTGGCGCGCGGCAACGCCGTTCATCAGCGTTCCGAGCTCTGAGCGTTTCAGCGGCTGCACCGGCATGCCGCTCGGCTTGTCGTAGGCGAGAATGGCGTCGTCTGCGAAGACCTCGCGCAATCTAACCGATAGATCTGGCGCCACGACGTTGTCGCACGCTTCCGCAAGTTCGCGCACTTCAATCGTCTCTCCGCCGCGGAGCTTCAGTCCCTTCGCCGCGCGACGACCGTCGACAAGGACCGCGCCCGACTCTATAGCCTCGCGCGCGAACGCCCGCGTGCTCGTTGGGAAGTGCAAAAGAAGGGCGGCGTCCAAACGCACGCCGCCCTCTTTTACCTCTATGCTCTTGTTCCTAATCACAAACCTCTAACTCCGCTCTCCAACTCCAACTCCTGACTCCTGCGTACTGACTCCTATCTCCAACTCCAACTCTGAACTCCAACTTCTAACCCTGACTCCTGACCCCTGACTCCTGCGTACTGACTCCTGACCCCTGACTCCTATCTCCAACTCCAACTCTGAACTCCAACTCCGAACTCCAACCCCTGACCCCTGACTCCTGACCCCTGCGTACTGACCCCTAACCTCCAACTCCAACTCTGAACTCCAACCCTTACTCATACCTATCCATGATGCTGGGCGCGACGGGAGCCATGCCTTCCCACGACTTGTTGGACGACCATGGAAGATCGGTGTCTTCCGCAGTATCCGCTATGCACCCGGACAGGAGCCCGAGCGCCACTGCCGCCGCGAATCCGTAAAGGAGTTTCGCGGGCGACGGTGCGAACGAGCGAAGCGAAGAGAGCATAGTCGACCGTCTCTGCTTTGTCAGTCGGCGAAGATGATGTCGCCGGGCTGGATGTCGTCCTGCTTCCATGCGCCGAGGATGTCGCAGATGACGTAGTTCTTCTCGCGGACTTCCTGGCGGAGGCGGATGCGGCCGATGAACTCGCCGGCTTCGCCATGGAAGCCAGGACGCTTCACGCCGAGCTCGATGTTCGGGATCGGGTGGTCGAGGTTGTCGCCCTTGAGTTCCTTCATCGTCTTGGCGTCGAACTCGATGATGACGAACATGTTCTCGTTATCCGCTTCAACGATCTTGCCCTTGTCGCCGGCCGGGAGCGATGTGAGCTTGTCGGTGCCGCCGGTGATGCGACGGCGCTCGTCCATCATTTCCTGGATGAGTTTCTTCAACTGCTCGACTAGCTTCTGGCTCTTCTCAAGCTCTTCCTTCGCTGCAGCCGTCTCGTCCTGGGCCGTAACGACCTCGTCCTTGAGCGAGGTAATCTCGGCATTAAGTTCGTCGATCTGGGCCTTGATCTTGACGATCTGGTTCTCGAGATCTGCCTTGATTTCCTCGAGCTTGGCGATCTTCTCGTTCTTCTCGACAATCGTCACCTTGTCCTGACGTGCGAGAGGCTTGATCTTGTTCAGCTCCTCGACCTGATCGTCGATGATCTTGTGGAGCTTTACGAGCTCGGCGCGCGTCGTGTTGAGCTTGGACTGCATCTTCGACGCCCCGTCAAGGAGTATCTCGAGGAGCTCGCGCTCTGTGCCGGGACCCTTCGTCTCGGGAACATTGCCGTCCATGACGATGTTGCCCTCGAAGTCCAGGACATAGACGTTGCGGAGCTGCTTCTTCGTCTCCTGGTTGTCCCAGCTGAACGTCTCGAGGTTGCTCTGCTCGAGGTAGAAGTTGTAGTCTTCAAGGACGTTCTCTGTCTCAGGAATGTCGACAATCTTCGCCTCTATGGGCGAGACGTCCTTCTTCGTCTCGGTAGTCGCGTCCTTGTTGGGCTCGACCTTTTCAACCGTACTGGCGATTTTGATGACATATTCCTCCTGCAGGCGGTTGCGATCCGTCAGGAGCGTGCGTTTCTTGTTCAGTTCTATTTCGAACCACAGGGCCGCAGCCGAGAGGATCAAGAACAGATACACGAGGACGTGCAGTGCTTTATTCATATGAGTATATTCCTATACGTGACTGTAAAATGATACACCATTTCCGTTCTAAACGCAACCGTTTTTTGGTAGAATATGCGGCATGAATTTTCAAGTCCTAAAGACGGATACGCGCACGCGGGCGAGGCTGGGGCGGCTTTTTACCCCTCACGGCACCGTCGAAACCCCCGTTTTTATGGACGTTGGCACGCTTGGGACGGTCAAGGCGCTGGAGCCGCGCGACCTCAAGGAGCTGGGGGCTCAGGTCATCCTCGGCAACACCTACCACCTCATGTTGCGCCCAGGCGCGGAGGTCCTCGCGGCTGCCGGCGGGCTTCACCGCTTTATGGGCTGGGACGGGCCGATTCTCACCGATTCGGGCGGCTTCCAGGTCTTCTCTCTCGCCCGGATGCGCAAGATCACCGAGGAAGGCTGCCGCTTCAACTCCCACATCGACGGCCACGAGTTCTTCCTCGGGCCCAAGGAGTCGATGGAGATGCAGCGCGTGATCGGCTCGGACATCGCGATGGTCTTCGACGAATGCCTGCCCTACCCCTGCGAGCGCGAGAGGGCCGAGAAGTCGGTCGAGCAGACCTTGCGCTGGGCGCAGGCTTCGAAGGACGCGCCGCACGCCGACGGCCAGATGGTCTTCGGCATCGTTCAGGGCGGAGTCTACGACGACATCCGACGCCACTGCGCCGAGGAGCTCGTCAAGATCGGCTTCGACGGCTACGCGATAGGTGGCGTCTCGGTGGGCGAGCCCGAGGAATTCATGTACAAGGCGGTCGACGCTTCTGTCCCATATCTCCCCGAGGACAAGCCGCGCTACGTCATGGGGCTCGGCGTAATGCACCAGATGGCAGAATGCGTCGCACGCGGGATAGACATGTTCGATTGCGTGATACCGACGCGCATCGCCCGCCACGGCACGGCGATCACGCGCCACGGCAACGTCGCCATCAAGGCGGCGAAGTGGGCGTTCGACCAGGGGCCCGTAGAGGAAGGGTGCGAGTGCTACTGCTGCCGCAACTTCACGAGGAGCTACGTCCGCCATCTGCTCGCGTGTGACGAGATCCTGGGCTTGAGGCTTCTCACGATCCACAACGTCTGGGCGCTCAACCGCTTCATGAAGGAGATGCGCGCCGCGATCGACGATGGTACTTTTTTCGATTGGAAAGAACAAGTAAAGAAAGACACAAAAGAAAATGAATAACTGTATTATGCTCTGCGACGCCGCACCTGCGGCTCCCGCTCCCGCGGCCCCTGCCGCCGCTCCCGCCCAGCAGTCTGGGTTCGGTATGATGGTTCCCATGCTGCTGATCCTCGCGATCTTCTACTTCATGATGATCCGCCCTCAGCAGCGCAAGGAGAAGGAGCGCCGCCAGATGATAGAAGAACTGCGCGCGGGCGCGAAGATCGTCTTCGCCGGCGGCATCATCGGCACTATCATCGAGGCGACCGAGAAGACGTTCAAGGTCGAGACCTCGAACGGCACCGAGATGGAGATTCTCCGCAGCTGCGTCCAGGGCGTTGTCACGCCCGAGGGAGCTGCTGAGGCCAAGTAGGCGCTGTCAATGGCTTTCGAACAGGGCAAGTTCGGCATCGAATACAACTCAAACCCGATAGACGAAGAGTCGTCGGGCGCGGGTTGGCTCGTAGTCGTCATTGCCCTCGCGGCGGTTGCCGTCCTTGCGGCGGCTGGCGTGCGGCGGCTTATTTCGTCGTCTCCTGACGAGCCGTCGCCGGCCGATACGCCCGTCGCCGCTCCAACTACAACGTCGGTCGCGACTAACGCGCCGCCTCGCGTCGAGCCGCCCAAGCCGCCGCCGCTTCCGCCCGGCGCCGAGCGCAACCGCCCGCGCGTCGCGCAGAACCTGCTTCTCAAGCTCGAGAAGGCGGAGGCCGCGCACGACGTAGAACTTGCGGTCGCGACTATCGAGCAGCTTCGCGCGCTTCCGGGCGAGGCGGTCGCGGACCTCGACAACTCGCTCGCCAGGCGGCTCGGCGAGCTGAACATCCGCCGGCTCTTCGTCGGCAAGAACCGCCAGTGGGTCAAGGAAGTTGTCGTTCGTCGCGGCGACTCCGCGACGCGCATCGCCTCCGAGAACGGCTCGACGCTCGCCTCGCTACTTAAGCTCAACGAGCTTCCTTCCGCCGACCGCCTGAATGTCGGGCAGAAGCTCGAGGTCATGGACCATCCGCGCTTCACGATTGTCGTCCACCGCGCAGCGAAGTACGCCGACCTCACTCTGAAGGGCAAGTTCTTCAAGCGCTACGACATCATCGCCCCCGTCCGTGCGGAGGAGGGCAACTACGAAACGCCCGCGCGGTTGCGCGCGTTTCTCGCGGAGAAGGGCATCGCGCTTGCGCCCGCCGACAGCGCGGAACTCGACATGCTCGTTCCCGCGAAGTCGTCTCTGCTCGTCTCCGAGCTCTGAAACGAATTCATATTCGATTCATTTTTCTTTCTGCGAAATATGATATGATGACTCCGTGAACAGGAGTCCGTCAATTGCACATGGGTTCGAATGGCTTGCGCTCTGCGCGTCTCTCGCGCTGGGCGAGGCGTGCGCTTTCGGCGCGTCGATCCTCTCGCCTCTCTGGCCGATCGCGGCATTCGCCGCAGTGGCCTCTTTCGTCGCATGCCTTGCGCTCGCGTCGCGCGCCTCGCGATTCTTCTTGGCGTTTGCAATCGGCTTTGCCGTCGCGCTTTTCGCCGCGCAGTCGAGAAAGGAAACCTTGGACGAGGCGCATGTCCTCGGCTGCGGCCGGCCTTTCGTGCGCGAGTTGCGCGTGGAGAGCGGAGTGCGCTTAACGCGCGGCGCTGACGGCGTTCGCTGGGCATCGTTCGCGAGTTCCGCAGGCTCGCTCAAGGTGCGGGTGATCTTCCCGCTCGATGCGGCCGCGCCCTTGCCGCAAGTCGGCGAGACGTGGGAGTGCGCGGGCTGGCTCGAGCGCACGAAGGTCGACGACATCTCGCTTCGCCGCAAGCTCTGGGTCAAGGGGAAAGGAACGTTCGCACGCTGCGTCGCGCGCGGCAAATGTGCCGCGCTTCTTGCCGCGCTCCGCAGAGACCTCTCGCGGCGCATGGGAATCGGGCTTCCGCGAAACTGCGTTGCCGCAGACTTGAACCGCGCGATACTTCTTGGAGAGCGCGCGCGTATGCGAAAGCAGGACCGCGACGCATTTGCCGCGGCCGGCACGATTCACGTCTTTGCGATATCAGGGCTTCACGTCATGCTCGTCGCGCATGCATTCGCGTTTGTCCTCGCGCTTGTGGGATGCTCATTCCGCTTTCGCGGCATCGTTCTCGTTCCTGCGCTTTGGATTTACGTTGCAATGACAGGTGCGAGCCCGAGCGCCGTGAGGGCGGCGTCGATGGCGAGCTTGTATTTTGCAGCGCCATTCTTCTTGCGCAAGCCCGACGCGCTCGTTGCGTGGTCGCTGACTTTTCTCGTCGTCTACGGAACCGACCCGACAAAACTCTTTGACACTGGATGCGCGCTTTCGTTCGCGGTGATGCTCGGGATTTTCTTCTGGGGGCGTTTCGTGGCTGAGCGCGTCCGCGGCAGATTTGCCGCGTCGTTCGTTATGACCTTCGCGGCGTGGGCTGTCGGGACGCCGATAGCGGCGCATGCGTTTGGCCGCGTGACGCCAGGCGGGATTGCCGCGAACCTGCTTCTCCTTCCAGCGGCGGGCGCGAGCGTAAAGGCAGGAATTGCGGGTATTGTCGCGAGCTTCGTCTCCGATCGGCTCGCCGCGCACGTCAACAACTTCGCCGCGCTTCTTTCAGGAACGATGGCCGATGTCTCGCGTCTCGTCGCCGCGATTCCTGGAGCTAACTTCACAGTCGAGCCCTGGCCAGTTTCCGTCTGCGCCGCATGGTACCTCGCCCTCGCACTTCTTCTTTGGCTGCTTCAAAAAAAAAGGAGGAGACTTTAAAGCAGTCCTTTTTCGCGGAGGGAGTCGAGCGTTTCTGCAAGGCGCTCGCGCTTGAGCCGAGTCTCGTCTTCAGGATCCGCGAAAAGAGACGGCGCGTCGTCGCCAGGCGAGTCCTGAATGTTCGTCACGCCAAAGCCGATGAGCCGTATTGTCTTCGGCTTGCGATTCGCGGGCCACTCGCGGTCGAAGAGTTCAAGCGCCGCCTCGCGGAACGCAATGTCGTCGCGTGCCGGATGCGCGAAGGGCGATTGCCTCGTGATCGTGTTGAAGTTTGCGTCGCGGATCTTGATCTTCGCAGTCTTCGCCCATCTTGTCGCGCGGCGAAAGCGCTGCCCTACGTCCGTCACGAGTTCGAGCAGCGTCTCGCGCACCGCCTCGCGGTCGTGAGTGTCTTCGTCGAAAGTGTGTTCGCGCGACACCGACTTCTCCTCGCCCGGTTCCCAGTACACCTTGTCGTCGGAAATTCCGAAAGCCATGTCTATGAGATCGTCAGAGACGAGCGGATTGCCGCGCCCGAGTCGTTGCAGGTCGCCGCATGTCGCGATGCCGTAGGGCTTAAGCGATTCGACCGTTTTCTTTCCCGCGCCCCAGAGGACGCCTATCGGCTTGTCGCGCAAGAACGCCGTGATCTCGTCTTGCTCGAACGGCATGAGCGTAAAGCCATTCGGCTTGTTCTGCTCGGAGCCGATTTTCGCGAGAAGGCGGTTTGGCGCGATGCCGACCGAGCACGTCACGCCGCATACTCGTCGTATCTCCGCGCGTAGCGTTTCGCCGAGTGCCTTCGCTCTCTCGCGCACGCTCGCGCTCTTTCCGCCGTAAAGATGGAGCGAACCCGTTATGTCGAGAAACGCCTCGTCTACCGAGACTCCTTCGACATACGGCGTGTAGTGCGAAAACACTTCGAACGCCTTGTCCGAGACTTCCTGGTACGCTTCCATGTGGGGTCTTACGAAAATCGCGTGCGGGCAGAGCTGGTAGGCCGTCCTCGATGGCATGGCGCTTCTGATGCCAAACTTCCGCGCCTCGTAGGAACACGTCGACACAACTCCGCGCTCGTGCGGCCCAGAGCCGACGACAAGCGGCTTCCCGCGCCACTCTGGGTGCGAGAGCAGCTCTACCGACGCGAAGAACGCATCCATATCGACATGCAGGATCACGGCCATGCGACGATTATAGCATAACTTGCAGATGAACTCGCAGCATAATGAATATTTCTTGAAATTACCCTTGCAGGACTGCAAGGGAAGGTGTAAAATTCATTTTGATAAATAAATCAGCGATAGGAACAGCGATTGCAATGAGGCACAATTAAGAGATGAATCATCTGTTTGATAAATTACACGAATGCGCTTGTAGAAGAAGCTGCCGACGTAATAACAGAGGCGCTCAAATGCTGAAGTTTCTCTACTACTATCTACGCTCAATGCGGCTCTACTACGGTTTCGTCACCGCGACAACCGTGCTGGCGGGGCTGTGCCTGGCGCATGTCCATCACACACCCGGCGTACAAGGGCGTTGGACATTCTGCGATGCGCTGATGCTCGTATTCGGTTTTCTCGCATGGGGCGCGAACCAGATATTCAGCGATTGGTGCGACAGGAAAGAGGATGCGATCAACGCGCCGCATCGTCCGATGGTGACTGGCGCATTGGCGCCTCGTCCGGCGTTCGCACTCTCTGCCGCGATATTGATAGTCATTGCAGGCGCGAGCGCGTGGATGTCATTTTGGACGATTCCGTTCCTGATTCTGGGTGGATGCCTGAATATACTGTATTCGCGTCTGAAACGAGTGCCTGTATTGAATTGCCTCGTCTATGCCGCGGCTATTTCGTGCTGTGCGCTTTATGCAGTGGCTGGCGTACAGGATAGGTGCCCTGATTGGGACACGGTCAGCGTTGTAGCGATCATGATTCTCCCTGTCCACTTTCTCATGTGCCACAACAGCTACTACAAGGATGTCGCAGGTGATCGTGCGGCGGGTGTGAGGACGCTTCAGCAGTATCCATCCGCTATAGCCAAGACTTTGACGGTTGGGCTTGAAGTTGTCGCGATACAGATTTCATGGATGGTGGCGTATGGCGTTGGCGATGAAGTAGGCGAATCGTGGCGGCGATTCCTTCAGCCGCTTCTGGTCGCAGCGCTCGCTACGGCGCATTTCATATTTCTGCAGAAGCAACGTCATCATGTCGCTACATGTCTAAACTGTCAGCTTTGCGTAGCGCTGCTGCACACGATGTGGTTTCTTGAAACGTGGCCGATTGAAATTGTCTCGCTTGTCGCCATCCAGCTGCTCTTCCTCTGGTACAACGATGAAAAGGAATGAGAACATAACGGGCTTTCGGAAGTTTCTCTTCTACGTGCGCATGTCGCTCGCGTGCGCGTGGCGGTATTGGCGGCATCCGTCAGCACTTATGAAGGCGTCGCAGTTGACACGCATCTTCTACAAACACAAGTTGAAGCGACTCGCCAGTGGCGAATACAAGCTCGACTTCTATCTGCCGCGTTATCCGTCGCAGGCGTTCTTCACTGCGCTAGAGGATAAAGTCATCTGCCGTCCGCCATGCCCCGTCAGTGTCGTTCTCTCGATTTCAAAGGCATGTGCGTATAAGTGCCCGCATTGTTACCAGCGCAAGGACGATCCACACGAACTGCCACTTCCCGTGCTCATTGAGAACGTCCGCAAGATGCGTGACTTCGGTATCGTCGCGTGGGCTGTCGAAGGTGGAGAGCCGCTTCTCCGCTTTGAACGCCTTGAGGCGGTTCTCGCGGAAATCGCTGGGCTGGAGGTGTGGGTAAACTCGACGGGATACGGCGCGACGTCGGAGAAGATTCGCCGCCTCGCGGAACTGAAGGTGACGGGCATAATGTCGTCCATTCACTCCGTCGACGAGAAAGCGCACGATGCGTTCACGGGAGTCGCCGGATCTTGGCGGCGAGCGCTCGAGTTCCTGCGCGACTGCCGTGCGGCGGGAATGCTTGCCGGATTCAATACGGTGCTCTCCGACCGCGAAGTTCTTGACGGCGGAATCGACCGCATCATGGACCTTGCCGCGGAAAACAACTGCGACTACATCCAGCTTATCCATCCGAAGGCATGCGGCGCGTGGATGGGCAAGGCGTTCGACAAGTCATTGCATGCTGAAGCCGTCCGCGTCGCATCCGCCGCGCAGCGGCATTACAATTCCGCCAAGTCGCGCATTCCAACGATTCTCACGGCGCAGGTCTACGAGGAGTCTGCGGAGATGCTCGGATGCTGCTGCGGCGGAATCGACCGCTTCTACGTAGGCGCGAACGGAGACGTCCAGCCCTGCGAGTTCGTGAACGTCTCTTTCGGGAATCTCGCCGAAGTGCCGTTCGAAACGGCGTATGCGCGTATGCGCAAGGCGTTTGCCGTGCCGTGCGAGGAGTGGACGTGCGAGCGCCGCGCCGCCGAAATCGCCTCTAAGGCGAGCGATAAACTTCCTCTTCCTTGGACAGAGACTGAGAAACTCGTTTCAGGATGGAAGGGCGGCACGCCGACGAAGGTTTACGACAAAATGGGAGTCTACAGATGAAACGATTTCTCGTTTTGGTCAATCCGCTTTCGCACGGTGGACGCTCCGGCCGCATTTTGCCGCGCCTACGCACGCTTTTGCCCGAAGGCGATTTTGTTGCATTGAAGAACATTGAGGATGCGTCGCGTCTTGCGCGCGAGGCGAAGGGATATGAAGCAGTAGTCGCTTGTGGGGGCGACGGAACAATCAACGCCGTGGCTGGCGGAGTCCTGGAAAATTCGGACACGTCGCTCAAGTTCGGCGTCATCTACGCCGGCACGAGCCCGGATTTCTGCAGTGCGCATGGCATCCCTACGAATGCGGAACAGGCAATTGCCGTCTTGCGCAATGGCGCGGTCCGAGAGATTCCAGTACTCACCGCGAACAGCGAACCGTTCTTCTGTTCAATGAACTTGGGGATGGGGGCGGCTGTCGCCGCTTCTGCCAATCGGCTGCGCCCGAAGTTTGGCGACTTTATAGGAACGCTCTGGGCTGTTCTGCGCGAAGTCGTGCGCGGCAGACGATATGACATCATGGTGAACGGCGAGGAGATCTGCAATGTCGCCCATGCCCTCGTTACGCGGATGTCGCGGATCGCCGGCGGACTCAAGATTGCGCCCCCTTCGCTTGCCGACGATGAGTACGCGCTTTGGTTTGCGAAGGATGTGTCGCGTTTCGGATGCTTGCGGATTGTCTGGAATCTTTATCGTGGCAAGCCCTGCGGAGAAATCCGCGTCCTTCGCGGCAAAACGGCCATCTCGTCCAATGTGTTTGTCGCGCTTGAATACGACGGCGACCCTCATGGTTCGCTGCCGGTGTCGGTCGATTTGTTCCAAAACCGTCTGCGCCTTGTGGTGCCCCAGAATGAAGGAGAATGCAGATGCAAGAACAGAAGCTGATAGAAGTATTTTCTCGCATTCATGGTACGCGGCCTTTTGGGGCGGATGCGGAGGTAGTTCCATTAGAAGGAACGAATCTGCTCGTCTCGACGGATTCCTTTTCCGAGCGCGAGGATTTTCTCTCCGCCCTTGAGCCGGAGGCCATGGGAAGGGTGATGGCGTATGCCGCGATTGCAGACATCATCGCATGCGGGGCGAAGCCGGAGTTTCTTGTCCAGGCGTGGAACATAGACGACTCGCACGACGAAAGGTTCTATGAGCGCGTCGCGCAGGGTGTCCAGCAGGTCGTGTCGCGCTACGGCGCGAAGGTCATCGGCGGCGATATAGGCACGGCGAAGGAATGGTGCTGGACGGCGACTGTTTTCGCGTCATGCAAAACGCCAGTTTGCCGCGTTGCGTCGCAGCGCGTAGATTTCGATTTGTATGCGACGGGTCTGCTCGGTGCGGCGAACGCGGCTGTGTTTCTTGGTCACACGATCCCCGAGCCGCAGCTTCGTGCGCCCGTGCCGAGTTCGGCGCTTTTCGCGACGGATACGAGCGGCGGGCTTTTCGACGCGCTGGAGAACTTCCGCCGCGTCAATAACGGGATGTGGCTTGAGCTGGATGCGGAGCGCGCCGTTTCGCCGGAAGTCGCGCGTAGTCTTCCGCCCGGCGTGGAGAAGGG
>Ga0310695_10002680_pt1 | contig 36877 bp, 45 predicted proteins | sample RumenRJG_04DNA_FD_203882 | JGI IMG/M metagenome (GOLD analysis project Ga0310695, IMG submission 203882) | Bovine rumen microbial communities from Lethbridge, Alberta, Canada - RJG_04 (v2) (version 2) | ecosystem: Host-associated > Mammals > Digestive system > Stomach > Rumen | place: Canada...
CGATGCGAGCGCGGGGACGTTCATGAGGCTGCTCAGATACAAGGGGGAGGAAACCGGGTCTGAGATAGTTCCAGTGAATCCCGCCTACACGAGCAGGATCTGCACCAAATGCGGAAGGCTGAACGATCCGTTCAGCGAAGAGACCTTCCGTTGCAGATTCTGCGGTTTCACCATACACCGTGACGACAACGCATGCGTGAACGTCTTAAGACGCGGGATGGGGTTCGACATCCTCGGCACGTCACCGATTGCCGGAATTACCGAGGCGGAAGCCGAAGTGCGAAAAAATGTGACGGGTGTGAGAATTAATTTCCACACACTTCGTTACAGAACCAAACATCCTTTTACCCGCTCCGACATCATCTCCCGATGGCATACAACATTATGGCCGCCGCGGGAGCGATCGTCTGCGTGATGGGACTGTTCATCATCAACATCTCCAGACAGAACAGGAACATCAAGAACAGGACCAACAACATCACCCGCGTGGAACTCTACGGATCGATAGTCTGCCTGGTGGGGATGATCATCTTCGCCGCGCTGGCCATCCTGTCGATGATGTAAGGGCCTCACTCTTCTTCTTTACCGAGGGCCTCGACATCCTCCCTGTTCAGGGTCAGTGCCAACAGGGTCAGCAGCGCCGCGACCACTGCCAGTATGGCGGATATGGCGAGGAAACCGCTGGCCAGCGAATCGGCCACGTACTTCACTCCGGATATCACGTACTCCATGATGGATGAGACGATGTTGTCGGCCGCGGAGAGATTGATCGCCTCGGAAACGTGGTTCCTGTCGATGACGTTGCTTATGTAGGTGCCGATGATGGCGTTGCCCGCCATGATGGCCACCATACGGACCGCCATCAGGTTGCCGATGTGCAGACCCATCTCCCTGCGGGGGACGACGGACTGCATGCTGCAGATGATCTGCGTGACGATGCACCCCAGTCCGATACCGAACACGAACAGGGATATTCCGAGCTGCAGGACCCCTTTGTCGGCGATGAAATGCGTAAGTGCCAGACCGCAGGCGGTGATGACGGATCCCAGGATGATCCAGGGCCTTGCGCCGGTCTTGTAGACCAAGCGGCTGCCGGTCATGGAGGTGATGGCCGCACCGCCGATCATGACCAGGAACATCATGGATGCCTTGTAGATGTTGAACTCGTAGAAGGTCAGGTACAGCTTGAAGAAGTACTGGATGAGTCCGAGTCCGCACAGACTGAACATGAACATCAGGATGATCAGGTTCCTCTCGAACTTCGGAAGATGCACGGGGATCGGCGGCCATTCCATCCTGCGGGAGTGATAGATCAGCAGGACTGTCAGGAATATCAGGGCCGCGGCGATGAGTCCGGAGGGCACGCTGAGGAGGTCGAAGTTTACGTTCACGACCTGCGTGTAGAGGGTGGCGAGTCCGAACAGCACCGAAGCGGATATCAGGCCGACCCTGTCGATGGGGACGCTGACGCGGTCCTCCTCGGGCAGGAACCTCCAGGCCAGAACGGTTCCCACCATGGTGAGGGCGGCGAAGACGATGAATCCGGTCCTCCAGTTGAACGTGTCGGTGAGGAAGTATCCGAAGGCGGTACCGAACAGCGACCCGATAGCGAAGGCGGCGGTCATGAGCTCGCTGCACTTGCCCCTCTTCGCGCCCTCGTAGTACTTGCCGACGGCGGTGAAGGCGAGGGCGAGGATGAGTCCCGCACCGGCACCCTGGAGCAGCCTGAACGCCACCAGCATCTCGACGGAGATGGAGACCACGCACAGCAGCGAGCCGAAGATGTACAGGAAGGGGGCGAATCCCAATACCGCCCTGCATCCGTACTTGTCTACCAGCTTCCCTCCGACGGGGATCATGGCGACCTCGGTGACGACGTAGGCGGGAACGATCTGCGAGACATAGTCCGATACGGGAAGGTCGGCTATGGACCAGGCCTGACCGAACCTCATGAACACCCAGCCCGCGGAAGCCGCGAGCAGGCACATCGCCAGGCCCCACATGGCCACCGCACGGCGGACCTCCTCGGGAGACATGCCCTTCATATCAGACGCCTCCTCATGAGAACGAATAATATCGAAGCCGCGGCGAGCCCTGCAATCGCAAGTCCCAGATAGACCGCGGGGATGGTGTAGTTGGTCTGCTCCTCGACGTCGAGCCTGCCGTCGGCGTATGCACGGACCTCGGCGCACTTCTGCCGGGTCGTCTCGTCGCCCGAGATGTCCTTGACCTCCATGGGGTCAAGGAAGAAGGCGAGAACCAGGGCGTCCAGGGCGATCTTCACCCTGTCGTCCGCGGGAAGGTCGTCGGGGATGGCCTCGTTGATCATGTCGCCGTCGATCCTGTAAGGCCCGTAAGGCAGGTAGAAGGTGGGTCCGCCCGTCTTCTTGGACACCACCTTGCAGTACTCGTAGCCTGAGGCGTCGGTGTACTTGGAGGCATCCATGGAGACCGAGAAGGTCACGTTGGGGACGTCGGAGCTGGTGAGCGACTTTATGGTGTCGAACAGGTCCAGGGTCCTTCCGCCGGAACCAAGGATCTTGAGGATGAGCTCGGCCAGGTTGACGTTGCCCACCTCCATGCCTCCGCTGGCCAGGAGATCGATCCAGATGCTGTCGGCCAGGTCGGAGGAGATCAGGGATTTGGTGATGTGAGCGGTGGCCTTGGGGTTGAGCTCCAGGGGGTCGGCCGTGAACATCTTCATGCCCTCGAAGGTCATTCCGGAGTTCAGGTTGAGATAGAAGTTGTTGTTCACGTCGGTCTGGACGTAATCGATCATCAGCGACTGCGGGTTGCCGTCATCGGTGAACTTCAGGTCGAGGTCGATGTCGCGGCTCTCCCTGTCGTAAAGGGCGAACCTGAGATTGGTCTGCGAGCGGAGCAGCTCCCCGATGTCCATGTCCGCGTAGGTGTCCGCGGTGACGTCGAAATAGAGCTTGATGTCGTATGAGATGTGGACGGTCCTCTCGGCGACGGACCTCTCCTCCACGAACACCCTGTCAAGGAACTCCACTACGTTCTCCCCCTCCTTCGCCTGATATGTGCCAGCAGCCGGGAAGTTACCTGTGATGGTGAGATCGAGCACGGCCTCGAGATAACCCGCAAGGCGGTCCTTCATCTCGTAGGAGGGATAGCCGAGGTCGGTGTTCCTGGTAAGCGCGATGTCTGAGTTCAGGGTCAGGCTGTGGCTGTCGATGTTGTAGTAGGTCATATGGGCGGAGATGTCGTCGATCCACTCACTGAGCGACTTGCCCGTGATATCCTTTATGGCATCGCTGAACTCGGCCGACGAGATATGCCTCGTGCTCCCGTACTGACCGTCGGACACGCCGGTCGCGGAATCTTCATCGGAAATGCAGACGGATACCATGGACACCAGCATAAGGGTCACCAATGCCATGGAAACGGTACGGAGGGCACGCATAACCCACGGATGTGGCCCTCATAAATAAAAGATAATGGCGTTAAGTAGCGGTTATTCATCCTAACGCTTGCAGGCATCCTGTCAGAGCGATCTTCTCCGAACGAGTTTTTAACGTTGGTCTGACATCACTTATCATGGACAGCCCTCTCAGGAAGGTTCTGGAATCCGGCGGTTGGATAGATTCTGACTGCTGGGACGAATACAACGCTGCCGTCACCGAATGCGGCAGGAAGGTCCAGAGGTACAATACCGCGCCTCTCAACTCGCAGGACGAGATGAGGGCCGCCTTCTCCGACATCACCGGCAGGAGGATCGACGACAGCAGCATCGTGATATTCCCGTTCAGATGCGACCTGGGGTTCAACATCCGCGTAGGGAAGGATGTGATCGTGAACTACGACTGCACCTTCCTGGACACCGCTATGATCACCATCGGGGACCACTGCCTCATAGGCCCTGGCTGCCACCTGGTGACCGCCGTCCACCCGAAGGACTATCTGGAGAGGAGGACGGGCAGGTTCAGGGGAGAACCCATCGCCATAGGGGAGGATTCCTGGCTCGGAGCGAACGTCACCGTGCTTCCGGGGGTGTCCGTCGGCAAGAGGTGCATCATCGGCGCCGGTTCGGTCGTGACCAAGGATGTGCCGGACGATTCCGTGTATGCGGGGAATCCCGCCCGTCCGATAGGGATGAAAGAAGACTGAGAAGCCGGCCGGGGCCGGCAGATGGTTTCACAGGGAAGCGATGAAGTCGTCGACGGGATTGCCGGCTTCCTTCACGATCTTCTTTCCCTTGTTGAAGAACACCGCCTTCTGGATACCCATCTGGGAGGCGATCTTGTCGAGCTGCCTCTGTCCCTTGTCGTCGTTGTACATGCAACAGAGGAAGAAGGCGGCCTTGCCCTCGAAGGAGGCCTTGTTCTTGGCCACGAACTCGGAGATGTCGGAGGGGACCTTTCCCGCCCTGACCCTGGTCCCGATGATGACCTTGTCGTAAGCGGAGAAGTCGATCTCCGCAGCACCGGGAACGGTGACTGCTTTTCCGCCTGTCTTCTCGGCGATGTACTGCGCAACAGCGGTGGTGTTGCTTCCGCCGGAGTATACGATGATTGCGTTCATAATACCCAGACCGATTATTTACTACAAAAATGTAACTTGGACGGTGGCGAAGGCTCCGTATATGCCAGAATGGACATGGGCCCCGAGGGGAGGTTCGTTCTCTGCAGGATAGCGCCAGGATCTTCGATAGGTTCCCACGTACAGAAAGGCAGTGTGGACATCAATTACGTTGTGTCCGGCACCGGCCACCCCGTTCCGCCCTCAAAGGAAAGAATCACCCCGCCGCGGTGGCAGGGGCACGGACGATGACATATAGTGCTAAATGTAGCGTCATCGTAGGTTACATCTGTGTCCCACGCTCCCCCAGCCCTCAATTTCTGTTGAAGAGATCATCGGGGATACGGTCATCGGCGATCTGTTCGGCCAGCAGGAACAGCTCGTAGAACGGGATCGTCAGTATCCCTGTCTCCATGTCGTAACCGTAGTTGTTCCTGGATACCTTCACCGCATAGCTGAAACTGTTGTTATCACGGAATTTCTTAAGTGAAGTAAGGGACCCTTTCGTCCTTTTGGCATCCAAAGGTATGGCGAATCCGTCATCTTCCAGGATGAATTCGAATTCGGAACCGCCTTTGCCGCACCAATAGAACAGGGGGATCCCCCTGGACCCGAGTTCCTCTGCAGCGAAGTTCTCATAGAACACCCCCGAAAGCGATTCTCTCCCGTCACCGGTGATGAACATGACAGGATTTATCCCGCTCTGATACGAGAACATGCCCATGTCCGCCAGATATATCCTGAATGTTCCGTTCGATTCGGTCATCGGGAATGTGATGCGACCCTCCACCTTGTTGGAGATATATACCGCATGAGCTTCCTTGAGCCAATCGATGGGTAACCGCATATCCCTGTTCTTGGTGCCTTTCTCGATGAGCGAGGGGCTGAAGTTCCTGGACTCCCTGTTTAGGAAATTGCATATATTGGAGAAAATCGCCCTTGTCCTCAATATGGACTCCGGGCTTGCCTGATAGAGGTCCATATCCGCCAGGTAGTTCCCGTACAGAGTTTTGAGTATGTTCCTGGATGCGTTGAAGCTTCCGGTTTCCAGATAGGAGGATACTGATTCGGGCATTCCTCCGACCAGCAGATACTCGTAGAACAGATTGAGTGCCATCTCATGGAACGATTGCTCCATCGGTCTTTTACGCTGATATGCGTCCACGATCTTGTCATACATCTGCCTGTTGCGGTTGTATAGATATTCGTCGAATGACATGGGATATACGGTCATCTCGTCAATCTTCCCTACAGGGAACAGGAAACCCTTCTGTTTCGGCCCCCGTTTCTTGCGTTTGATCCTTATCCTGACCATGGAACCAGTCACTATTACCGGAATGTCACGGTACTCCTGGCACAGATATTTCATGAGGGTCACCACTGACAGACATTCCTGGACCTCATCGAATATCAGGAGGGTGGACCGATCTACCGTTATTCCCCTGTCCAGCGAGATGTACTCCAGTACATCCTTGGCTTTAGGATGCGTCTCGCAGAACCTGCAGAAAGCTGGTTCCTCATTGCAATCGATGTAAACATACTTCCCGGCATAGTACCTTTCAGCGAATATCTCCTTTATCAGGTAGGTTTTCCCGACCTGTCTTGCCCCCCAAACGATCAGGGGCTTACGGTTCTTGGATTCGTTCCATCTGATGAGATCCTTCAGGCATCTTCTGTCCATGGTACCTCCTACAATAATTAATTGCACTTTTTGTATATAATTATAAAGGAATTAATTACACCTTTTTGGTATTTTTATCGGTAAATATTTGCACCATTTATGCTTATTCGGAGTACAGATGAGGTATCGCAAAGTCATACCTGGAGTCTTCTTGCAGAGGCCGAACAGATTCATCGCATACTGCGAGATCGACGGTAACGTTGAGAAGTGTCTGTCAAGAACACTGGGCAATGCAATCAGCTCCACAATAGGGGTAGAATCCCGGAATGGTGCTGTTCTATGGCTGAAAAAGCATAAAACGGCACATGTCGCAGGTTGGTAACAACTTGGGACATCAAAACACACAACAGAAGGGATGCGACCGCTTACGGGACGATCCCGATGCACAGAAATTGCACAGCATCAAGAGGGTTACCGCACTGTGGACACTTCATAGGGCGGGAGTATAGCGAGGAGGTATTTCCGTCCTCGTCTCCGTTCGACTGTGATTCCTCAGTCACCATATGTACAGGCACAATGCGATGCAGCCGACGAGGATGAACACTGCGGATAAGGCACGCATCAGCAGTATGGAGGTGCGTATGCACACGTACTCCAACGTTTCAGTATTGACGAAAGGATACGGGACGAAGATCAATCCGATTATGAGAAGCATTAATCCAACGCCCAATTGAGGGCCGAATATGATGGAGACAACGGCAAAAACGACCATGGCTACCATCAATGTGAGTACCAGTGCCGCTTCATTGACTTTATCGACTCTTTCCTGATACGATTGAGCCTTGGAATCGCATTCGTTGCTGCAGAACCGGCCTTCGCATTCCTTCCCGCAGTACAGGCACTTCATGGTTTCGTATCGCAGTGTGTATTTAAAGACCGCACTATGAACATCAATTTTTATGGGTTTTCGAATAGACTGTCTGATACACGTCGGCGATCTGCCTTCCGAGGGGCGTAAGAGAGTACCTGATCTCCCATCCCCCCTGACGGTTGTCCTCTCTGAGTACGAGACCGTCCTTCTCCATCACGGAGAGCACTTTGATGACTGTATCGTAGGAATGCAGCATCCCGATGATGTCCTTCTGAACGACGTATTCCTTCCCGCAGAGCATCCTCAGTATCGGAGGCCTCTGCGAGAGTAGGGATCAAGGCGACCTGCCACACATTCCGCAGATTCTACTGCATGAATCTGCTAGACAACGGTTTCGAGCTCGACACAGTCCGCAGGATGATGCGCCACTCCTCAATAGAGATAACTCTGGAAAGCTACGTCCGCGCCGACCCGAGGAAGATGAAGACTGCGACGAATTCGGTAGATGATGCCCTGTTCGGATGACCCGCCGAACCGTTAAACTAATTATACCCCCAAACTCCATTACTCCGATGCTGACATGTGTTAGCGTCGGGGGATTTTCTCTATCGGAATTTTTCCCTATGCCTCAGTTCGAGCAGCATCGTGTTGAGAGCTGATGAAGTACGACCGTGTGATTCAAGGGACATTCATAGACCGGCCCAACAGGTTCATCGCCAACGTCCGGATCAAAGGCGAAGGCGATGTGCCAGACCCTGTAGTAAGATGTCACGTGAAGAACACCGGCAGATGCCGCGAGATCCTCCTCAAGGGGACCGAGGTCTACCTCCAGAAAGGCACCTCTCCCGGACGTTCCACGCCCTACGACCTCATCGCCGCCAGGAAGAGGGGCTTCATCATCAACATCGACTCGCAGGCACCCAACAAGGTGGCCCTGGAATCCATCGAGAGGATCCTCGGACCCTGCGATACGGTGAAGCCCGAGTTCACCCTCGGGGAATCACGTTTCGATTTCTATGCGGAACAGGGCGGGAGGAAGGTCCTCATGGAGGTCAAGGGGGTGACGAAGGAATCCGATTACATGGTGTGCTTCCCCGATGCTCCCACCGAGCGGGGGCTGAAGCACGTGCGCGAGCTCACCCGCCTGGTTGGGGAAGGCTACCGCTGCGTGGTCTGCTTCATCGTGCAGATGGAGCGCGCCGACAGTTTCTCGCCCGACTATCCCATCCACGAGGCGTTCGGAAAGGCATTGGAGGAAGCCGCGGAGGCGGGCGTGGAGGTACTGGCGTTCACCTGCCGCACGACCCCCGACACCCTGGAACTGGCGGATCCGGTCCCGGTCGTTTTCAGGTGAAACCGGACGGGGAGGATGTTAACGAATGATGTCCGCGGCGGCTGAATTGGCTTAATTATTTGTACAGACGGTGCGGATTACTACCTACAGTCAAGAAGTGGTAAGATGAAAGCGACCACGATACTAGCAGCATGCGTGGCGGTGGCCCTGGTGGTCGCCGTCGCAGCGGTATGCACCAACATGACGAAGAACGACCAGGTCACCACCGAGGTCCTGATGGACGACGGTATGACCTGCACCATCAACGGCAAGGAGGTCGCCAACGGCGACACCGTTACCGTCAGCCTCGACATGGGGAACATGAAGATCCATGTGGACTCCCAGGCCTCCGGCAAGCTGGCCGTCTGCGGCCTCTGGTCCTCCGATGACGGCGGCGCATCCATCCTGAAGAACACCGGAAAGGCCGTCACCAGCGCCGACTTCGCCGTGAAGTTCGTCAAGCACGGGACCTTCAAGGGCGCCATGTACATCAGCAACGATGCGGCCGACAGCGATCTCGCCCCCATTATCCTCAAGTTCACCGTGGACGAATCCAAGGTCGTCGTCAAGTGGGGCGACACCGTCATCCACAACAACGAGGTCGTGACCTTCGAGAACGACTCCCAGCTCAACGTGACCACTGCGGACGGCGCGTCTCACAATATAACCTATTCCGGAAAGTGGTCCAACTCATCCGGAATGAGCAGCGGCGTATCCGGCAACGAGCTCGGAACCAGCACCATAATCTACATCACCGACACCATGTACTTCGATGCCGGCAACGGAACGATGGACGTGGGTGTGAACGATTGAAACCGAGGGGGCTTCCCCCCTCGTTTTTCGAAAATATTACTGGGCCGAACCGTTCCTGAAGGCCTCGAAGACCTCCATCGCCTTTCCGTCGGCGATGAGTTTGTCCGCGAGTTCGACGCCGTCCTTGATGTCCCTCGCCTTCTTCCCGGCGTAGATGCCGGCACCGGCGTTGAGGACGGTCATGTTGTAACGGGGTGATTTCCTTCCCTTCAGGATGTCGAGGGTAATCCTCGCGTTGTCCTGCGGAGTGCCTCCAGATACATCGGACTTATTGCATCTGGGTATGCCGAAATCCTCGGGAGTCACGGTGTACACGTCGAAGTCGTCTCCCTCGAAGTCGCAGATGGTGGAGGGCGCACTGCAGGAAATCTCGTCGATGCGGTCCTGACCGTAGACTACCATGCCCTTCTGCACCCCGAGGCGGGAGAGAACGTGAGCCACAGGCATCACCAGGAGCTCGTTGTACACGCCGAACAGCTGGTAGGCGGGCTTGGCGGGATTGGTCATGGGGCCCAGGATGTTGAAGACTGTCCTGATGCCGAGCTCTCCGCTGATGTCGCCTAGGTTCGCCAGCGAGGGATGGTACTTGGGGACGTATAAGAAGCAGATGCCAGCACCGTCCAGCAGGGCGGCGGCTGTGTCGGGGGACTGCGCTATGTTAGCGCCGAGCGCCTCGAGGACGTCGGCGGATCCGCAGGAGGAGGACACTGCACGGTTGCCGTGCTTGGCCACCTTGACGCCTGCGGCGGCGGTCACGAAGGCGGAGGTGGTGGAGACGTTGAAGGTGCCGGAGCGGTCGCCGCCGGTTCCTCCGATGTCAAGGACCTTGTAGGGATGGTCGAACGGTACAGCGCGGGCCCTCATGGCTGCGGCGCATCCCTCTATCTCCGCCTCGGTCTCGGACTTGGTCCCCTTGGTAGACAGGGCCGCCAGGAAGGCCGCGTTCTGCGCCACGGTGGTCTTTCCCGCGAGGATCTCGTCGACGACGCGGTAAGCCTCGTCGTAGGTGAGGTCCTGCTTGTCCACGATCTTGCCGATGGCCTCCTTTATCATCCCTCATCCCTCCGTCTCACTGTTTGGACATCGCCTCGTAGCCCATGTCGAAGGCCTTGGCGTTGAGCTCCTTGGCCTTGGGGGGCACGGTCTCCAGGAGGACCTCCTTGAGGAGCTCCCTGTCTAGGGGGAATCCCTTGACGGCGGCCACGGCGCCGATCATCACCGCATTGGCAGCTACTGCCTTGCCAGCCTCGATGGCGATCTTGGTCGCCTCGATGGTGATGACGTGGTCGTTCTCCTTCCTGACCTCCTTCACGAGTTCGTCGATGTCGGGGTAGGTCTCGAATCCTGCGGCCACGTTACCGGGCAGGACGGGGTCGAGGTTCATGATGACTGCCGAATCCCTGCTGCCGAGGGACATTGCCCTGACGGTCTCGACGGGCTCGAAGGACATGATGAGGTCGGCTCCGCCGGTCTCCTCAAGGGGACTGTAGACCTCGTCCCCGAACCTGAGGGTGGAGCGGACGCTTCCTCCCCTCTGGGCCATACCGTGGACCTCGCTCATCATGACGCTGTGTCCGGCCTTCATGGCGGCGTTGCCGAGTACCATGGAGGCGAGGAGGACTCCCTGTCCTCCGACTCCTACAATCTGAACGGAATACTTCACTGTCTCACCTCGATGCACTTCTTGGGGCAGACGTTCGCACACATTCCGCAACCGATGCACTGATTGGGGTCCACCTCCACGTTCTTGTCCCTCTTGATGAGGGCGGGGCAGGCGATCATCTTGACGCAGGTGAAGCACGATACGCACTTCTCCTGGTCCACGACGCAGATCTTCTTCTCGAGCCTCTTCTCCTTCTTCAGTAGCAGAGGGCAGGGGCACTTGGAGATCACGACGGCGACGCCGTCGAAGTCGATGGCGTCCTTCATCACCTTGGTGCACTCGGTGACGTTGTAGGGGTCGACGGTCTTCACGAACTGCACTCCGATTCCCTTCACGAGGGTATCGATGTCGAGGGCGTCGGTGTTGATGCCTCCGAAGTGCCTTCCGGTTCCGGGGTTGGGCTGGTGGCCGGTCATGGCGGTGGTCCTGTTGTCGAGGATTACCATGACGATGCTGTGGTGGTTGAACAGCGCAGAGGTCAGGGGCTGAACTCCGGCGTGGAAGAAGGTGGAGTCGCCGATGAAGGCGATGGGCTTCTGGTCGGTGGCCTGCGCGAATCCTCCCGCGGCTCCCGCTCCTCCGCCCATACAGATGATGAAGTCGGCGGTCCTGAAGGGAGGTTGCACACCGAGGGTGTAGCATCCGATGTCGGAGCAGTAGACGACGGCCTTGTTCCCTGCGGCCTTCTTGGTGGCGGCGTACATTCCCCTGTGGGGGCATCCCGCGCAGAGCGACGGGGGCCTGCCGGGCAGCTGCATGCCGGACTTTGCCATGGGCACGGCCGCCTTCTTCACGGTGACGAGGTCCTTCAGCCTCTGCATGGTGTCGGGGGAGAACTCCCACTCGCGGGGCAGGGTGCCGTCCCTCTTTCCGTGGACCGGGACCATGATCTGATTCTGGGCGCAGATCCTCAGGACCTGGTCCTCCACGAAGGGCTCGAGCTCCTCGACGACGATGACCGCCTTCTTTCCCTTGATGAAGTCGGCGATCTTCTTCTCGGGCAGGGGGTTGGTGAATCCGAGCTTGAGGATGGAGACTCCGGACACGAACTCCTTTACGTAGCAGTAGGAGACTCCGGAGGTGATGATTCCGATCTCTCCCTCTCCCTCGATCCTGTTGAGGGGGGATTCCTCGGAGAGCTGAAGTGCCAGCTTGTTCTTCTCGAGGAGCCTGACGCGGTTCTGAACGGCGTAGGCGGGGATGTTGACAAACTTGGCATCATCCTTGTCGAAGTGTCCCTTGAGGGGGGTGTCCTTGTTTATGGGGCCGAACTCCACCACGGAACGGGCGTGGTTCACGCGGGTGGTGGTCCTGTAGAGCAGGGGCAGCTGGAGCTTCTCCGAGATCGAGTAGGCCTCCTTGATGAAGTCCTTGGCCTCCTGGGGATTGGAGGGCTCAACCATGGGGATCAGGGCGAGGGTGGAGTAGTACCTGTTGTCCTGCTCGTTCTGGGAGCTGTGGGCGGAGGGGTCGTCCGCGGACATGATCAGCATACCGGCCCTGACGCCGGAGTAGGCGAGGGTCATGAGGGGGTCGGCGGCCACATTGAGTCCGACGTGCTTCATGAAAACGAAGGACCTGACGCCGGAGGATGCCGCGGCTGCGGACACCTCCATCGCGACCTTCTCGTTGGAGGAGAACTCGAAGTACATCCCCGCCCTCTCGGAAAGCTCCTCCAGGAGGTTTCCGACTTCGGACGAAGGGGTACCGGGATAGGTGGATGCGAACTTCACGCCGGCCTCGAAAAGACCGCGGGTGACGGCCTCGTTGCCCAGCAGAAGTTCCTTCTTGGAATCAGATAAGAGATCGACCATGCTATCTATCTGAGTGCCGTTATCCCTCCGCCTTTAATTAAGGTGTGCGCGCGGGAACCTCCGTCCGCGGGAGCGGAAGGGGAGTTTCAGCGGAAAAATGCCTTATAGACCAGTGCAATTGCTTTAGACAGGCAGAGGTAGCCAAGCTAGGAAAAGGCGCAGGACTTAGGATCCTGTTCTTAGTGATTCTAGGGTTCGAATCCCTACCTCTGCACCATCCTGTGGTGTCGTTCATGAAGGGTTTGGCTGTCGTCACCGGCGCGTCCGGAGGTATCGGGAAGGAGATCGCTAGGATACTCGCGTCCGAGGGTTACGACCTCGTCATCGCCGCCCGTTCCGAAGGTAAGCTCAGGGAGCTTTCCGAAGAGCTCTCGTCCGCCTATCACATCTCCGTCACGGAGGTCGCCGCCGACCTGTCCACGGAGGAGGGCAGGAAGGCACTTTTCGACATGACCCAGCAGACCCCTGCTCTACTTGTCAACAACGCCGGCTTCGGGGATTACGGACCGTTCGCCGACTGCCCCTGGGAGAAGCAGGACGAGATGATGAGGCTCAACATGCTGGCACTGTCGCACATCACCCATCATTTCCTGCCTGATATGATCTCCGCCGGCAGCGGCAGGATCCTCAACGTGGCATCCGTCGCGGCCTTCGAGCCCGGACCGCTGATGTCCGTCTACTACGCGAGCAAGGCCTACGTCCTCTCCCTCTCGGAGGCACTCTCCGTGGAGCTGAAGGGAACGGGAGTCACCGTCACCGCCCTGTGCCCAGGGCCGGTGAACACAGGGTTCTCCAAAGCGGCGAACGCAGAGGACGTGAGCCTCTTCAAGAAGTCCTCGGGAGCCGATGCCGCCAAGGTCGCGGAGTTCGCCGTCAGGAAGATGCACAAGGGGAAGCCCATAGCGGTCTACGGTATGCTCTTCAAGGTCTCGCTGTTCTTCGTCAAGATCCTTCCGAGAGCGCTCGTCCGCAGGCTCATCTACCGCATTCAGAAAAGCCGTACCCGCTGATCGCCGCGATACCCCCTCATTCACGGCGGTAAACATCCGTTGACCTTTTATAGTCAGAACAGAAGTCGGCAGACATGGAAATACTCTCGCCCGCGGGCAACCCGGAAGGATTGGTGGCCTCCATCATGGGAGGATGCGATGCAGTCTACCTCAGCGGAAAGTCCTTCGGAGCGAGAGCCTTCGCCGGCAACTTCACCGACGCCCAGCTGGAAGGCGCCATCAACTACGCCCACGACCGCGGCGTGAAGTGCTACGTCACGGTCAACACCCTGGTCAAGGACACCGAGATGGATGATGCCGTCTCCTTCGTGAAGTTCCTCGCCGACATCGGCGCTGATGCCATCCTCATCCAGGATCTGGGTCTTCTGAAATCCCTGCATGCGGTGGACATCAAGAAGCATGCCTCCACGCAGATGGGGATCCACTCCGCCGAGGGTCTCGAATGGTGCAAGAGGAACGGTCTCTCCAGGGCCGTCCTCAACCGCGAACTGACCTTCGAAGAGATCGAATCCATCACCAAGGACTCCCCGGTGGAGACCGAGGTCTTCGTGCAGGGAGCGCTCTGCTACTGCATCTCCGGAGGGTGCCTCTTCTCCAGCCTGGTGGGCGGCAGGAGCGGCAACCGCGGCATGTGCGCCCAGCCCTGCAGGAAGAAGTATATGCAGGACGGAGAGAAATCATTCGTCATGAGCTGCGCCGACATATACGGCGTGGACTGGCTGAAGAGGCTCGAGAAGGCCGGTGTGACCTCGGCGAAGATCGAGGGCCGGATGAGGAGTCAGGCATACGCCTACCTCTCCGCCAAAGTATATTCATCAGCCAACAAGGGGCTTGACCCCGAGGAGTACGCCAACGAGGTGGAGCTCCTCAAGACCGTGTTCAACCGCGGATACGGCGACGGATACCTCGGAGGAGTCGTGACCCCCGTGCAGAAGAAGTATGCCGACAACCGCGGACAGTACCTCGGGAAGGCTACCTTCAGCAAGAGGAAGTTCGACACCGACCAGCTCAAGGAGAAGGTCAGCATACGCGACGGGCTCACCCTGTACAAAGGGGACGAGAAGATCGGCGGCTTCAAGCTCACCTCCGTGGGCAAGACCGCGTCCCCCTTCAGCCTGCCCGACGGAACTTACGAAGTATACAGGACCTATGACCCCCGCATCGACACCATCAAGAACATGATCGGCGAGCCCCCGAAGTTCACCGGTGACACCGAAAGGGTACCCGCCCACGTTCCTGTAAAACTCTCCGAGAGGAACGCCGTCCCCCTGCCCGAGATGTCGTTCTACATCAGCTCGATCAAGAACCTGGAGGCCGTCCTCCCCCACGCGGACCGCGTGTACTTCGAGATGAACGACTCCCTGGCTGAGGCGCAGGAGATCTGCGACAACGCGGGAGTGGAGATCGTCACCCACATCCCCCGCCTGACCCCCACGCAGAAGATAGAGACGAACGGCAGGCCCATCATGATCAACACCCCCGGGCAGTACATCCCCAGGGAGTGCGACAGGGTGTACGCCAGCCAGTTCATGAACATGTTCAACTCCTACATGCGCGCACCCTTCTACCAGACCACGCTGTCCCCCGAGCTCTCCAACGAGGAGATCAGGAACATAGCGCAGCACTACCCCGGAAGGCTGGAGGTCATGGTGTTCGGCAGGCAGGAGCTCATGTGCACCAGGGACCCCGCCATGCACAACGGCATCCTGGTCGACGAGAAGTCGTTCAGATTCCCCGTCTACAAGGACGTCCACGGACTCTCCCACATCCTCAACTCGTCCGACACCATCCTCCTCACGTACCTCGGGGAACTCGGAAGGATGGGGATAGACTCCGTCGGTATCGACCTCAGGAGGAGGCCGGAGAACATCGCCCGCAGGGTGGCCGAGGCGTACGCCAACAACGACGTGAAGGCGAAGTTCGACCTGCAGGAGATGTGCGGCGGACTCAACTACGGCGCATACCTCCGCGGCACCGAGTGAGCTTACACGCTAACTGCAGCTTCCCCGTTTTATATCGCTAAATGACGAACGTCCGTGCATGGGACTTGACAGAAGAGGCGACGTGGGTTTCATGGAGGCCATGGCGGGTGCCATGACCGTCTGCGTCGTCATGATGTGCTTCACGGCGTTCGTGGCGGCGGATACCGCCCTCGACCGCGGGCATCCGGAAGGATTCGATTGGACCTATGTCGGAGGGATCTCGGCGGGAACTGATGGCTGGTCGGTGGATCTGGTCTCCGACCCCATGGTATTCGCCGAATCCCGCGGATATGCCGGGCTGTCCTTCTCGGTGTACGATCCGTTATCCGATGCCGTCGTATCCGAGATTGTCTACGGGAATACGGATGGGCCGCACATCTCCGAGAGACGCATGTTCTCCGCGGAGGAAGGAGATACCGTAATCCCTGTCATCGTGGAGGTGGGACTGTTCAGATGAACAGGAAGGGCTTCACCGCCGTCATGGACGCGGTGTTCGTCATCATCCTCCTGAGCATGGCCTCGGCCCTCATCCTGCAGGCCGATTTCGGGGGCGCGGACGACCGGAGGACAGCGGCGGACACCTGCGACATAATATTCGAATCGAAGATGTCCCAGACGGTATTTGGATACGGTCCCGATGACCGCGTCATGAAGGTATCTGACCTCGCGGCGGCATCCATCGATCTCGGCGACGGAAGGATCTCAGGTTTCCTCAGGAACACGATGGATTCGATCTATCCATGGGAAGGCGCATACTGCCTGATTCTCGAGCATGACGGCGGCAGGTTGGAACTGAACCGGTATGATCCAGATTATACCGAAAAGACGGTGCGCACCTATCCCGTCGAGTACGGAGGGGAGCTAAGGGTCACCCTCGCGGTATACAGATGATCAGCGGCCGAGAATCTCGAGGGTCTTTGCGTCGGGCTGTCCCTTGTAGAACCTGCTGAGGATGTCGTCGAAGACCCTGGTCTCGGGGGAGACGTACCTGAAAAGGGTCACGCACGCCTGGATCTTGAGCTCGTCGGGGTATCCGAAGATCTCCTCGGGGGTGTGTCCGGACTCGAGCAGCGCCTGGCAGGCACCGGTGAGGTATCCTGCTAACTGGGGGTCCCTCATGAACTCCTCCGCCTCCGCGCGGTCCTCGATGCCGTAGGTCTTGGCCTCTGCGCTGTAGCCCAGTTCCCTGAGCTGCGGGAACACCATGAATATCCAATGTCCCTTCTGCTCACCCGCCTCGATCTCGGCGAGAGCCTGGTCGTAATAACACATGTACCCTTTAACAAACCGCTTCAGGTCGACCATCTGACGCACCTTAACGGTGTATCGAATCCAGTACTCAATATAAGTACACTATCAAGTTATAGGTAAAATAAATGCAATTGGCTGAAAAATCAGCAGGAATTGCGCTTGTTACGGCCCTCTTCCACGAGTCCGGCGATGCGGGCCTTGATGTCGCGGGTGCAGGGCCAAGTGTCGTCCATGTAGTCGATGAGCTTCATGATGTCCGCCTCGGGATTGGTGAGTGCGAGATAGACCCTGCTCATGAGCATGGAGACCATGTAGGGGAAGTCATCACAGATCTGCGGCCTGTCCTTCCATATGGTGCAGCGGTTGTCCTTGCCGAGGAAACGGCAGGCGCCGTCCTTCGGTTTGTTGAAAAGTATGCGTCCGTCGCCGGTCTGGTAGACGTACTGGGTCATGAAGGTGTAGAGGTCCACGCCGGCCGCCGTGGCGACACGGTCCACCTCCTCCGGACGGACGATGATGTTGGGCTGGTGGCAGCATCTGCCGCACATCTCGCAGGGAAGCTCGTCCCTGAGGGACTGACAGATGCCGTAGGCCATGTCGAGGTCCTTCTCCATCTCGGGGGAGATGGCCGCCAGGCCATCCAGTTCGTATTTCCCCCGATATAGGACCATGATATCACAGAGAGTTGGCCAGGTCGACGAAGCCCAGCATGAACGCGATGACGGAGATGAAGAGAACGACTCCGGAGAGTGCGAGGAGCTTCCTGTCGCCTCCGGCGTGCTTGTGTACGTATCCCATGCAGTATCCGCCGAGGACCAGTCCCGCTGCGCCGAATACCGCGGCGCCGACGGCGACCTTGACGATGAGGCACACCAGTCCGATGACTGCGATTATGATGGCGATGAGGATGAGGTTGAATGCCCCGATGGGGGGTACTGCACGTTTTTCGCTTCCGGGGTCGAAATCGATCATGATCTTACCGAATCTTCCATCTCCGCGCACTATTTAATGTGTGGGGCGCGGTTCATTCTTTCGGCTTGTATCTCTTCCTGTATCTGGCGTTGCGGTTGCCGCCGATCTTCTCGATGATGCCACTCTCGATCATCCTGTGAAGGCATGCTTCCACGGTGGTCTGACTCACATCGGGAAGCATAGACATAATCTCCCTCTTGGAAATCGGGAACAGACTGCCCAGGACGGCCGCTTCCACCCTGTTGTTCTTGGTCGCCTTCTTTCCGGATATCGTTGCAAAACACCGGTCCAGAGAACGATAGCAGGACAGAATCACATCCAAACAATAGCTTGTGAACGGCATGTAGTCGTTCTTTCCCTCGGCCCAGTCGCGGGATGATTCCGAAAGGCTTGCGTAATATCTGCTTTTGGTCCTGTCGATACGCTCTTCGACCGAGATGTAGCGACCTATATCCAAACCGTGCCTGTACAGGAGAAGTAAGGTGAGCAGACGCGACATCCTCCCGTTTCCGTCCGTGAAGGGATGGATCGACAGGAAATCAAGGATGAAGCAGGGAATGAGCAGCAGGGGCTCCACACCGTTCTGTTCAGCATCGATATACGCAAGAACGATCTGTTCCATAGCCTCGGGGGTCTCTTTTGCAGACAGCGGTCTGAAATGTACATACCTGCGGCCGCTGCCATCCACCGCAACGATCACATTATCTGTTTTCTTGTACACACCGCCTCCTTCTGCAGTGTGAGACATAAGTATCCTATGAAGTTCCAGAATGGTCTCTTCGGTAAACTTCATGGAAGAGTGGTTCTCATGAATAAGTTCGAGAGCATCGCGATATCCGGCGATTTCCGCCTCATCGTTTCCGACTGGTTCCAAACTCCGGTCCATCAGGCTGCGGAGCCTCACATCCGAGGTACGGATGCCCTCTATTGCGTTCGAACCTTTTACCGATAGGAATCTCGCATCGCGTTCCAGTTCGGTAAAAACCCTCGGATGCTCGTCCATTAGGCTCTTGCTACGTTCGACTATCATACCTATCCCCCGAGCAGTCCCGATAAGAGACGCGGGAACCGAAATATCTTTAAGGAAGTTATAGTCGAAAATGCGCATGATAAGCAATCATATTGCATATATTTAAGATTTTAATATGCAATAACATCCTATAATATGCATATATTATTGCATATATAATCAATGTTACTATGCAATTAAATTGACATTTTGCCCCTCGATACAGTTCAGTAAAATCACATCTGGGTCTTTTCGAATATGCACTCGAAACGACGCCTGACGGTACCGAAACGGGTAGGATCCTCGCACAGTCTGAGAGATATCCTCTCGGCACCGGAGAATGCTCTGAGGATGTCCTCTTCGGAGAGGTAACGGTAACGGATCCCGTTTCTCACATCCTCCTTCTTCCCATCGGATCTCATATCGCCCTCGGCGAAACACCTGAAATAGAATCTCCCTCCGGGACGCAGTACCCTCATTGCCTCGCTCACCGCACCCGGGAATTCCTCCTCCGAGAGATGCTCGAGAACGTGGACTGCAACCACGGCATCGAACGATGAATCCGGGAAAGGAAGACTGCGGACATCACCCTGAACGAATGATGCCTTCCCACCGTAGCGGGAGATGCAGGAATCCACGGCGGCCCGGGAGAAATCCAGTCCCGTCACGGCTGCGCCCCTCTCCAGGAGCGCCTCGGCGGTCTTCCCGTTGCCGCAGCCCAGCTCCAGGACGCGGTCGCCCGGACGTATCTCCGTCCAGGAGATGTCAGCCACCCCCCTCCAGGGGCGGTCCTGACCGCGGTAGAGTGAATCCCAAGCCTCCTGCTGGCCTTCCATGCACGCGCATATCCTTAATAATAAAAAAGCATGACACCCGACAGTAAAAGTGGTCCCCATGATGTGGAATCCCCGTATCGAGACAATGCCGCTGGACAAAATCAAGGAAATGCAGCGGATCCAACTGAAGAAGCTCGTGAACAACCTCTACAGCTTCAACAGGTTCTATCACGACAGGATGAAGGAGGCCAACGTCTCCCCCCTGGACATCAACACCCTGGAAGACATCCAGAAACTGCCCTTCATGTACAAGCAGGACCTGAGGGACAACTACCCCGACAAGATGTTCACCGTCGACAAGAGCGAGATCGTCAGGTACCACATGTCCTCCGGTACCTCCGGCAAGCCCACCTGCGTGGCATACACCCGCAACGACCTCGACTACTGGACCGAGGCCCTCGCCAGGTCCCTCACCGCCGCCGGACTCACCTCCGACGACACCATCCAGATCGCATACGGATACGGTCTCTTCACCGGCGGTCTCGGACTCCACTACGGAGCCGAGAGGATCGGTGCCACCGTCCTCCCCGCCAGCACCGGAAACACCCAGAGGCAGCTGGAGATGATGCAGGACCTGCAGTGCACCGCCATCGCCTGCACCCCGTCCTACCTGACCCACCTCATCACCTCCGCCAGGCAGATGGGCATCGACTGGAAGCGCGACATGAAGCTCAGGAGATGCATCCTGGGAGCCGAGCCCTGGTCCGAGTCCATGAGGGCCAAGTTCGAGGCCGAGACCGGCGCCAAGTGCATCGACATCTACGGTACCTCCGAGCAGGCGGGGCCCATGTTCTGCGAGTGCGAGTACCAGCACGGACCCCACATCGCCCCCGACATCATGTACATGGAGATCCTCGACCCCGACACCGGCGAGGTCCTCGAGCCCGGCAACAAGGGAGAGCTGGTCTGCACCATGCTCAAGAAGGAGGCCATGCCCATGATCCGCTACAAGATGAGGGACATCACCTCCGTCACCGAGGAGCCCTGCGAGTGCGGAAGGACCTCCCCCAGGCTCTCCAGGATCACCGGCAGGAGCGACGACATGCTCATCATCCGCGGAATCAACGTGTTCCCCTCGCAGATCGAGTACACGCTGATGAGGATCCCCCAGGTCGGCGACCAGTACATGATCAACGTCTCCAGGGAGGGCGACCTCGACAGGATGATCATCCAGGTCGAGATCAAGCCCGAGGCCTTCAGCGACAAGCTGGAGGACATGCAGCAGCTCAGGGCCCACATCGAGTCCGAGCTCAAGAAATACCTTAACATCGCCGTACCCGTCGAGCTGAAGGCTCCCGGAGAGCTTCCCAGGTTCGAGGGCAAGGCAAAGAGAGTAATCGATACAAGGGTGTTCTGAAATGAATGCGAACATAATCACACAGCTTTCTATCTTCGTGAACAACGCTCCCGGATCCCTGGCCAACGTGGCCAAGACCCTCAGGGAGTGCGAGATCAACATGAAGGCCTGCAACCTGGCCGAATCCACCGAGTTCGGTATCCTGAGGGCCATCGTCGACGACCCCGCCGGGGCCATCGAGAAGCTCCAGAAGAAGAACATCATCGTCAAGAAGACCGAGATCATCGGCGTGAAGATCAAGGACGTCCCCGGCTCCCTCTACGAGGCCTCCAACGTCCTCGGTCAGGCTGACATCAACATCGAATACGGATACGCCTTCACCGGCAAGAACGTGGAAGGCCTCTTCATCAGGGTGGACAACCCCGAGAAGGCCATCGAAGCCCTCTCCAAGGCCGGCCTCGAGCTGGTCAAAGCCTCGGAGATCTGAACATGGGGAACCTGAACGTCGCCGTGGTCGGAGCTACCGGCCTCGCCGACAAGATCGGAAAGAAGGGTACCGTCACCGACATGACCTTCTACGAGGTCAAGGAGGGAAGCGACTCCATCACCCTCATCGAGCCGAGCAAGTACCCCGACAAGCTGCAGTCCCTGTTCTACGCCACCGAGATGGCCGAGTTCTGCATCCTCGTCGTCGACAAGATCGACTCCTTCCTCGGTGAGACCATCGTCATGGTCGACTCCCAGAAGATGGACAAGGGATGGATCGTCCTCAGGAACTACATCCAGCCCGAGCAGCTCACCCCCCTCATCGCGGGCACCTCCCTCGAGCACTACGAGTTCGTGGAGGAGAACCACGTCGACATGCGTCTGGCACTTATCGGAATGGCCAAGGCGGAGAACAGGAAGGCAGGCGACGGGACCTGCGGATCCTGCCCGGTCGACAGCCACTTCAACGTCAAGGGAGTCGGAACCGTCGTCCTCGGATCCGTGGCCGACGGCTGGTTCAAGAAGCACGACAAGATGACCGTATGGCCCCTCGGCAAGCAGGTCACCCTCAAGTCCATCCAGAAGCACGACATCGACTGCGACGACGGGGTCAAGGGGGACCATGTGGGACTCGCCCTCAGGGACATCGAGAGCGACGAGCTCGACAGGGGATTCGTGTGCTCCACCGACCCCTCCATCAAGATGAGCGACTCCTACCACGGCAAGGTCCAGTACAACAAGTACTGGAAGAACGCCGTCAAGGAGAGCATGATGCTCCACGTCGGTCACTGGATGCAGATCCTGCCCGTGCGCGTGGTCCTCGCGGGAGCCGACAAGGACTCCGAGGTCACCTTCGAACTCGACGGCAAGATGATCCACAAATCCGGCGACAAGGGAGTGCTCATGTACTACGACGGCGGAAAGCTGAGGGTCATTGGAACCATCACCTTCCCCTGAAACCGGAGGGCCCTCCGGGGCCTTCTGGGTCTATCACTCTTCTTTGGATTCCGGGACGAATTCCATTATGTCCCCGGGCTGGCAGTCCAGGGCCTCGCAGATGAGCTCCAGCGTGGAGAACCTCACGCCGGAGACCTTGCCGGTCTTCAGCTTAGACAGGTTAACGTTGGTGATCCCCACCTTCTCAGCGAGTTCGTTGAGGGATATCTTCCGGTCCGCCATGACCCTGTCAAGTCTCACGATTATCGGCATGGTATCACACGAATCCGTCAGATTCTTCCTGCAGGCGCACGCCGTACTCGAAGACCAGCGATATGACGTAGATGATTCCCGCCATCAGCAGCGCGTCCCCGTTGATGCCTGTGATGGGGACGGACCAGATAACCGACAGGGCCATGCCCGCCGAGGTCACCGCGATCCAGCCCACGAACAGCAGGATGGCCATCTTCTTCAGGTGCCATACGTTCGCCGAGGTGAAGGGCGAGCTGCCGTCGCCGATGGATTTGGTCAGCTCGTACAGATAGTAGAATACGAAGACGCTGATCGCCTGGTTGGTGATCATCACGAAGATCACGAATAACAGTTCTTCGTGGGTGAGATTTTCCAAGGCGAACGAGGGATCGATAAGCGCCATGGCCAGGAGGCCCACGCCGCCGACCAGGATCAGGATGCAGAGCACGATGCCTGCCAGGACGATGTATTTGGCGATACTGCATATCCTCTGAAGACGGGTCTTCCCTGATTCTCCCATGCTTCGTAATCATCATGGTTATATTAATAATGTACGACTATTTTTTATCGTGTAACGATAAATTATTATCGCATTAGATGTAAAATTTATATATCTCCCATAGGATGGAGTGTTTAAGAAAGCGCAATGGCATTGCTATCGCGATCGGAAGTGATGAAATGACTGACAGACAAAGGGTGATCGGATGACCTCCGAGTTCCCAATCGAGTTCGAGACCCTGCACAAGCAGTTCGGCGACTTCGTAGCCGTCAACAACCTCTCGCTGCAGATCAAGAAGAACAGCTTCACCGGACTCCTAGGGCCCAACGGTGCCGGCAAGAGCACCGCGCTGAAGATACTGACCAACCTCATCCACGCCACCTCCGGCAAGGTGTACATCAACGGCAACGATGTCTTCGAGGACCCCAAGGTGGCCCTCCAGGGCGTGGGTACAGTCGTGGAGACCCCCGAGTTCTACTCCTACCTCTCTCCCGCTGAGACGTTCAAGTACGTCGGCGAGATCTTCGGCATGAGCAAGGATTCCATACAGTCCCAGACATCCGAGATCCTCGAGAAGGTCAAGATGCAGGACTGGGCCGACAAGAAGATCGGCACATTCTCCAAGGGAATGAGGCAGAGGATCAGCCTCGGCCTCGCCCTGCTCAACGATCCCAACGTCATCATCCTCGACGAGCCAACTTCCGGACTCGACCCCAGGGGAATGGCGGAGATGAGGGAGATCCTCAAGAACATCAGGAACGACAACAACAACCTGACCGTCCTCATGAGCTCCCACATGATGCACGAGGTCTCCGACCTCTGCGACAGGATCGCCATCATCAACCACGGTACCCTCGTGGCCGATGATGACTACGAGCACATCATCGCCGACGCCGACACCAGGGTCGTCGTTGTCAAGCCCCTGCAGACCCCCACCGAAGACATGCTGGAGAAGATCCGCCGCATGGACAAGGTGGTCTCGGCCGACCGCATGGGCGGCGACATCAACGTCAGGCTGAAGGGCGACGCCGCCGACATGGCCGTCCTCTTCAGGCAGATGGCGGCACTGGACTTCCCCATCTGCGGCATGTCCGAGAGCTCCAATGCACTGGAAGACAGATATCTGGCACTTATCAAGGAGTCGAGGTAAGATGCACGTAGATCTCAAAGATGATACAAGGCAGGCGTACGTCATTGCCAAGAATGAGATCAAGAAGTTCTTCAGGGGAAAGAAAATCCTCCTGTTCGGCATACTGGTCCTCGCCATCATCCTGCTCCAGACCATCATCCCGATTGTATTCAACAGCCCGTACTCCTCCAAGGACAACGTACTGAGTAGCTTCGTCTCATTCTCGGTCCTGCTCGTGGAACTGGCCGGAGTCCTCTTCACCGCGACATCCATCGTCTCCGAGTTCGAGGACCGCACCGCACTGGTGCTCTTCACCAAGCCCGTCAGGAAATGGTCCATCTTCGCCGGAAAGCTGATGGCCTCGATGATTGCGGTCGGTGCGTTCATCCTAATCTACTACCTGTACGCGGGACTGCTGTCCTTCACCGCACCAGGAGCGTTCAACTCGGTGGCATTCGGTCAGTCGCTCGTACTGGCCCTCTGCGCCGTGTTCGGCGTCTGCGGAGTGTCGATGATGTTCAGCTCCTTCGCCAAGAAGGGAAGCACCGCTTCCATCCTGACGCTGGTGTTCTTCATCCTGCTGATCGGCCTCATCTCGACCATGCTGAACACCTTCGCTCACATCGACACCTGGTGGAGCATCGACGACGCATCCGGATACCTCTCCTATGTGTTCGAGGGAATCAGACCCGCCATCCAAGACACGGAGCCCGTCATCGAATACGTATCGGTGACCACCGGCGACGTCATCAGGGCCGGCGCGGTCATGATCGTATGGGGTATCGTCACCAACTTCGTAGCGTTCTTCCTCTTCAACAAGAGGGACTTCTGAAACCGTTTACCGGGGGGCACCCCCCCCACTTTTCTTAATAAACCGAGAGTTCCTCGGCCAGCCACTTTATTCCCTTGGCGAGCCTTCCCGCGGGGTCGGAGAAATGTCCGCCCGAGTTCATGAACATGGTGAAAGCCCTCAGGTTGGAATCCTTCTCGAGGCGCTTCTTCTGCTTCTGATACTGAGTCCCGATCGATGCAGTCAGCAGATTCCCGGAGCCGGGCTCCTTGCCCCCGAGGCTGAGATAGACAGCCCCGTTCTCGGGGACCTTGTGGGTATCGGCATACCTGTCCCACCCGCCGAACCACAATGACCCAGAACAGCAGGCCGCGCCTCTGAAGAGGTCGGATTCGTAGAGCGACCACAGGGCGAACAGGCCCGCTAGGGAATAGCCTGCGATAGCGAGTTCGGAACAAGATGGGAACTCCTCGCGGACGTACGGGACCGCATGCTCCCTCAGCCATGCGAGGGTGTCCTTCCCGCCGGAACCGAAGACCTGCCCGGTGCCTCCGTCGAACTCCCACGGAGAGAAGTCGGAATTCCATTCGGTGCACTCGAACCCAAACACGGTGAAGCATTCCTCGTCATCTGCGAGGAGCCTCTCGACCTCGGAGAACTCCTCCCCTCCGGGCATCAAGCCCACGAATATAACGGGCCCGCCCTCTCCGGCGGAGAAAGTGCGGCAGACCCTGCCTGCGAGTTCGAACACATCGCTCATGTACCGAAGGAAGACCTGCATGGTTTTAACGAAAACGGTCGCCAGCGTCCGCACATCCTATATATGCGCGCGGGATAACATCCGAATAGTACCGTGTCAAATGATGACACTTGACACGTCCGGTGAAACAATGACTTTCAGGAACGAAGAACTCGAGACCATGCCCGCAGAGGACCTTAAGAAGATGCAGTTCGAACTGCTCAGGAAGGAGATCCGTACCATGTATGACTCCTCCGAGTTCTTCAGGAAGAGGATGGAGTCCGTCGGCCTCACCCCCGACGACATCACCGACATGGACCAGTTCAGGAAGATCCCCTTCATGAGAAAGTCCGACCTGAGGGACAACTACCCCGACAAACTCTTCGTCAGGCCCTACGAGGATCTGGTCAGGATCCACGTGTCCTCGGGAACCACCGGCAGGCCCACCGTCGTCGGATATACCCAGAGGGATATCGACAACTGGAGCGAGTCCCTCGCCAGGGGAATGGTGTCATTCGGCGTAGGCCCCTCCTCCGTTTTCCAGAACATGCACGGGTACGGACTCTTCACCGGAGGTCTCGGAGCCCATTACGCCGCCGAGAAGGCGGGCGCCACCGTCGTTCCCACCGGTGTAGGCAACACCGACAGGCAGATCCAGCTCATGCAGGACCTCCCCGTCACCTGCCTCGCCGGAACCCCCTCCTACATGTTCCACATCGCCGACGTCTGCGACCAGAAGGGCATCGACATCAGGAAGGACACCAAGGTCAGGATCGCCCTCGCCGGAGGAGAGCCCTGGTCCGAAAGCATGAGGAAGAAGCTGTATGACAGGACCGGTATCAGGGCGCACAACTGCTACGGCGCCAGCGAGTTCTACGGACCCATGTTCGTGGAGTGCGAGAAGCAGTGCGGCGCCCACGTGTGGGCGGACCTCGCCCTCATCGAGATCCTCGACGAGAACGGACAGCCCGTCCCCGACGGACAGCCGGGAGAAGTCGTCGTCACCATGCTCCAGAAGGAGGCCTTCCCCCTCATCAGGTACAAGATCGGGGACATCTCCACCCTCACCTGGGAGAAGTGCCCCTGCGGCAGGACCCACCCCCGTCTCGGAAGGATCACCGGCAGGAGCGACGACATGATCGTGGTCAGGGGAATCAACGTCTTCCCCTCGCAGATCGAATCCGTCATCGGGGAGATGCCCTTCCTCGCACCCTTCTACCACATCACCCTCACCAACGAGAACTACATGGACAAGATGGTCATAGACGTGGAGTTCACGCAGGAGGCCCTGACCGACGACATGAACAGGATCAACGAGATGACCCAGACAGTTCAGGCGAGGCTCAAGGAGATCCTCAACCTCAAGGCCGTCGTCAAGATCAACCTGCCCGGCACCGTGGAGCGTTTCGAGGGCAAGGCCAAGCACGTCACGGACAACAGGTCCTGGGAGTGAAGCTTGCTAGCCAACATCCTCGAGACCGCGATGCTGCTGTGCTTCGCGGCCTCATGGCCGTTCAACATCCACCGCTCGTGGGTAAGCCGTACCGCCGTGGGCAAGAGCATCATGTTCGAGATCATCATCGAGATCGGCTACTGCTTCGGCATCGCCGCCCATCTCGCCGACGGCGAGCTAAACTACGTCCTCGCGTTTTACATCCTGGACATCTGCCTGGTGGCCACCGACATGTTCCTGTACTTCCGCAACAGGGCGCTCGACCGCGAGCGCGAGATTCGGCTCAACCATAATAAAGTCTGAAACCTTTTCCCTTTTTATGGAAATCAGCTGCAGCGGAATCACCGACGGCATCATCGAGGACAGGTTCGGCGCCAAGGGTACCGAGTTCACCTACGGGCACATGCCATCGCGCTCCCTCCCCCTGAAGATCACCGGCGCACCTGCCGGAACGGCATCCTTCGCCGTCATCTTCGACGATCCCGACTCCGTCCCGCCCTGCGGCTTCAAATGGGTCCACTGGCTGGTCTCGGGGCTCAGGAAGACCGAGCTCCCCGAGAACGCATCCCAGGAGGACACCGGGCTCATCCAGGGAGCCAACAGCTGGTACCAGCACGGCATCGACGACTGGAAGAAGGCATCATTTTACGGCGGCCCCGCCCCTCCCGACAAGGAGCATACCTACATACTCACGGTGCTCGCCCTCGACTTCGTGCCCGTCCTCAGGACGGGTTTCACCGTCGACGACCTCATGAAGGTAAGCAAGGACCACATCCTGGCGAAGGCCTCCCTCAAGGGAAGGTACTCGCCCAAGGCCTGATCCGCGAGAAACAACCTTCCCGGGGACCTCCCCGGGACCACATCGCAACCCAACACAGGAGACAGATCCGATGTCCAAACCCGAAGACGTTTTTCTTCAGAACGCAGGGAACTGCGGTAAAGAGACTTTCGACAGAGCACAGGAACTCGCCATCGAGGGCAGCAAGGAGGCGTTCGGCCTCTACACGGAGTCCGCCCTGCAGGGCAGCCCTGCCGCGGCCTTCATGGTGTCGCAGTACTACAGCCGCAGGCTCGAGCAGGGGGACGAGCTGTCCCCGACGTTCTGGGCCACCTACGCCTACATGTGCGGCTACGCCCCCGCGGCCAAGTGGCTGAAGGACCACTTCAGCAAATCCGAGGCCCCCATGGACGCCGACTTCTTCGGCTACTGTGAGAGACTCTCCGGCACCAACGGTGTCGCTGCATTCATGGCCGGTATGGGATGCTACCTCGGACTGGGGACCAGGTTCGATCCTGCCAAGGCATACGCGTTCTTCGAGAAGTCCGCCGAGCTCGGCAATCCCGACGGAAAGTGCGAGAAGGCACTCTGCCTGATGCGCGGGGCGGGCACCGAACGCAACAAGGAGGAGGGGCTGTCCCTGCTCCTCGACACCGCGGCCACCGGCAACATCAGAGCGATCCTGAAATACGCCTGGTGCCTCGAGCACGGATACTGCGTCCCGAAGGACCGCGCCCATGTGCTTTCTATCTATCTGGCACTAGCGAACAGGAAGGACCCGCAGGCCATCTATGAGGCGGGCAGGTGCTACCTCGACGGCATCGGCGTCGAGAGGGATCCCGACATGGCATACGGATGGTTCCTGGTGGGTCAGACCCTCGGAGGCGTGAAGGCGACCTTCGGCATGGCACGCTGCATGCTCGGAGGCATCGTGGAGGACAAGAGGGACGAAGGGCTCCGCCTCCTGAAGGAGACCGCCGACCTCGGACTCCCCGACGCGATGGTCATGCTCGGACAGCTCTACGCCAAGGGCGGGAGGATACTCAAGAAGGACGAGGCCAAGGCCATGGAGTGCTTCAGGCAGGCCGCCGACTTCGGAAGGGCCTCCGCCTGCATCCACATGTACGAATGCTACTCGGCCGGCAGCGGCGTGAAGAAGGACGCTTCCATGGCTACCATGTACGCCCTCAGGGCCGCCGCCTACGGCAACACCGAGGGATGTTTCCTCGCGGGAAGCGCCTATCTCTCCGGTACCGGCATCGCCAGGAACCCGGAGCTGGGATTCAGACTGTGCTGCTACGCCTCCGACGACGGGTACATGAAGGCCACCTACACCTTAGCCAACTGCTACTCCCGCGGCAAGGGCGTACCCAAAGATGCCAAGAAGGGCTTCGAGATGCACAAGCAGCTGGCGGACAAGGGATTCATCAAGTCGGTCTTCCACGTGGCTGAGGCTTACTACATCGGCGATGCCGTGCCCCAGGACTACAAGAAGGCGTTCGAGCTCTTCAAACAGGGGGCCGAGAAGGACAATGTGTTCTGCCAATACTACCTCGGCGAATGCTACGACAAGGGCCGCGGGACCGCCACGGACCCCGCTGCCGCCATGAAATGGTACCGCAAGGCCGCCCAGCAGGGACACATCATCTCCCAGAAGATCGTGGAGGAACGCAAGACCGAGGCCATCCTGAAGGACGAATCCCCCTTCGACACCTTCCTCAAGAGCGCCAGGGCAGGAGACGCCCAGTCGATGTACATCCTCGGAAGGTATTACGAGGACGGCATCGGCATCGAGAAGGACCCGAGGAAGGCCAAGGAATGGTACCAGAAGGCCAAGAAGAGAGGCAACGCCGCCGCCAAGAGGGCCCTGGAGGCACTCGAGAAGAAGGAGCAGGCTGCGGCCGGCAACGAGCCGAAGGCCTGAACTCCCGGAGCGTACATGGCGAAGATCAGAGTTTTCGTTTCCATCCCCATGCCCAACACGGCCGGGCTCCGGCCGATGATGGACGACCTCGCGAAGGTCAGAGGGGTCAGGACCTCCCCCGTGTCGCAGATGCACATCACCCTAAGGTTCATCGGCGATATCGACGAGGAGCGCGTGGACGACATCGAGACCGCCGTGAAGGAGGCCGTGGCGGGAGTGAGGGCGTCGCGCATCACGCTGAAGGGATTGGGAGCCTTCCCCAACCAGAGGAACCCGAGGGTCCTGTGGGCGGGGATTAGCACCGAGATGCCCCTGCTGGAGATCTCCGAGAGGCTGTCCGCCCGCTTCAAGACGATGAACATACCCTTCGACGAGAAGCCGTTCAGGCCCCACATAACCGTGGCGCGCGTGGAAGGAAGGGCCAACCTCGTCCACGAGTTCAGCAGGTATCAGACCACCGAGTTCGCCACCTATATCCCGAACTCGGTCATGGTGATGAAGAGCGAGCTCACCCCGAAGGGTGCGGTGCACAGCATCCTCCGCGCATGTTATTTCGATTGAGAATTTAGGGCACCCCCTCAGGGGTACCGGATCGGCCGCAAATTGCCGTCAGAACGGCATGGGAAGAGGGATCGGCGTAGCGCCGTGGGCCATGTTCACCTCGTCTACCCAGAAATCGACCTCCTCGTCGGGGAGTCCGAGATACTGGGCCACACTCAGCAGGTACATGGTGAACTCGTACGGGTTGTGGTCGGCGTCGATTATGGTGTAGATCGAACGCGACCTGCACTTTGAGTGCACCATGGACTGGAGCTTGGGCACCTCCTGCCTGGTGGAGAACTTCTTCCTCCAGCCGGCCGTGCCCGTGCGGCATACCGCGTTGCGGAGGTCCTCCCTCTGGGCGGAGCCCATGATCATGGCGACCCTGTGCTTCTCCCCGCGGTACGATTCGATAACCAACAGATCCGTCGTGAAGTCTGCATCTAACTCGAAGGTAGCTCCGTCACAACCGATAGTCATGCGGAAGTGATACCTCTCGAGGTCTCCCGCTTTTATCATGATAAAAAGATTGAATTTGATTATATTAATGGGAAATCACGAACATATTGAGCATCAATCCGCCAACTTTACAGATATGCTATGATCACAGGTTTCGGAAAAGGAGGCGGCGGAACTGACATGCTAACTGTATTCTCCGCATTATATACCCTCACTCCGGCTGATGAGTTACGTGAGCAACATGAATGCGCACATGACAAGAAAGCTGAGCAGATTCAAGAGATTGAACAGGAAGGGAGGCATCGAAGGCCTCCCGATGGAACTGATGATCATAGTGGTGATCGCGGCCCTCGGAACCGCGGTCCTGGTCGGATGGATGGGGAACATAGAGACCCCCGAGTCCATCGGACACGTGGACAGCTCCGTGGATCAGATCGTGATGACCTCCGACAAGAACACCAACGTAAACTTCACCATCACCGTCACCGACACCTCCGGCGACGCCATCTCCGGCGCCACCGTCGTGCTCACCGGATGCAACGTCTCCAAGGGCACATCGGGCACCACAGTGTACGGTGTGACAAACAACGCGGGACAGGTCTCGTTCACCGGACTGAGCCTGCAGAAGACCACCTCCGGGGTCGGATACATCAACGTAAGCGTCTCCGCCGGCGACTACGGCGAGGACTCCTCCCTGAGGATCCCGGTGGTGAGGTGATGGACGGGAAGGGCGTTACGGGATTCCCCTGGAGGATATCCCTAGCGTTCCTCCTGGTCGCCCTCTGCGTCCCGCCCCTGGCGGGACTCGCAGAGGGTTTCCAAGACACCGCCGACGGTTGCGAGATACAGACCGAGATCGAACAGATAACCAATAGTGCCAGCACCGTTTATTTCGGTGGTGCGGGCACTTCTCTTTCCATCGACCTCTCCATCCTCCCCGGCTACGAGATCACCCTCGGCGGGGAGGGTGCCGAGGCCTATTGCATCAAGGTCTCTGACCCCCGCGGAGGGGAGACTCTGACCTACCTGGACCGCCCTGCGGCGAAGTTCCTGAACACGGTCACCCTCACCGGCAGCTGCACCCTGGAACTCGTCTGTGAGGCAGAACCCGAGTACGGGATAAGGGCGGTGTGCCCATGATGGGATTCACCCTCTCGAGAGTATCGCTCTTCGTATGCGGGGCGATCCTCATGGCGGCGGTGGCGGTCCCCATCGCGGGAATGTACCTCGACCGCGGTGATGACGGCCTGTCCCGGGTGGCGGAGGCGGACGCGCAGTTCGTAGATGCCGTATGGAACGCGGACCTCGACGAGACCGTGCTCCGGGGCGACATACTCCTGCCATCGCCCTCCTGCAGCCTGGTGCTCGACGGATACTTCCTGACCATCACCGACAGCAACGGAAACAGCCATGTTTCCTCCATGAAGCACATGTCGGACCGCATAGAGCTAGGGTACGGCGATTCCGTGAGCGTCTCCAGATACGGCGACAGGCTCATGCTGACCGAGAGCGTCTCTGCGGAACCGGAAATCAGCGAGATACATGCGGGATACGGTGCGGAGGCATGGACATCCGGGGATTCCAAGCCCGTGATCGATGAACCTCACGGGAATTCTTACACGGTGACAAACGACAGCGGCAATTCGATAACCATCAGCTGCGGACCGGCCTGATCATTCGCCGAAGGTCTCGGAAATCTTGCCGAGGGCGGATGCGAGACGGTCGATGTCGCTGCGGTTGTTGTAGATGTAGACCGAAGCCCTCACGCTGCCGTCGACTCCCCTGGAGACGAAGAAGGGATGCGCGCAGTGCATCCCGGAGCGGACCATGATGCCGTCCATGCTGTCAAGCATCATAGCCACGTCGTGAGCACCGAGGCCGTCGATGTTGAAAGACATCAGCGAGCACCTCTTCGAGGGGTCCTCGGGGCCTACGATGTGCAGTCCCCTGATGTCCTCGGTGGCCTCGTACATGTACCTCACGAGGTCGGCGTCGTGCTTCATGACCTCGTCCATTCCTATTTTGGAGAGGTATTCGATGGCGGCCTTGGTGCCGAAGATGCCCGCATAGTCCTGCAGACCCGCTTCCAGGCGGTCGGGGATCGGTGCGTAATCGACATCGGCGTAGGTAACGAGGCCTACCATCCCTCCGCCGAAGCGGCTGGGCCTGAGCGCCTCCAGTGCCTCCTCCTTTCCGTAGAGGAAACCCATGCCGGAGGGTCCGAGCATCTTGTGGATGGAGGTGGCGTAGAAATCGACGTCGCAGTCCTTCAGATCCACTTTCAGATGGGGTGCTCCCTGGGCGCCGTCAACCATGATCTTCGCCCCGTAGTCGTGGGCGATCTCGGCCACGTCCTTGATGGGCACGGTGCATCCGGTGACGTTGCTGCAGTGGGTGACGGAGACAAGCTTCACGTCCTTCCCCATGGCGTTCTTGAACGCCTCGATGTCGAAGACGCCGTCCTTCCCCGATTTGGAGCGCCTGATGCTTATCCCCGCGGATTCCCTCAGGTTCAGCCACGGGACGTAGTTGGAGTTGTGCTCCGAATCGGTGGTGACCACCGCGTCGCCCTTCCTGAGGCCGAATCCGAAGGCCACGGTGTTGAGGGCCTCGGTGCTGTTCTTGGTGAAGACGAAGGAGCTGGGGGATCCGGCGTTGAAGAAAGATGCCAAAACCTCCCTGGTCTCGTCCACCCTGATGGAGACCTCGTTGGCGAGGTGGTGGACGCTCCTGCCGCCGCAGACAGGGTACTTCTCGTAGTACTCGGTGACCGCTTCGATGACAGAATCCGGGCGCAGGGACTGACACGAGCTGTCTAGATAGACGCCCTTGTCGGTCCTCATCGTCGGGAAATCCTTGCGCACGGATTCGAAATCCATGCCCGTGTATCGTGCCCCCCTTATAAATGTGTGCGATACCGATTTTTATAGGGGAAACATACCGAACGGCATGGCAGAGGAAGTACACTGCGTGCACATACTCGTGAAGACCCAGAAGGACGCCAACCATCTCAGGGACAGGGTCCTCGCGGGAGAGGATTTCGGCGCTCTCGCCAGGGAATACTCGTCATGCCCCTCCAGGGAGCAGGGCGGGGACCTCGGATGGTTCGGACGCGGGCAGATGGTGAAGCCCTTCGAGAACGCCGCTTTCAAAGGCGAGCCCGGGGACGTCTGCGTGTGCCGCACCCAGTTCGGCTGGCACGTCATCAGGATCCTCGAGAAGAGGTGAACCCACTTACGCGGGAACGTTCCCGCGCACATCTTTTATCTATGACCAGCTTATCGAAGAAGCAATGTCAACACTCTCAACCGCAGTCGGAAAGGTCGGCCTGAAGACCCCGGGCATGGTCGCCTCCGGCATCATGGACGAAACCGGCGCATCCATGGTCAGGATGCTGAAGGCCGGCGCCGGGGCAGTGGTGTCCAAATCCATCGGGTCCGAGCCCAAGGCGGGACACGCCAACCCCTGCTTCACCGAGGTCGAGGGAGGTCTCGTCAACGCCATGGGACTCCCCGGACCCGGAATCGAGCTCTTCGCCGAGGAGATGGCCGAGGCCGTCCCCCACGGCAACATCGTCGGATCCGTCGCCGGGGGCAACGCCGACGAGTTCGCCATGCTCGCAGGGAAGATGGAGGATTACAAGGCCTGCGCCGTGGAGCTCAACCTCTCCTGTCCCCACGCCAAGGGTTACGGTATGGAGATCGGTACCGACCCGGCACTCGTCAAGAGCATCGTGGCGGCGGTGAAATCCGCCGTGAATATCCCTGTCTGGGTCAAGCTCACCCCCAACACCCACATCCTGCAGCAGATCGCACTTGCGGCACAGGACGGGGGTGCGGATGCCATCGTGGCCATCAACACCCTGAAGGCCATGGTCATCTCCCCCGAGTTCGCGAAGCCCTTCCTCAGCAACAAGTTCGGCGGACTCTCCGGACCCGCCGTGAAGCCCGTGGGAGTGAGGGCCATCTACGACCTGAAGAGCGTCGTCTCCGTCCCCCTCGTGGGAGTCGGAGGCATCACGAACTGGAGGGACGCGGCCGAGTACATCATGGCCGGAGCGGATGCCTTCCAGATCGGAAGTGCAGTCCTGACCGACGGACCCGAGGTGTTCGCCAAGGTCAACGACGGACTCGAGAAGTTCATGAAGGACTACGGATACGGTTCTATCAAATCCATGGTGGGTGCTGCGCATGAGTGAGTACGTGAAGATCCTGAAGGCCACCGAGAACAACTACGACACCAAGACCTTCGAGTTCGAACTCGACGCCGAGGCCAAACCCGGTCAGTTCGTCATGGTCTGGTGCCCCGGCATGGAGGAGATCCCCATGTCGCTGTCCTCCACAGGCAAGATCAAATCCATCAGCGTCAAGAGGATCGGTCCCGACACCGAGAGGCTCCACCAGCTGAAGGAGGGAGATGTCATCGGGGTCCGCGGACCCTACGGGAACGGATACGACCTCTCCCCCGGCAGGGAGTACCTGATCATCGGAGGAGGCATCGGAACCGCATCGATCATGCCCGCGGTCGAGGCCACGGGAGCTGACACCATCATCGGCGGACGCTCCGAGAGGGACCTCGTCCTCAGGGACAGGGCCGAGAAGGCCGCCAAGAACGTGTGGTACTCAACCGACGACGGATCCTTCGGGTTCCACGGCAACACCGTGCAGCTCATGAAGGAGAAGTACGCCGAGAAGAAGTACGACTGCGTCGTGGCCTGCGGACCCGAGGTCATGCTGTTCTTCCTCTACAAGGCCTGCCAGGAGCTGGGCGTAGAATGCCAGCTGTCCCTGGAGAGGCACATGAAGTGCGGCGCCGGCGTCTGCGGATGCTGCGTCATGGACGGCCAGAGGGTCTGCAGGGACGGCCCCGTGTTCACCTCCGCACAGATCGCCGAGATGAAGGACTTCGGCGTTCAGAAGAGGGACGAGTGCGGCCGCGTAGTGAAGTTCAGGAAGTGATTGGCTGGCGGCTCCCGAAGGATACATACAGGTGGCTCACGGGAGCCTCACGGTCAACGTCCCCCGCAGTCTTTTCAGGGGGAACGAGTGCGCCTACGACCCTGCGAAGCAGGCCGAGTTCGGCAGGATGCTGAGGTCCAGGTACCCCTGGCTCACCGAAGGCTCCCTGGAGGTGTTCTACCGCACCGCACAGCGCGAGATGCTCGCGGTGAAGGACGAGGAGACCTGCGGAAGGAACGGCAGCATCCTCCTCGAGAGTAGCGGGGACATCGAGGGCGCGATAAAGCATCTGAGGAAGTTCCTCGATGATGACCCAGACGATGCCGATTCGTGGCTCGCCCTGGGGAATCTGCTCTGCAAGGCTGGACGCACCGAAGAGGGCTACAAGGCCATAAACAGGGCCCATTCGCTTTTCTGACTCCGTGCCCATACTGGCCTCTACGGTTCTATAACGAAGTGTGTGGAAATGAATTCTCACACCCGTCACAGTTTTTTCGCACTTCGGCTTCCGCCTCGGTAATTCAGGCAATCGGTGACGTGCCGAGGATGTCGAACCCCATCCCGCGTCTAAGTACGTTCTCGCATGCGTTGTCATCACGGTGTATGGTGAATCCGCAGAATCTGCAACAGAATATCTCCTGGCTGAACGGCTCGTTCAGCCTTCCGCATTTGGTGCAGATCCTGCTCGTGTAGGCGGGATTCACTGCGACTATCTCAGACCCGGTTTCCTCCCCCTTGTATCTGAGCAGTCTCATGAACGTCCCCGCGCTCGCATCGCGGAACAGTTTCCTTGTTTCTTTGTTGTCTTGGAGATCGAGGAGATCTCTGACGGAAAGGTCCTCCACGAAGATCTTCGTGCGATCCTGAGCTATCGTTCTCGTGGCTTTCTGCAGGAGATCGTTCTTGCTGTCTTCGATCCTCTT
>Ga0310695_10002681_pt1 | contig 36876 bp, 34 predicted proteins | sample RumenRJG_04DNA_FD_203882 | JGI IMG/M metagenome (GOLD analysis project Ga0310695, IMG submission 203882) | Bovine rumen microbial communities from Lethbridge, Alberta, Canada - RJG_04 (v2) (version 2) | ecosystem: Host-associated > Mammals > Digestive system > Stomach > Rumen | place: Canada...
AGCTGCTATGTGGATATCGCCAGGATCGCCCGGGGCGTCATCCGGGATATCGGCTATGACCGGGCCAAGTACGGCTTTGACTGCGACACCTGCGGCATCATCGTCAACATAGACGAGCAGTCCGGGGACATCGCCCTGGGCACCAATGATGAGGTCGGCGGCGCCGGCGACCAGGGCATGATGTTCGGCTACGCCTGCGACGAGACCCCGGAGAAGATGCCCCTGCCCATCTCCCTGTCCCACAAGCTGGCCATGCGCCTGACGGCGGTGCGCAAGGAGAGGCTGGTGGACTATCTGCGGCCCGACGGCAAGACCCAGGTCACCGTCGAATATGACGAGCAGCGCCGCCCCGTCCGGGTGGACACCGTGGTCATCTCCACCCAGCACGGCCCGGAGGCCAGCCTGGAGCAGATTCGCAGGGATATGATCGAGCTTGTCATCAAGCCCACCGTCCCCGCGGAGCTGCTGGATGAGAACACCAAATATTATGTAAACCCGACGGGCCGCTTCGTCATCGGCGGGCCCCAGGGCGACTCCGGCCTGACCGGCCGCAAGATCATCGTGGACACATACGGCGGCAGCGCCCCCCACGGCGGCGGCGCCTTCTCCGGCAAGGACCCCACCAAGGTGGACCGCAGCGCCGCCTACGCGGCCCGCTGGGCCGCCAAGAACGTGGTGGCGGCGGGGCTGGCCAAGCGCTGCCAGATCCAGCTGGCCTACGCCATTGGCGTGGCCCAGCCGGTGTCCGTGCTGGTGGAGACCTTCGGCACCGGCACCGTCTCCGACGAGACGCTCAGCCGCGCTGTGCAGCAGGTCTTTGACTTCACCCCCGGCGGCATCATCCGGGACCTGAACCTGCGCAAGCCCATCTACCGGAAGCTGGCCGCCTACGGCCACATGGGCCGGGAGGACCTGGACGTCCGCTGGGAGAATACCGACAAGGTGGAGGCCCTGCTGGCCGCTGTGCAGTGATCCGACAGGAAACGACGCGCGCCCGATCCCCGATGTACGGGGACCGGGCGCGCGTTTTTCGTTGACAGAAGCGCGGCGCTTTACTAAAATGAAAGCATCAAGGACAGAGAGGCATAAGGATATGATCAGTCTATGCAACGATTGGACCTTCACCGAGCAGTGGTCGGAGGACTTTTTGAATGGGAGAACAGAGGGGCGGCCGGTGCGCCTGCCCCACACCGTGCGGGAGATCCCTCTGCATTACGCCGGGCCGGAGTACTACGAGATGGTATGCGGCTACCGCCGGCGGCTGCACATCCCGGAAGCCTGTCGGGGCAAGCGGCTGTTCCTGCAGTTTGACGGCGCGGCCCATATCGCAAGGGTCTACTGCAACGGGCGGCGCTGTGCGGAGCACCGCTGCGGCTATACCGCCTTTCGCCTGGAGATCACGGAGCTGGTAAATTACGGGGCGGACAACGAGCTGGCTGTGGAGTTGGACTGCACCGAGAACCCGGAGATCCCGCCCTTCGGTTTCGTGATCGATTATCTGACCTACGGCGGCCTCTACCGGGAGGTCTGGCTGGACGTGCGGGAACAGAGCTATATCGAGGACGTGTTCGTGACCACGCCGGGCTTGGACCGGCTGGAAGCTCAGGTCAGAGTCAAGGGGGATTATGATACGGTGCTCCTGCGCGTCTGGGACGGGGACAGGCTGCTGGCGGAGGATACCGCCCGGGAGCGCTTCAACTTCCGGGTGCCCGGCGCCCGGCCCTGGACGCCGGAGACGCCCGAGCTCTTCCGCTGCACGGCGGAGCTGCTGTCCGCCGAGGGCGCGGTGCTGGATGCCTGGGAGCGGAAGATCGGCTTTCGCACCGTCTGGTTTCAGGCCGACGGCTTTTATCTCAACGGCAGGAAGACCTTCCTGCGGGGCCTGAACCGGCACCAGAGCTGGCCTTATGTGGGCTACGCTGCCCCGAAGCATCTGCAGCGGGAGGACGCCCGGATCCTGAAGGAGGAGCTGCGCTGCAACGCGGTGCGCACCTCCCACTATCCCCAGAGTCAGCACTTCCTGGACGCCTGCGATGAGCTGGGCCTGCTGGTCTTTACCGAGATCCCCGGCTGGCAGCACATCGGCGCCTCGCCCGGCTGGAAGGACCAGGCGGTGGAGAATACCCGGGAGATGGTGCTCCAGTACCGCAACCACCCCAGCATCGTCCTCTGGGGCGTACGCATCAACGAGAGCCAGGACGACGACGAGCTGTACCGCCGCACCAACGCCGCGGCCCATGCGCTGGATCCCAGCCGCTCCACCTCCGGCGTGCGCTATCTGGAAAAGAGCAGCCTGCTGGAGGACGTCTACGCCTACAACGATTTTTCCCACACCGGCGACAATCCCGGCGCCAAGCCCAAGAAGCAGGTCACGCCGGATATGGGCAAGGCCCTGCTGATCTCCGAGTGCAACGGCCACATGTACCCCACCAAGCCCTTTGACACTTGGCAGCGGCGCCAGGAGCACGCCCTGCGCCACGCCCGGGTCCAGGACGCGGCCCTGGCCGACGGGGAGCATGCGGGCTGCTTCGGCTGGTGCATGTTCGACTATCCCACCCACAAGGACTTCGGCTCCGGGGACCGGGTCTGCTACCACGGCGTGATGGACGCCTTCCGCAATCCCAAGCTTGCCGCGGCCCTCTACGCCAGCCAGGGGGAGGGGAGTCCCGTGCTGGAGGCAGGCTCGACCATGGACATCGGCGACTATCCCGCGGGCAACACCGGCAAGATCTACGTGTTCACCAACGCTGATGAAGTGGACCTGTATAAAAACGACAAATACGTGGCCAGCTTCCGGCCCAAAGAGTGGAAGGGCCTGAAGCACGGCCCCATGCTCATCGACGACACCATCGGCTGCCTGCTGGAGACCGAGGAGGGCTTTCCGGCCGGCAAGGCCAGGGCCATCAAGGAGGCGCTGAACGCGGCGGGCAAGTATGGCCTGGCCGGGATGCCCCCGGCGGACAAGGCCAAAATGCTCTACTGCATGCTCCGCTACGGCCTGCGTATGGCCGACGGCGTAGCCCTCTACGGCAAGTACGTGGGCAACTGGGGCGGCGAGGCCACCCGCTGGCGTTTTGACGGCAAGGTAAACGGCCAGACCGTGGTGTCCCAGACCCGCTGCCCGGGCAGGGAGCTGCACCTGGAGGTGACGGCGAGCCAGACGCAGCTGACCGAGGGGGAGACCTACGACATGGCCGCGGTGCGGGTACGCGTGCTGGACGAGAACGGAAACCTGACGCCCTATGCCCAGCTGCCCGTGCGCTTTGAAGTGAGCGGGCCCTTGGAGCTGGTAGGGCCGGAGCTGGTCACCGCCGAGGGCGGCATGTGCGGCGCTTACCTGCGAACTGTCGGAAAAGCGGGCAGCGGAAGCCTGCGCGTCACCACCGACCAGACGGAGCCTGTGACCGTCCAACTGCAAGTGCGGGAGGAGAACTGAGATGGAAAGGATCAAATATCGGATCATTATAAAGGGACAGGCCCCCATCGAGGGAAGCTGCCCGCTGCGCCTTGGCCGCGTGACCATCGCGCCGGAGCTGCCTGAGGGGGTGCTGGAATCCGTCACCGCCACCATGCACGTGGACTTGGCAGCCGGGGAGAAGATCTTCATGAACGGCTACCAGACCTGGACCTACTGCCCGGAATACGACCGGGAGGGCCATACCCGGCGCTGGGCGCCCCTGCCGAAAAAGGTGGTGGATCACTTCAGTCTGGACCGCTACGGGGACTATCATTTTGTGGACTATCCGCAGAAGGGCGGCATCACCCACGGGGAGAGCTACTGCTACTTCCGCCGGGGGGAGAGCTTCCGGCTGATCGCCTCGCTGGACGAGCGGCCGGGCTATACGTTGTTTCGCTGCGACAGCGGCAGCCATGAGCTGCGCCTGGAGCGGGACTGCGCCGGCCTGCGCTGCGGCGGGGTCTTTCACGCCTTTGATCTGTTCCTGGCAGAGGGGAACGAGGACGCGGTCTTCGACGCCTGGTTCCGGGAGCTGGGCGTGCAGTGCCGCACCAAAGAGAAGATCGCCGGCTATTCCAGCTGGTATAACCGCTACCAGAACATCGACCAGCTGAGCATCGGCCAGGACCTGGAGGGCTGCGCCCTGCAACTGCACACCGGGGACCTGTTTCAGATCGACGACGGCTGGGAGCCCGCCGTAGGCGACTGGCTGGCGGCGGACGAGAAGAAGTTTCCCGACGGCATGAAGAAGGCGGCGGACGATATCCACGGCCGGGGCCTGCGGGCCGGGCTGTGGCTGGCGCCCTTCGTGGCGGAGAAGGACTCGGCGCTTTTCCGGGAGCATCCCGACTGGTTCCTGCAGGTGGACGGCGGCCTCTGGCGCTGCGGCTGCAACTGGAGCGGCTTTTACGCCCTGGACATCGACAAGCCCCAGGTAGTGGATTACCTGGAGCGGGTCTTTGACCGGGTGTTGAACGAGTGGGGCTACGACCTGGTGAAGCTGGACTTCCTCTACGGCGTCGCGCCCTTCGGCAGCGAAACGGAAACCCGGGCGGGCCGCATGATCCGCGCCATGGAGCTGCTGCGTCGTCTGTGCGGGGACAAGCTGATCCTGGGCTGTGGCGTGCCGCTGATGCCCGCCTTCGGCCTGGTGGACTACTGCCGCGTCAGCTGCGACGTGAGTCTGGACTGGGACGACAAGCCCCACATGCGCCTGATCCACAGGGAGCGGGTCTCCACCCGCCAGGCCATCGGCAACAGCATCTTCCGCCGTCAGCTCAACGGCAGGGCCTGGCTCAGCGACCCGGACGTGTTCTTCCTGCGCCGGGAGAACGTGAAGCTCAGCGATGAGCAAAAGCACATCCTGGCCACGGTGAACAGCCTGTTCGGCGGGGTGCTGCTGCACTCGGACAACATGGCCCGGTATGACAGCCTGGCCAAGGTTCAGTACGCCCAGCTGCTGCGGAACCGAAACGCCGCGAACATCCGCGTCAATGCGGACGAGGGCCTTTCTGTCACCTACGAGCTGGACGGGGCGCAGCACAGCCTCCGGATCGAATGACAACGGCATACACAGTTTTTCGGAAAGGAGGAGCTCCATGCCAAACGCCACCCATAAGCTGATCCTGGATACCTTTGGCCGGCAGCTGGAGCGGATGCCCTTTGAAAAGATCACCGTCTCCGGCCTGATCAAGGAATGCGCCATCAGCCGCAACACCTTTTATTACCACTTTGAGGATATCTACGACCTGCTTGACAAATGGCTGGAGCAGGAGCTGGGAAAATATACCGGCCTGACCGATGAGGAGAACTGGACCGAGAGCGTCAAGGGCTTCCTCCACAGCTGCAAAAGCCGCAAGCGGATGATCTATCATCTGTTTGATTCCCTGTCCCGGGACCGGCTGGAGCGTTATCTCTTCACCACCACGGACAGCGCCATCTATGAATTCGTGGCCCGGCGGGAGGAGAGACTGGACCTGCCGCCCCAGCGGCTGCAGGTCATTTCCGATATCTGCCGCTACGCAGTGTTCGGCTACTTCATCCGTTTTTTGTGGAACGGCATGAACGACGATATCGACCGGGGCGTGGACGAGCTAAGCCAGGTGTTCACCCTCATCGTGAGCGAGGCCCTCGCCGCCTCCGCGGCGGAGCGGGAGCCTTCATCGGACGGTTGACCGGAGGCGTGCAAAACGTTATAATAGAAGACACGACACGACGGAAAACGCGGCTAAGAAACCAGGAGGCTGCTATGATCACCTTTGCGGAAATCACATCATCGAAAACACTGCGGCGGATCAAAAACTATCTGCTGCTGGATCTGGAGACCACCGGCCCCGATCCGGAGCTGGACAGCATCATCGAATTGGGCATGGTGCGCGTCACCGACGGGGAGATCGTCAACCGGGCGAAGACCCTCGTCAATCCCGAGACGGCCATTCCCCTGGAGGTCACGGAACTCACCGGCATTTCCAATGCCGACGTGGCCGCCGCGCCCACTTACGTGCAGATGGCCGCGAGCCTCTCCGATCTGCTGATCGGCGAGGTGGTGGTGGCGGAGAAGGCCCACATGGGCTTTGTCCGCACTTTGCTGGAGGAGAGCGAGTATTCCGGCGAGATCCGCACGGTGGACCTGCGCCGCTTCGCGGAGGAGCTGCTGCCGGAGCTGCCGGACGATGAGCTGGACACGCTGGCCGCCTATTACGATCTCAGCTGCGACGAGCCCTCCCGGGTCCTGCGCCGTTCGGTGCTGCGTTATGAGATCCTCCAGAACTTTAAGAAGGTCTGGGACGAGGCCGCCGAAAAGCAGGCCACCGGGAAATCGGGCGGGCGCCGCTTCTTCGCCGGCGTGGGCACCCGGCCCCAGGACAAGCGCAGAGCGGTCAAGACCAGGCCCCTGACCACCCTGGAGATCGCGGAGAGCGTGGCGGCGGTGGTCTGCCTGCTGGGCTCGCTGTTTTTGATCCCCTCCGTTTCCTTCCTGCTCCTGCTGCTGGCGGCCGCGGCGCTCTGCCCCTTCCGCCCCCTGCGGATGAAGCTGCGCAGGCGGGGCGTGCAGAACTGGATGTACGCCGCCGTAGGCGCCGTGCTGGTGGTGGCCGCCCTGCTGCTGCGCCCGGTGGACGCCGAGAGCAAGCAGAAGGACACCAAGACCACCCCGCCGCCCTACATCATCCTCAGCTGGAACGATCCCGGCGCCTATGGCGAGGAAGTGGTCACCGACCCGGACGCGAATCCCCCGGAGAGTGTCATCATCTTCCGCATCCCGGCAGGCAATTACCGGGTGCTGAACAACAACTCCAACGCGGCCACCATCACCGTACAGTCGGATGACCCGGAGGCGGAGGAGCTGGTCTACGAGGAGCCGGACAACGAGTATGAAGAGGCCATCGTCACCCAGCGCAACGGCTCTTATACCATCCTGGGCAACAAGAGCCAGACCATCACGGTGGAGGCCGACCAATATGTGACCCTGTCCGAAAACGCGGAGAAGGTCATCTTCCAGTACCTGTCCGAGATCCCCGAGGTGGTGGAGGAGCTGGACGAGACCGGCGAGCCTATCGACAAGGAGCCGGAGAAGATCGCCTATGTAAACGGCAAGGAAGTGCGTATGCGCCGCAGCCCCTCTGTGGACGCCTACATCATGACCACCTATGATACCGGCAAGGAAGTGGTTGTCCTGGGTGTGACCGGCGACTGGACCCAGGTCAAGGTGGACAACCGCCAGGGCTACATCTACTCCAAGTACCTGTCCGATACCAACCCCCTGGCACCGGAGAGCACGCCGACGCCCGAGCCGGCGGCCACGGAGACGCCCGCGGAGACCACGGAGGCACCCACTGAGACCCAAGCGCCTGCGGCGGAAACTGCGGAGACGACCGGGACCAACGCGCAATAAAAAGAAGGCCCCTGAGGGCCCTGCGGAAAGGAAGCAAAGCCATGCTGCCCAAGGACCCCATGATCCTGCTCAGTTACCTGAACACCAAGCTCCGGGACGAGTATCCGTCACTGGAGGCGCTGTGTGAGGATATGGAGCTGGACCAAGGCGCCCTCGAGGAAACCCTGGGCGCGGTGGGTTTCCGGTATGATCCGGACCGCAAGCGCTTCCAATAAGAATAAAAAGCCCTGCGGCATGAACGCCGCAGGGCCTTTTGCTTTTATTTCGCTTTTTTCTTTTTCCGAAGCTTGAAGATCAGCAGGTACAAAATCGCCAGATACAGCGCCGCAAGGCCCAGGACCAGCCAGCACATGGCGTCCGAGCGGGGCGCGATGCCCACCAGGATCAGCACCGGCGCGCCCAGGATGATGCCGAAGCTGCTGCCAGTGATCAGATTGTTGGCGGCGGGGGTGGCCAGATCCGGGTCGATCTCCCGCAGCAGCAGCACGCCGGAGCTGATGGTGCCGGTGAGCATGCCGTACATGGAGATAAGCCCCTCGTAGTAATAGTCCTTGTAGACCTTTTTGCACACGATGCTCAGATGGATCCAGGTGATGACGCCGCCGCCTACGGCCATCAGCAGGAAGGGGACCCACAGCCCCCGGATATCCTCCAGGTTGATGGAGCCGATGCCCGCCACGATCATGATGTCGAAGAAGAAGCCGGAGATGCGGTTGAGCAGGTAGTTGTTCTGATACTGCCGTCGAATGAGCCCGGATTTGCGCCCCTTCTCCAGCAGCACCCGCAGCAGCATGGCCAGGGCGGAGCCGATGATGAAGTTGAAGCCCCAGATCAGGGTGTTCAGCGTCCCGGCAAGGCCAGGCGACACCGCCGCCAGACCGGAGGTCACGCCCCAGGCGGCCAGGTAGGTGCACAGGTACACCAGCATCACCATGGCGATCTGGACGGACAGCTTGTCGATGGAGTCGGAGATGGGGATCTCGTTGGGGCTGTGGAAGAAATCCGCGTCGTACTTGGCATCCTGGGCGGAGCGGGTGCCGCTGATCTTGCCCCTGCGGGAGAGCACGTTCAGGATGATGACGCCCACGATGCAGGCTACCAAATAGCCCGCCGCGGCGATGGCCAGACCGAAGCTGCGTCCGCCGGCAAAGCCCAGAGCCTCATAGCTGGAGCCGATGTTGTTGGCCTGGCCGGGGCCCTGGCCGTAGCCCATGGGCAGCAGCAGGCCGCTGGCCTTGAACAGGCCGGGCATTACGGTGTAGGCCAGCAGCAGGGTGATCACAAGGCCGATGACCCCCTGGGCCATATAAGAGCTGACGATGACGGCGCCGGACTTGAGCCCGGTCAGGTCCCCGCCCTTCTTGCCGGCCTCCGCGGGCACACGCAGGCTCATGGCGATGAAGCCCAGCGCGATGCCGTGGTACACCAGTATCTCCATCAAGCCGATGTCCACCCGGACAAGACCCACGTAGCGGGCGATCAGCAGCAGGAAACCGCCCAGCACCGCCACGGGCATCAGGCTTTTGCGGATGAAGGCCAGATTCTGGCGCAGAAAGTTCGCCAGAAGGATGGCGCCTGCGATCAGCCCCAGCTGGACGATGACGTTCCATAGGGCTTGGTTGGCGGCAGAATAATCCATACTATCGTTCCTCCCAGATCTCTGTGTATTTCCTCAGATTCGCGCCCGTGTCCGAGCGGATCTGCCAATAGGCGTCCTGCCAGGTGAACAGCAGCAGGTGGGTCAGGACCATGGACATGCTGCGGATCTCCGTCAGGGGGAAGCTGTACTCCCCGCAGCAGAGGCGGTCCTCATACTGCCGCAGCTCGCCCCGTCCCAGATCCTCCTCACTGTGGTCCGCGCCCACCCGGCTGAGACTCACGTCCCCGTCGGAGAACAGGCAGTCCTCGTGGAGAAAGTCCCGGGCATGGAGGGCGGCCTTCTGCCAGTCTTCCCAGTCGGCGATGGTCTCAAAGGGCTTGTCCGGCCGGAAAAAGCCGGTTTCCGTGTACTCCAGATCCAGCCCGCAGGAGCAGAAGATGTGATCGCCCCTGGTTTGCAGCGTTCCGATCCTTTTGCAGCCGGGGCACAGATACATGGCCCGCTCCAGCCCCTCCGCCCGGCGCCTGCCCTTGAAGGCCACTGGCGCCTGCCGCTGCCGCTGCCAGGCATCCTCGTACAGGTCCCGGGCCAGGGCCGCGTCCACCTCCGCCGCGCTCATGGTCTTCAGGACCTCCGGCGGGTAGATGTTCACCGGGTGGGCATGCATCCTTCCCCGGCGCACGCCCTTGCCCCAGCGGGGCAGGCTCAGATAGCCGCCCTCCAGCTTGTAGGTCACCAGGGTGGCCCCGGTGCTCTTGGCCAGCTTTCCGGTGCCCGGGAAGACGGCCGCGGTCCGCCCGTCCCAGCACTGGGCGCCCTCGCCGAAGATGCACACCGAGTGCCCGGCGCGCAGCTGCCGCAGCACGGACTTGACCGTGTCGGTGCCCAGGGAGGCCTTGCGGCGGGGGATGGGAGCCACCAGGTAGTTGATGAGTCTGGTGACGAAGCCCAGGCGGAACAGGTGCTCGCTGGCCACATAGTAGACGTGCTTGTCTTTCAGGCTCATGGCCACAAGCAGCGGGTCCCAGGCGCACACATGGTTGGGGATCAGCAGCACCGGTCCCTCCACGTGCAGGTCCTCGTGGGTCAGATTGAATTTCCGGCAGAGCCAGGGGTGGACCAGAGGATACAGGATCTTCCACACGCGCAGGTGTCTCTTATACTCGTCCATATCAGAATCCGTTCTCCCCATAGTAGTTTTGGGCATAGCGCAGCAGGATCTCCGAGGCCTGGTTGCGCACCCAGGCGTTCTCGGCGCCCAGGAGGACCAGCACGATGGTGTGGGTCTCGCCGCCATGGCTCACCGGCAGGCTGACGGCCAGGCAGTTGCCGGCCTTGTCGGTGTTGCCGGTTTTGAGCCCGTTGACCCCGTCCAGGTTGAACACCAGCGGGTTGGAATTGGCGGTGGCGTAGTCCAGCTTCTGCATCTTGCTGTATTTTTTTGAGGTGATCTCGGTGATCTCCGGGTGCTTTTCCAGCAGGGCGCGGATCAGCAGGAACAGGTCCTGGGCGCTCATGCGGTTCTGAAGCTTGGCGGCCAGGGCGCTGCGGGTGAAGATGGGCAGGCCGCTGCAGCTGTAGAATTCCGCAGTGCGCAGACCCAGCTCCGCCGCCTTGGCCTGCATCTGCTCCACAAAGGCCTCCTCGGACCCGGCCGCATACTCGGCCAGAGCCAGGGAGCACTCGTTGCTGGAGGCCAGCAGCATGCCGTCCAGCAGCTCATAGGCGGGGACCTGGCTGCCCTCGCGCAGCACGATATAGCCGTCCGCCGACCTGGAGAGCCGGTCGGCATTCCGGGAGATGGGGATCAGATCGTCCCGGTGGAGCCTGCCCTCGTCCATGGCGTCGGCCAGCAGGTAATAGCCCAGGAGCTTGCTGAGACTGGCGATGGGGAGTACCCGGTTGGGGGCGTTGACGTACAGGGCCCTGCCGGTGTCCGCGTCGGCCAGGACGATGCCGTTGAACACGTCAAAGTAGCCCTGGGCGGTCAACTCTTTCAGATCCGGCGCGAAGGGCCGGTCGGGATAAACGCGGATCGCGCTTTCCGACACGACCTCCACGGTCAGATTCAAAATCAGCTGCAGGTCGGTGAGATTCATATACAGATCCCGGTCCGTGGAGCGGTAGGTGTAGTATTTCCGCTCGCTCTCGCCCACATAAAAACGGTGCCGGGCCAGACCCAGATGTCTGACGCCCGGGCGGCTGTCGACTGTCAGCCGGGTCGCGCCGGTCACCGGCGCCGCAGCCTGGCCGGGGAGGACGGTGAAGGATTCCCCATCTTCGTTGGTATAATTGTAGTTCAGGCGAAACTGCGCCGCCGTGCCGTTAAGGGCCTGGGACAGATCCATCAGGGACAGGTACAGGTTGCCCTCGTAGGATTCCTGGTAGGCGCGCACGGCAGCGTCGCTGCCGCCGTCGATCAAAAGGGTGAGTTCAAAGGGGGCGGGGCTGCTGTCGGCATAAGCCGCGGCAGGCAGAGACAAGAGTATGACGGCGCAGAGAAGAAATGATAATAGCTTCCGATGGCTGTGCATAGGCGGCCCTTCTTTCTGTAGGCGGAAATCATTTCCGGCTTATGGCGATTATACAGGGAAAGCCGCGTTCACACAAGGGTTTTACGAACAGGCGGCGGCACTTGTCCCAAGACAGGGGGATATTCCCATGCTATAATATCATAATACCATAACACTTCAAAAAACAAAACCTTTTATTCACGGAAAGGAGCGCAAATGAAAGAGACCCGTCCCAATGCCCCGCAGATCGACAGCAGTCTGCGGCACATCCTGCGCATGCCCGCGGAGTGCTACGCGGCCTCGGGCATCGTCATCAACGGCCGCCGGATCAAGACCCTGGTGTTCACCACGGACCTGGCCATCATCCGCAACTGTGACGCGGACGCCGTCTTCGCGGTCTATCCCTTTACGCCCCAGCAGGCCATCAGCGACGCCATCATCCGCGCCTCCTATATCCCGGTGTTCTGCGGCGTGGGAGGCGGGACCACCCGGGGACTGCGCACGGTGTCCCTTGCCAAGGACGCGGAGAGCCAGGGAGCCATGGGTGTGGTGCTCAACGCCCCGGTGACCAACCTGAATCTCGCCGCCGTAGCCGCGGCGGTGGATATCCCCGTCATCATCACGGTGATCCATGAGGACACGGACCTTGCGGCGAGGCTGCGTTCCGGCGCCGCGATCCTGAATGTGGCCGGGGCGGAGCGGACACCCCAGATCGTGCGGAAGATCCGCGAGGCTTACCCGGAGGTGCCTATCATCGCCAGCGGCGGCAACCTGCCCGATAACATCCGGGCGACCATCGATGCGGGCGCCAACGCCGTGACTTTCACGCCGCCCTCCACCAAGGAGTTGTTTTCCGCCATGATGGAGCGCTATCGGGACGAGTAAAGCGCACAAAATCCGGGGATCGTTCTCCGACTTTTATGGAAGATCCGCCATATGCAAAGGCTATCGTAAGAATATGGAAAAGATATTCCGCAAATGCGGACAAAAGGTTTGACAATTTATTAACGCTATACTATAATATTTACATTGCACCGGGGTTCTGTGCAGACATTTTCTTCTGTTTGTAAACAGGTTTTCCTTGAAAGAGGATACCGGATGCGGTATTATAAATATAATACCGACAGCATTATCCAAGATCGCAAACAATCCAAGGAGAGAAAAAAATAGAGGGGGTGTGCCAATGTCGTTTGAAGCAATTACCAACATCACCGACGCCGAGGCCCAGGCGAAAGCCGCAGTGGCCGGGGCCGAGGGCAAGGCAAAGCAAATGCTTGCCGACGCGCAGGATGCCGGGCGTGCCGCGCTGGACGCGGCGGTCGCCAAGGCGGAAAGCGAACTTGCCGAGCTGAAGCAAAAGACGGAGGAGAAAGCCTCCGCCGAGGCGGAGGAACTTTCTCAGGTGCTGGAGAGCCAGAAGGCTCAGCTGCGTGAGCAGGCGAGCGCCAAGCTTGACCAAGCAGCGGCTCTCATTGTGGAAAGGATAGTGAACAACTGACATGGCCATTTTAAAAATGAAACGGCTTCGGCTCATGGTTGTCCGCTCCCGGAAAGAAGAACTGCTGCGTGAGCTGCAAAGACTGGGCTGCGTGGAACTGTCGGAGATCGGCCAGGAGCTTCAGGAAACGGAAGCCCAGGGCTTGGTCCGGCGGGAGAGCGGCAGCGTCATGGCACTGAAGGGCCGCCAGAACACCCTGGACCACGCGGTGGCGCTGCTGGACAAGTACGCGCCGGCCAAGTCCAAGCTCCTGTCCGCAAAGCCGGAATTCGATGAGGAGGAGCTCCTCAGCGATACCGGCGTGGAGGACGCGCTGAAGCTGGCGGAGGCCATCACGGCCGCCGACGAGCGGGTCCGCAGGATCGGAGCGGAGGAGAGCAGACTGCAGAATTTGATCGAGAGCCTGACTCCCTGGAAGGATCTGGACCTGCCCCTGGAGACGGAGGGTACGGAGCGCGCTTCGGTGCTGACCGGATCCATTTCCAGCCGCATCCCGCTGACTGAGGTGACCAACGCGCTGGCGGAGGCCGCCGAGGAGGCGGAGCTGTTCCCCATTGCCCAGGACAAGAGCGCACACTATGTGCTGCTGGTCTGCATGAAGGAGAGCCTGACGGCGGTGCAGGAATGCCTGCGCGGCTTCGGCTTCACAGCTACGGCCTTCACCGGCATGACCGGCACGCCCAGGGAGGGTATCGCCCAGGCGCAGGAGTCGCTGGGGACCCTGGCCGAGGAAAAGGCGGCCTGGACGGCGGACATCGCCGGACGGGGCGGCACCCGGGACGAGCTGAAGCTGGCTTCCGACCGGGTCGGCGTGCAGATCGCGGCGGCCGAGGCGGAGGACCGGATGTTCGGCACCGAGACCACCGTGGTCCTGGAGGGCTGGATGCCCGAGGAAAAGGAAGCGGCCCTGGAGCAGGTGCTGGAGCGGTTCGACTGCGCATGGGAGACCAGCGAGCCGGACAAGGACGAGTATGACAAGGTCCCCGTACAACTGAAAAACAACGCATTGACCAATTCTCTGAACATGGTCACCAACATGTATAGTCTGCCGGCCTACGGCACGGTGGATCCGAACCCCCTGATGGCGCCTTTCTTCATCCTGTTCTACGGCCTGATGATGGCGGACATGGGTTACGGCGCACTGATGGTGATCGCGGCCATCGTGGCCATGAAGAAGATCAAGCCCCGGGACGGCACCCTGGCCTTCTGCCAGCTGCTGCTGTATGCGGGCATCTCCACCTTCATCATGGGCGCTTTGACCGGCGGCCTCTTCGGCGACGCTCCCTACCGGATCGTACATATGTTCAATCCCAAGAGCACCTGGGAGGGCCTGCCGTATCTGTTCAACCCCATTTACAACAGCGAGATGGTGCTTTACGGCGCCATGGTGCTGGGCGTCATCCACCTGAACGTGGGCATGATCGTCAGCGCTGTGGAAAAGGTCCGCGCCGGCAATCCCCTGGACGCGGTCTTTGAGGAAGGTCCCCTGTGGGTCATCCTGCTGGGCGGCATCCTGTTCGCCCTGCCCAAGCTGGGCATCGCAGCTTTCCCCACAACGCCCGGTCTGGTCATCCTGATCATCGGCGCTGTGATGCTGATCTTCGGCGCCGGGCGCCACAGCAAGGGCTTCGGCAAGGTGACGGCGGCCATCGGCCTTATCTACAACACCCTCACCGGCTGGTTCGGCGATATCCTGTCCTACTCCCGTATCATGGCCTTGATGCTGGCCGGCGGCGTTGTAGGTCAGGTGTTCAACACCATTGCCGCCATGCCCGCCGAGGGGATGGGCGTCAATCTCTTTACGATCCTGATCTTTATCCTGATCTTCCTGGTGGGCCACGCCATGAACTTCGCGCTGAACCTGCTGGGCTGCTTCGTGCATGACCTGCGTCTGCAGTGCCTGGAGTTCTTCGGGAAATTCTATCAGGACGGCGGCCGGCCCTTCCAGCCGCTGAAGATCAAAACCAAGTATGTCCGCGCAAAAGAAAATTAAAAATATTTGAAAATCTGTCAGAACTATTTTTAGGAGGAAGAACAAATGGATTTTCTGAGCATTTTTAACGGCTACGCAATCGGCCTTCTGGGCGCCGGCCTCGCGGCGGCCCTGGCCTGCAGCGGCTCTGGTCTCGGTACCGGCTACGCCGGCCAGGCGGGCGCCGGTCTGGTCTCTGAGGACCCCAGCAAATTCGGTAAGGCGATGATCCTGCAGGTCATCCCCGGCACCCAGGGTCTGTACGGCTTTGTGATCTGGTTCCTGGCCTTCGGCAAGCTGGTCCCCGATATGACCGTGCTCCAGGGCTGGCAGATCTTCGGCGCCTGCCTCCCCATCGGCATCGGCGGTCTGGTGACCGGCGCTGCCCAGGGCAAGGTGGCCGCGGCCTCCATCAACATTCTGGCCAAAAAGCCGGATGACTGGTCCAAGGGCATGATCCTCTGCATTACCGTCGAGTTCTACGCCATTTTGTCTCTGCTGGCGTCCTTCATGATGCTCAACGCCATCACGATTTGATCGGCCAGCACACAAGGAGGATACCATGAAAGGCACTGAAAAAATCATCGCGCATATCCAGGCCGACGCCAAGGCCCAGGCCGACGCGATACTCGCTCAGGCAGAGCAGCAGTGCGCGAGTATCCGCGAGGAATTTGAGAAGAAGGCCGGTGAGCTCTACGGCGAAAAGATCCGCGCCGGCGTGAAGGCCTGCCAGGATCAGCTGGACAGCCAGCAGCGCATTGCGCAGATGGAGGCCAAGAAGAGCCTTCTGGCAGTCAAGCAGGAGATGGTGGCCGAGAGCTTCGACAAGGCCCGGGATCAGATCCTGAATCTGCCCAGGGAGCAGTACATCGATTTTCTGGCAAAGCTGGCGGCCAAGGCCTCTGTCAGCGGCGATGAGGAGATCGTCCTCAACGCGGCCGACCGGGAGGCTGTCGGCGAGCAGGTGGTCAAGGCGGCGAACGAAAAGCTGAACGGCGGTAAGCTGAGCCTGTCTCAGGAGACCGGCAGCTTCGACGGCGGCCTGCTCCTGCGCCGGGGCAACGTGGAGGTCAACTGCACGGTGGAGCTTCTGGTGGAGCTGTGCCGGGGCGAGATGTCTGCCGAGCTTGCCTCCGTGCTCTTCGCTTAAGAGCGCGGACACATCCCGATACAGGGAGGGAAGAAATTGGCTAAAAAGGCTATAAAACAAGACGCGTATCTGTGCCTGTCCGCCATGCTGCGGGCGCGGGAGCCGCGGCTGCTGAACGATGACCGGGCCCAGCGGATGCTGGACGCGCCCAGCTTTGAGGAAGCGGCCAAGATCCTGGCCGACTGCGGCTATGAGGACATGTCCCAGATGAGCGCCAAAGAAGTGGAGGACGCGCTGGCAAAGCACCGCAACGAGGTGTTTGCCGAGATGGCCCAGCTCGCCCCCGACAAGAGCATTGTGGACGTGTTCCGCATGAAATACGACTACCACAACGCCAAGACCATCATCAAAGCCGAGGCCATGGGGACCGACAGCGAGCGGCTGCTCAGCGGCTCCGGGCGCGTGTCGCCGGAAGCGTTTCTCAGCGCCTACGGTGAGGGCCGCTTCGGCGACCTGCCCAGCGTGCTGGGCCATGCCACCGAGGAGGCCAAGGGCGTTCTGGCCCGCACGGCCAACCCCCAGTTGGCGGACTTCGTGCTGGATTCGGCTTACTTCGCCGAGATGAAGGAGATCGCCCGGGAGAGCGGCAACAGCTTCCTGGAGCGCTACGCGGAGGTGCTCATCGACAGCACCAACCTGAAAAGCGCCGTGCGTACCCTGCGCATGGGCAAGGACGCGGCCTTCCTCAGCTCGGTCATCATCCCCGGCGGCGGCGTCTCCGCCGAACGCATCACCGGCGCCTCCGACAAGGAGGCCATGGCGGCGCTCTTCGCCCACACCAAGCTGGAAAAGGCTGCGGCCCTGGGCGTGGACGCGGTGGACGGCGGCAGCATGACCGCTTTCGAACTGGCCTGCGACAACGCGGTCAACGATTTCCTCTCCGATGCAAAGCTCGTCAGCTTCGGCTGCGAGCCGCTGGTGGCGTATCTTGCCGCCGTGGAAGGGGAGATCACCGCGGTGCGCATGATCCTGACGGGCAGACTGGCGGGCATTTCGCCCGAGGTCATCCGGGAAAGGCTGCGTGATCTGTATGCTTAAAATCGGCGTAATCGGCGGCAGAGAGACCGTCATGGGCTTCAAGGCCCTGGGCCTGGAGACCTTCCCGGCTGCGAACGCTTCCGAGGCCAGCCAGATCCTGCGGCAGGTCACCCGGGAGAGCGACGAGTACGCCATCCTCTATATTGAGGAGACCCTGGCTGCTCAGATGTCCGCCGAGATCGACAAATTCAAGGACAGCCCCACTCCGGCGATCATCCTGATCCCCGGACGGGAGGGCTCCATCGGGCTCGGACAGTCGGCGCTGAAAGCCGCGGTCGAGCGTGCCGTCGGCACAAATATCCTGGGAGATTGATCCCCGCTTTCAATTCTTATAAAAAGGAAGTATGTGTATGAGCGGAACTATTACCAAAGTATCCGGACCGCTTGTCGTGGCCGAGGGCCTGGCGGACGCCAACGTCTCCGACGTGGTGCGCGTAGGCACTCAGCGACTGATCGGCGAGATCCTGAATATGACCGGTGACAAGGCTTCCATCCAGGTCTATGAGGAGACCTCCGGCCTTGGACCCGGCGCCGCCGTCGAGACAACGGGCATGCCCATGTCCGTGGAACTGGGACCCGGCATGCTGGATAACATCTATGACGGCATCCAGCGCCCCCTGCCCGAGATGCGCGCCCTGTCCGGCGACTCCATCACCCGCGGCACCGACGTGCCCGCCCTGAACCGGGAGAAGAAATGGGACTTCGTGCCCGTTGCCAAGCCCGGCGACAAGGTGCGTACCGGCGACGTGCTGGGCACCGTCCAGGAGACCAGCGCGATCCTGCACAAGATCATGGTGCCCAACGGCGTCTCCGGCGAGGTGGTCTCGGTGGAGAGCGGCGAGCATGTGGTCACCGACGTGATCGCCGTGGTGAAGGACGACAAGGGCAAGGACCATGAGCTGACCATGATGCAGCGCTGGCCCGTGCGTATCGCCAGACCCTATGAGAGAAAGTACGTCCCCAGCCGGCCCATGAACTCCGGCCAGCGTATCATCGACACCCTGTTCCCCATCGCCAAGGGAGGCACCGCCGCCGTCCCCGGCCCCTTCGGCTCCGGCAAGACCGTTGTGCAGCACCAGCTGGCCAAGTGGTCCGACGTGGACATCGTCATCTACATCGGCTGCGGTGAGCGCGGCAACGAGATGACCGACGTTCTGATGGAGTTCCCTGAGCTGAACGACCCCCGCAACGGCGAGCCGCTGATGAAGCGTACCGTGCTGATCGCCAACACCTCCGATATGCCGGTGGCGGCCCGTGAGGCTTCCATCTACACCGGCATCACCATCGCCGAGTATTTCCGTGACATGGGCTACGACGTGGCCGTTCTGGCTGACTCCACCTCCCGCTGGGCCGAGGCTCTGCGTGAGATGTCCGGCCGTCTGGAAGAGATGCCCGGTGAAGAAGGCTATCCCGCTTACCTGGCCTCCCGTCTGGCGCAGTTCTACGAGCGCGCCGGCGTGATCGAGTGCATGGGCTCCGAACCCCGTCAGGGCTCCGTCACCGCCATCGGCGCCGTGTCGCCTCCGGGCGGCGATATCTCCGAGCCTGTGTCCCAGGCCACCATGCGTATCGTCAAGGTGTTCTGGGCGCTGGACTCCGCCTTGGCCTACGCCCGTCACTTCCCGGCCATCAACTGGCTGACCTCCTACTCTCTGTACCTGGACACCCTGGCCCCCTGGTATACCGAGCAGTTCGGCGAGGGCTACATGCAGAACCGCACCCACGCCATGCATATCCTCCAGGAAGAGAGCGAACTGCAGGAGATCGTCCGCCTGGTCGGCCAGGACGCGCTGAGCCCCGCTGACCGTCTCACCATGGAGACTGCCAAGATGATCCGTGAGGACTTCCTGCAGCAGAACGCCTTCGTGGATGAGGACGCCTACTCCTCCTATGCCAAGCAGTACAGACTGCTGGGCATGGTGCTGCGCTACGACGATCTGTGCCGTGACGCGCTGGACAAGGGCGCTGATATGAACGCCCTGTTCGCCATCGACGCCCGCGAGAAGATCGGCCGTGCCAAGATGGCCGACCCCGGTGCCTTCGAAGAGGCCTATGACGAGATCGAGGCACAGATGAAGAAAGAGATCGAGGATGTCATTGCCGGAGGTGAGGACGCATGATCAAAGAGTATAAGACTATAAGAGAGATCGCCAGCCCTCTGATGGTGGTCGAGCATGTGGAAGGTGTCACCTACGACGAGCTGGGCGAGATCGAGCTGCCCAACGGCGAAGTCCGCCGCTGCAAGGTGCTGGAAGTGGAAGGCGACAAAGCCGTCGTCCAGCTGTTCGAATCCGCCCAGGGCATCAACCTGGCCGAGTCCAAGGTCCGCTTCCTGGGCCACCCCCAGCAGCTGGCCGTGTCTGAGGACATGCTGGGCCGCGTCTTCAACGGCATGGGCCTGCCCATTGACGGCGGCCCCGCCATCCTGGCCGACGCCCATATGGACATCAACGGCCTGCCCATGAACCCGGCAGCCCGCGCCTATCCTGCGGAGTTCATCCAGACGGGCGTGTCCACCATCGACGGCCTGAATACCCTGGTCCGCGGCCAGAAGCTGCCCATCTTCTCCGGCTCCGGTCTGCCCCATGCGGCCCTGGCCGCCCAGATCGCCCGTCAGGCCCGCGTGCTGGGCGACAACGAGACTTTCGCCGTGGTGTTCGCCGCCATCGGCATCACCTTCGAGGAGAGCGAGTACTTCATCAACGACTTCCGCCGCACCGGCGCCATCGACCGTACCGTGGTCTTCTCCAACCTGGCCAACGACCCCGCGGTCGAGCGTATCGCCACCCCCCGTGTGGCCCTGACCGCCGCCGAGTACCTGGCCTTTGAGAAGGACATGCAGGTGCTGGTCATCCTGACCGACATCACCAACTACGCCGAGGCTCTGCGTGAGGTCTCCGCGGCCAAGAAAGAAGTCCCGGGCCGCCGCGGTTATCCCGGCTATCTGTACACCGACCTGGCCACGCTCTACGAACGCGCCGGCCGCCGGCAGGGCAAGAAGGGCTCCATCACCATGATCCCCATCCTGACCATGCCGGAAGACGACAAGACCCACCCCATCCCCGACCTGACCGGCTACATCACCGAGGGCCAGATCATCCTCAGCCGCGACCTGCACCGCAAGGGCATCGTGCCGCCTGTGGACGTGCTGCCGTCTCTGAGCCGTCTGAAGGACAAGGGCATCGGCGAGGGCAAGACCCGTGAGGACCACTCCGGCACCATGAACCAGCTCTTTGCCGCATACTCCCGCGGCAAGGACGCCAAGGAACTGATGACCATTCTGGGCGAGGCCGCCCTGTCCGAGGACGACAAGCTCTTCGCCAAGTTTGCCGATGAGTTCGAAAAGCGCTACGTCAGCCAGGGCAACACCACCAACCGCAGCATCCAGGAGACCCTGGATCTGGGCTGGGATCTGCTGCGCATCCTGCCGCGGCGTGAGCTGAAGCGTATCAAGCCCGAGCACATTGAAAAATATTTAGGGTCGGATTAACACCGCCTCACGTTTGAATCAAGAATGAAGGGAGTGGTGTAAGTATGGCAAGTACCGCGATAACCCCGACCAGAATGGTGCTCAATCAGCTGAAAGGCCGTTTGAAGACCGCACGGCGCGGCCATAAGCTGCTCAAGGACAAGCGCGATGAGCTGATGCGTCAGTTCATGGACGTGGTCAAGCTCAACAAGCAGCTGCGTATCCGCGTAGAGGAGGGACTGACCGGCGCCTTCGCATCCCTGCAGGTGGCCAGCGCCATCATGTCTCCCGAGATGCTGGAGCAGGCGCTGCTGTATCCCCGTCAGAGCGTGGAGCTGGGGATGAAGTTCAAGAACATCATGAGCGTCAACGTGCCGCAGTACAGCTTCCAGACCAAGAACAACGATCCCACGGAGATCTACCCCTACGGCTTTGCCCAGACCTCCGGTGAACTGGACGACGCGCTGGACAAACTGGCGCGGGTGTTCGAGGATATGCTGGAGCTGGCGCAGGTGGAAAAGACCATGCAGCTGCTGGCGGAGGAGATCGAGAAGACCCGCCGCCGCGTCAACGCCCTGGAGTACGTCATGATCCCGGAGCTGGAGAGCAATATCAAGTATATTGCCATGAAGCTGGAGGAAAACGAGAACTCCACCAAGGTCCGTCTGCTGAAGGTCAAGGAAATGGTCCTGCAGGACGCGCACCATTATCAGCAATAAAAGAAATGCAAAAACGCAAAAAGCACCCGGAACTTTCCGGGCGCTTTTTGCGTCTTTAGGGTGGAACGGTGAGGAGGACCGCTCCATCTCCGGGCGCGCAGCATTGACAGAGAGCTCCTTTGGCATCGAAACCAAAGAGCAGACTTTGTTAATTCTGTGATGAAAATGCTGCTTATGTATTGAATTTTTCGTAAGACTATAGTATAATGTCGCCCGGTCTATAGTAGTGACCCGCAATTGAATATCGTCACCAAAATCTTTTTCAAAAACTGGTTCCCGAAAGGGACCACACATTGACCCCGGATACCGGGGCAGTGATGAAAGGAGAAGTATCATGAAAAAGAAAGTTTTGGCAATCACCCTTGTTTTGGCGCTGGCGCTCACGCTGCTGGCCGGATGCGGAAAAAGCTCTGCCCCGGCGGCTGCGACCACGACAGAGACCCCGACCGCTTCGGATGCGGCGGAGCGTCCCAATGAATTGAGCATCGGCGTCGCACAGGACTTCGACAGTCTTGACCCCCACCATGCAACGGCGGCAGGAACCAAAGAAGTGTTATTCAACGTGTTTGAGGGGCTTGTTAAGCCCACCAGCGAAGGACAGCTCGTTCCTGCAGTCGCATCGGATGTCAACGTTTCGGACGACGGCCTGACGTACACCTTTACCCTGCGTCAGGGCGTGAAGTTCCACAACGGCGATACGGTAGACATGCAGGATGTTGTTTTTTCTATCGACCGCAACCGTCTGGCTGAGGAAGGCGGCGCCGCTTTGATCCCCGCCCTTGGCGTCATCGAGGATCTGTCTTATGACGACACGACCCTGACCCTGAAGCTCAGCGAGCCCAGCCTGGAGTTGCTCAGCTATATGACCCTGGCGATCATCCCCGCCGACTATGACCAGCAGGAGACCGCCCCTGTGGGCACCGGCCCCTTCAAGTTCGTCTCCCGCGAGGCTCAGGACAATATGGTCCTGGAGCGCTTCGAGGATTATTGGGGCACCCCGGCCAAGCTGGACAAGGTCACCTTCCGCATCATTGAAAACGTGGAAGGCCTGGTCATGGGTCTCCAGAGCGGCGCGCTGGATCTGGTCATGCATCTGACCAGCAACGAGACCGCGCAGCTGTCCACCAAGGATTTTCACGTGGAAGAAGGCAGCATGAACCTGGTGCAGGCCCTGTACCTGAACAACGCGGTCAAGCCCTTCGACGATGTGCGCGTGCGCCAGGCTCTGTGCTACGGCGTGGACAAGCAGGGCATCATCGACCGTGCCTTTGACGGCTACGGCATCCCCCTTGGAACCTCCATGTTCCCCTCCTTCAGCAAGTACTATGATGAGAGCCTGACCGATTATTACACCCACGATGTGGAAAAGGCCAAGGAGCTGCTGGCCGAGGCCGGCTACCCCAACGGCTTTGACATGACCATCTCCGTGCCCAGCAACTATCAGCCCCATGTGGATACCGCTGAGGTCATCAAGGAACAGCTGAAGGACATCGGCGTCAATGTGACCATCCTCCCGGTTGAATGGGGCGTGTGGCTCAGCGACGTGTACGGTGCCCGGGAGTACCAGAGCACCATCACCGGTCTCACCAGCGACAACATGACCGCCCGCAAGCTGCTGGAGCGCTTCGGCTCTCAGATCAGCAACAACTTCACCAACTACAACAACAGCGAGTATGACGAGATCCTGGCCAAGGCTGTGACCAGCACCAGCGATGAGGAGCAGACCGCCCTCTATCGCCAGCTGGAGGTCAATCTGACCGAGAACGCCGCCAATGTCTACATCCAGGATATGGCGGATCTGGTGGCAGTGCGCAACGGTGTGGAAGGCCTGACCTTCTATCCCCTGTATGTGCTGGACGTGTCCACCCTGTACTGGGCCGACTGAAGCCTGCGCTGATGCTTTAAGCGAACATCTTCAAATCCCCGCCCCCGCAAAGGGCGGGGATTTTGCAAAACTGGGATAAAGAGGGCTTGCCCTATGAGATATACATTCAAACGGATCGGCCTGCTGCTGATCACCATGCTGCTGGTATCCTTCCTGACCTTCCTGGCCTTCACCTTGGTCTCCGGAGATCCGGCCCAGACCAAGCTGGGCACCGAGGCCACGCCGGAGCGCCTGGCCGCGTTGCGGCAGGAATGGGGTTTGGACCAGCCGTTTTTCGCCCGATACTTCCGCTGGCTGGCCGGTTTCTTTTCGGGGGACCTGGGCGTCTCCTACCATTACAGCAAGCCCGTCTGGGATCTGATCGCCTCCAAGGTGGAGGTGACTTTGTGCATGTGCCTGCTGAGCTTCCTAATCATCACGGTGGTATCCATCCCTCTGGGGATCTGGTCCTACCGCTGGGTGGGCGGACCCTTTGACTGGCTGCGCACCGCCTTCAACCAGCTGTGTATGGCGGTCCCGCCCTTCTTCACCGGCATGCTGGTGTCCTATGGCTTCGGGATCGTGCTGCGCATGTTCGTCCCCGGCAATGTGCCGGATCTGCATACCCACTTCGGCGCCGCGGTGAAGCATCTGTTCTTCGCGGCCGTCTGCATTGCCATCCCCCGTATCGCCATGACCATCCGCATGATGCGCTCCACCGTCATCAGCGAGATGAACAAGTCCTATGTGCGTACTGCCATCTCCCGGGGCAACGACCGCCACGCCGTGCTGACCAGGCATGTGCTGAAAAACTCCCTGGTCTCCACCATCACCTTCCTGGGGCAGACCATGGCGGAGATCATCGGCGGCAGCATCGTGGTGGAGCAGGTCTTCGGCATTCCGGGCCTGGGCCGCTTCCTGGTGGCCTCCATCGGTTACCGGGATTACCCGGTGGTACAGACCATCGTGGTCCTGCTGGCCTTCTGGGTGGTCCTGGTAGGTACCATCGCGGATCTGCTGAACCAGACCATCGATCCGCGCCTGCGGCTGGGAGGGAAGGCATGAAGAACAAGAAAATCAACGGCTATCTTCTGGCCGGTATCATCATAACCGCTTTTCTGCTTCTGCTGACTGTCTACGGCGCCATCCATACGCCCTATTCTCCCACCGCCTACACCGGCATGAAGTTTGAGGCCCCCTCCGCCGCCCACCTTTTCGGCACGGACAAGCTGGGCCGTGATATCTTCAGCCGCGTGCTCAAGGGCATGGGGACCACCCTGTCCGTGGCTCTGATCACGGTGATCATCGGCGCGGTGGTGGGCACCGCCGTGGGCGCGGTGACCGGTTATTTCGGCGGCCTGGTGGACGACACCCTGATGCGCATCAACGACGCGCTGACCGCCTTTCCCAGCATCCTGATGGCGCTGCTGGTCATCAGCCTGCTGGGGCCCGAGCGCAAGTCCAGTCTGATCCTGGCGCTGGGCATCGTATTCATCCCCAGCTTTGCCCGGGTCACGCGCACTGCCTTCGCCTCTCTGCGGGACGTCAACTACATCACCAGCGCCCGGCTGATGGGCGCGGGCAACGGACGCATCCTGCTGCTGCACCTGCTGCCCAACACGGGGAGGGTCCTGCTGCCGGCGCTGACCATCGGCTTCAACAACGCCGTGCTGGCGGAGGCCAGCATGAGCTTCCTGCGCATCACGCCGCTGGAGACCTCGCTGGGCTATATGCTCTCCGAGGCCCAGGGCATGCTGGCAACCGCCCCCTGGTACGCCCTCAGCACCGGTCTTGTGATCGCGCTGCTGGTCTTTGGCGTGGGCCTCATCGGCGAGGGGCTGCAGCAGCGGAACAAGGAGGCGTGACCATGCTGGAGATCAGAGATCTGCATGTGAAATTTCACAGCCGGGACCGGGAAGCGGTCTCCGGCGTTTCCCTGCGCATTGAGGACGGAGAGATCCTGGGCCTGGTGGGCGAGAGCGGCAGCGGCAAGTCCGTGACCGCCATGAGCGTCGCCGGCCTGCTGCCCCGTAAGCAGTGTACCCTCTCCGGTGATATCCTGCTGGACGGGGAGGACCTGCTCCACGCGGACCGGGCGCTTCTGCGCCGGATCCAGGGCAAGAAGATCGGCGTGGTGTTCCAGGAGCCCATGAGCGCCATGGATCCGCTGATGCGGGTGGGCGAGCAGGTGGGCGAGGTGCTGCGCATCCACACCGATCTGAGCAAAGAGGAGAGAAAAAGGCGTGTGCTGCAGGCCATGGAATCCGTGGAGCTGCAGGACCCGGAGGCGGTCTACCATAAATATCCCCATGAGCTGTCCGGCGGCATGCTGCAGCGCGCCATGATTGCCGCGGCCATCGTCATCGAGCCGGAGATGCTGCTGCTGGACGAGCCCACCACGGCCCTGGACGTGACCATCCAGGCCCAGATCCTGGAGCTGCTGAAAAAGCTCAACCGGGAGCGGGGGATCTCCATGCTCTTCATTTCCCACAACCTGAACGTGGTGCGCAAGCTCTGCTCCCGGGTGGCGGTGATGCAGAAGGGGGTTCTGGTGGAGGTCGGCAATACCGAAGACGTGTTCTTCCACCCCCAGCACCCCTATACCAAGAAGCTGATCGAGGCGATCCCCACCCGCCACGGAAAGGAGACGGCATGAGCGAAGACAACGATCTGATCCTGGAAGTCCGCCATGTCAGCGGCGGCTACCGGCCCAACAGCCTGTTCGGCCGCTCCAAAGCCTATAAGGAAGTCCTGCACGACGTGGACTTTGTGGTGCGCAACGGGGAGATCCTGGGCCTGGTGGGCGAGAGCGGAACCGGCAAATCCACTTTGGCCAAGATCATCCTGGGACTTATGGAGCCCGAGGAAGGGGAAGTGATCCACCACTCGCCCCGGCCCCAGATCATCTTCCAGGACCCCTACAGCTCCCTGAATCCCGCCTATACCGTGGAGTGGTCCATCGAGGAGCCGCTGCGCATCTACGGGAAGTACGACGCCGCCGAGCGCAAGCGCCGTGTCCGGGAGATGCTGGAGCGGGTGGAGCTGCCAGAAGAAGTCCTGAAGGCCAAGCCGGACGAGCTGTCCGGCGGCCAGCGCCAGCGCGTCAGCATCGCGGCGGCCCTGATCCGCCGTCCCCGCTTCCTCATCGCGGACGAGCCGGTCAGCGCCCTGGACGTGACCATCCAGGCCCAGATCCTGCGGCTGCTGCGGGAGCTGCGGGAGGAGCTGGACCTGAGCTACCTGTTCATCTCCCACGACCTGAACGTGGTCTATCAGCTCTGCGACCGTGTACTGGTGATGAAGCGCGGCCGCATCGTGGAGCAGGGGAGCGTGGAGGAAGTGTTCAATAACCCCAAGGAAGACTATACCAAGCGGCTGCTGGCCGCGGCGGAGTGAGAAGCCATGACCATTCGATACATCGCGGATATGCACTTTGATCACGAGAGCATCCTCGCCTACGACAACCGCCCCTTCAACAGTGTGGCGGAGATGAACGAGACCATGATCGCAAACTGGAACCGGGTGGTGGGTCCGGAGGACAGCACTTGGATCCTGGGAGATTTCTGCGCCGGCGGGCCCGAGCGCTGGCGGGAGCTGCTGACGGCGCTCAACGGGAAAAAGTCCCTGATCCTGGGCAACCATGACGACGCCGCAGCGGTGGAGGCCGTGCGGGACCTGCTGGAGGATGTGGCCGAGTACCGGGAGGTCCTGGACGAGGGCCGCCATGTGGTCCTCTGCCACTATCCCATGGTCTCCTTTCATGACCAGTATTTCGGCTGGTACCACCTTTACGGCCATGTGCACGGCTCCTATGAGTGGAACATCACGGAGAACGCCAAGCGCCTGATGCGGAACCTGTATGTGCGGCAGGACGTCTGCCGCATGGCCAATGCCGGGGCTATGCTCCCATACGTGGATTATACGCCCCGCACCTTGGACGAGCTGCTGCCCCAGTGCTGAAAAAAGGTCATAAAAAGAACTGCTGTGAACCTTTTCGTTCACAGCAGATCTTTTGTTATTTGGGGCTTACAGGCCGCAGTGCTCGTGCAGCTCGTCTTCCTCGATCTCCTTGAAGTCCTCGGGATTGTACTCGATGCCCTTGCGGTCGTAGTAATCCTTGACCGCGGCGCGCACGGCCTGCTCGGCCAGGACGCTGCAGTGGATCTTGTGGGTGGGAAGCCCGTCCAGAGCCTCCACCACGGCCTTGTTCGAGAGCTCCAGCGCCTCGTCGATGGTCTTGCCCATGATCATCTCGGTGGCCATGGAGCTGGTGGCGATGGCGCTGCCGCAGCCGAAGGTGTTGAACTTGATGTCGGTGATGACTTTGCTGTCATCGTCGACTTTGATATACATGCGCATGATGTCGCCGCACTTGGCGTTGCCCACTTCACCGATGCCGTCGGCGTCGTCGATCTGTCCCACGTTGCGGGGATTGCGGAAATGGTCCATTACTTTTTCACTATAGAGTGCCATGATCCTTACCTCCTGTTGTAAGTCCGTTTCATTAAATCAAATGCTGGCGCTGGCCCTTCTGCAGTTCATCCCACACCGGGGACATGGACCGCAGATACTCCACCACCTTGGGGACCACTTCGATGATGTGGTCGATCTGTTCCATGGTGTTGTACTCGCCGATGGACAGCCGCAGGGAGCCGTGGGCCACCTCGTGGGGCAGGCCGATGGACAGCAGCACGTGGCTGGGATCCAAGGAGCCGGAGGTGCAGGCGCTGCCGGAAGAGGCGCAGATGCCCTGATCATCCAGCATCAGCAGCAGACTCTCGCCCTCAATGCCCTCAAAGCACATGTTCACGGTGCCGGGCACGTGGTGCTCCAGGCTGCCGTTGATCTTGCTGTGGGGGATTTTCGAAAGCTCCGCAAAGAGCTTGTCGCGCATGGGGATGATCTTGGCGGTGTTCTCCTCCATGTGGTCGCAGGATTCCTTCAGCGCCGCGGCCATGGCCACGATGCCGGCCACGTTTTCGGTGCCGGCGCGCTTACCGCGCTCCTGGGCGCCGCCCTCGATGATGTTGGTCAGCAGCATGCCCTTTCTGGCGAAGAGAACGCCCACACCCTTGGGCGCGTGGAACTTGTGGCCGGACATGGACAGCATGTCGATGTTCATGGCCTTCACGTCGATGGGCATGTGGCCCGCGGCCTGGACGGCGTCGGTGTGGAAGGGGACGCCCTTGCTGCGGCAGAGGGCGCCGATCTCGGCGATGGGCTGCACGGTGCCGATCTCATTGTTGGCAAACATGATGGTCACCAGGGCGGTGTCCTCCCGAATGGCGGCCTCCACGTCCTCTACCTTGATCACGCCGTCGGCGTGGGGATCCAGCAGGGTGACCTCGAAGCCCTCCTTCTCCAGCTTGGCCAGGGTGTGCAGCACCGCGTGATGCTCGAACTGGGTGGAGATCAGGTGCTTTTTGCCCTTGCGCGCGCCCAGCCGGGCGGCGGAAACGATGGCCTGGTTGTCCGCCTCGCTGCCGCCGGAGGTAAAGTAGATCTCCTTGGGGTCGGCGTTGATGCAGGCGGCCACGGTCTCACGGGCCGCGGTAAGCGCCTCGGCGGCTTTCTGGCCGAAGGCATAGAGGCTTGAGGGATTGCCGTAATAATCGGTCAGATAGGGCAGCATGGCGTCCAGCGCGGTCTTGCTGACGCTGGTGGTCGCTGCGTTGTCTGCGTATACAAACATGGCGATAGTCCTTTCTATATGGTTTGTTTTAAAGTATTCCTATTAATTCAATGGGAATTATAGCACAGTCTGGAGATTTGTCAATGCCCGGCTTTCCATTTTTCGCCGGTAAGCAGATCTTCCAGGGTGACGCCGTCCAGATAGGCGTTGGTGATATCGTCCAGTTCCTTCCACATGGGGATGGTCATGCAGGCGGACGCCTGCTCACAGTGGACGCTGCCGTCCTTGATGCAGGCCACCGGGGCCAGGTTGTCCTCCAGAGAGCGCAGGATCTCGCCCACCTTATAGTCCGCCGGGCTGCGCTTGAGCTTGTAGCCGCCCTCCTTGCCGCGGGTGCTGTCCACTAACTCCGCTTTTTTCAGGCCGCCCACGATCATCTCCAGATATTTCATGGAAATGCCCTGCCGGTCCGCCACGGTCTTCAGCGACACATAGCCGTCCTCCGGGTGTTGGGCCAGGTCCAGCATGACACGCAGCGCGTAGCGCCCTTTGCTGGTCACGTTCATTGGATCACCTCCGTTTTCCAACGGTAATATACCAGAAAATCAGTAGGAATTAAACTGCTATTTCTTGCAAAACCAATGCTGTGCAAAATTTGCACAGCGAAGCGGTCGGAAGCTATTGCTTTATTTCGCTAATGTGATATCATACTGATGCAATTTATTCTTGCACAATGGAGGAAAAACTATGAAAAAGATTCTTGCAATGCTGCTGGCTCTGGTGATGGTAGTCGCCCTGTGCGCCTGCGGCAGCTCCGCTTCCGCCCCCGCCCCCGCCGCAGCCCCGGCCGAAGCCGAGACCACCAAGTTTATCATGGGCATCGACCCCGAGTACCCGCCCTTCAGCTATTTGGGGGACGATGGCAACTATACCGGCTTTGACGTAGAAGTCTGCCAGGCCGTCTGCGACTATCTGGGCTGGGAGCTTGAGATTTTCGGCGTCAACTGGGATGAGAAGTTGGTCCAGCTGGATTCCATGGAGTGCGACTGCGTCTGGTCTGGCATGACGATCCTCGACAGCATGAAGGAAGCCGGCTATGTGATCTCCGCGCCCTACTATGACAACACTCAGGTCCTGGTGGTAAAGGCCGACAGCGGCTTCACTTCTTCCGCGGATCTGGCCGGTAAGATCGTGGCTGTACAGCTGGGCACCTCTGGCGAATCGCTGCTGAACGACGATCTGGCGGATCTGGCGGCCACCTTTGGTTCCGTCATGACCTGTGACAGCTTCCTCAAGTGCTTCACCGAGCTGGAAGGCGGCGCCGCTGACGCGGTGTTTGTCGACCTGCCTGTCGCCGCAAGCTATGTGGCCGAGCATGACGGCCTGGCTGTCATCGATGAAAATCTGGGCGCCGAGCAGTACGGCATCGCTTTCCGTTCCGGAGACGCTGAGCTCTGCGCGCAGGTGGACGCGGCCATCCAGGAGCTGGTAGCCAACGGCACCTATGCCGAGATCGCTGCCAAGCCCGAGTACGCGGAGATCGTCAACAACCTGATCTTCCTGGCCGACTGAGGGCTGAGCGACAAAGCGATTTAGCTCAATAGCATTCCAAGACCCGAAAGCGCAGTTTCCTGCGCTTTCGGGCAAATCTGTATTTTAGAGGAATGAGGGTTCCTTATGTCGTTAATGACCATGATCATCAAGATGAGCGAAGGTCTGGGCAAGACCTGCGCCATCTTTTTTCTGACGGTGCTGTTTTCACTTCCCCTGGGTATGATCGTGGCTCTGCTCCGTATGAGCAAGGTCAAGGTCGTCTCCACCATCACGCGGTTTGTGATCACGGTGCTTCGCGGCACGCCTTTGATGCTGCAGCTGCTGGCGGTCACGTACGGACCATACTATCTGTTCGGCACAACGGTGGCCCGAAACAAGCTGATTCCTGTGGTGATCGCCTTCTCCATCAACTACGCAGCCTATTTTGCGGAGATCTACCGGGGCGGGATCGAGTCCATACCAATCGGGCAGTACGAGGCGGCAGAGGTCCTGGGCTATACAAAATTCCAGACCTTTATGCGGATCATCCTCCCGCAGGTGGTAAAGCGCATCATGCCCAGCGTGACGAACGAAGTCGTCACGCTGGTAAAGGATACCTCCATGGCCTTTACGGTCTCCTATCAGGAGATGTTCACCATCGGCAAACAGATCGCGAATTCCCAGACGAGCTTCATGCCCTTCCTCGTGGCCGGCGTGTTCTACTATCTCTTCAACGTGATCGTGGACTATGTGATGGGGCGTGTGGAAAAGCGATTGAATTATTATAAGTGAGAGGGAAGAAACATGGCAGAGGATAAGATCAATATGACAGACGGCGGCGAGCAACCCAGTATTCTCGGCATCCGCAGCCTTCAGAAATCATTCGGTTCTCTCTCGGTTTTAAAGGACATCTCCCTGTCGGTGGACAGGGGAAACGTGGTCTCCATCATCGGTCCCTCCGGCTCCGGGAAGTCGACGCTGCTGCGCTGCGCTTCTTTCCTGGAATTTGCAGAGGGCGGAGATATCCTGTATGACGGACAGTATGCCCTGCGGGATGGCGTCTATGCCTCCAAGGCGGAGCTCAATCGCTTTCGGACCCGGTTCGGGCTGGTGTTTCAGAACTTTCAGCTGTTCCCCCATTATTCGGTCATGAAGAATATCTCGGAGGCGCCGCTCCTCCACGGAGAAGACAAGGAGGAAGTCCAGGAGCGAGCCTTTGAGCTGATCAAAAAGATGGGACTGGACGGCAAGGAATACGCCTATCCCTATCAACTGTCCGGCGGCCAGCAGCAGCGTGTGGCCATCGCCCGCGCCCTGGCCATGAAGCCGGAGATCCTGTTCTTCGACGAGCCCACCTCCGCCCTGGACCCGGAACTGACCGGTGAGGTGCTGAAGGTCATCCGCCAGCTGGCGGATGAGAAGATGACCATGGTGGTGGTCACCCACGAGATGCCTTTTGCCAAGGCGGTGAGCAACCGCGTCATCTTCATGGCCGGCGGCGTGATCGTGGAGCAGGGCGACCCGCTGGAGGTCTTTGACAATCCCAAAGAAGAGCGGACCAAGCAGTTCCTGCGGGTGTTCGAGCGGGCATGAGCAGAGAGTTGAGTACACAGGGCGATCCCCTGCAATACAGTATTTTCGACCCCACGGGGAACATCACCGCCCTGGTGGAAAGCCCTGTCCCCATCGAGCGGCAGCCGGTTGTGGCCGCGGCGCTTATGGCGCGGCACCCGGGGGTGGAGCAGGTAGGCTTTGTGCGTTTTCCGGACCCTGCGGGGGTGGACAGATCCGTTCTGGAGCTGCGTATGGCGGGGGGCGAATTCTGCGGCAACGCGGCCATGAGCGCCGCGGCGCTGCTTCTGCTGCGCTGCGGACAAGAGACCCTGCAGCAGGAAACCGTCCGTCTCCGGGTGTCCGGGGCGGCCGAGCCGGTGGAAGTGCGCCTGTGTCGTACGGGCGCAGACAGCTTCCGCGCCGCGGTGCGCATGCCCCCGGCGCAATCTGCGGAAGAGAAGGAGCTTCGCTTTGCGGATCGCCGCGGTGAGCTTCCGCTGGTCCGCATGGAGGGAATATCTCACCTCATCGTTGAATCCGGCTCCGTCTTTTATCCCATGAAAAAGGATCGGGCGGCTGCCGAAGAGGCTGTGCGGACCTGGTGCAGAGAGCTTGCGGCGGATTGCCTGGGGCTGATGTTCCTGGAGGAAGACGCAGACGGCTGTCAACTGACCCCGCTGGTCTATGTGCCCGGCAGCGGCACCGTGTTCTGGGAAAACGCCTGTGCCAGCGGCAGTTCCGCCGTGGGTATGGTTCTGGCCGCCCGGATGGGCAAGGCCGTGGATCTGAGCCTGCGCCAGCCCGGCGGCCTTCTCCGGGTGGAGAGCGATCCCGCAAAGGGCAGCACCTGGCTCTATGGCAGGACCAGGCTTGTAAAATGAACAACAGCAAAGCACCGCTGGGGTCCCGGTTGGATCCCAGCGGTGCTTTGCTGTTCGATTTTTGTTTATGCGCTCAGCAGGCCGATGGCCACCCGGGCGGCGGTGGCGGCGTCGTCTGTATAGGCGTCGGCGCCGATCTCATCACAGAAGCTCTGGCTGATGGGCGCGCCGCCTACCATGATCTTCACCTTGCCCCGGATCCCGGCCTCATCGGCCAGACGGACCACGCTGCGCATCTCATTCATGGCGGTGGTCAGCAGGGAGGAGCAGGCGATCAGATCGCAGTTCTGCTCGATGGCGGTGCGTATAAAAACCTCCGGCGCCACGTCCACGCCCAGGTCCACGACCTCCAGCCCGGCGCCCTCCATCATGATCTTGACCAGATTCTTGCCGATGTCGTGCAGGTCGCCCCGCACGGTACCCAGGCAGACGCGGCCGGCAGAAACGGCGGTCTCGCCTACCAGGTGGGGCTTGAGCAGCTCCATGGCGGCGTTCATGCAGCGGGCGGCCATCAGCATCTCGGGGACAAAGGCGCGGCCCGCCGAGAAGTCCTCGCCCAGCTTGTTCATGCCGGGCATCAGCCCCTGGGTCACGATGCTCTGGGCTTCGATCCCGCTGTCCAGCGCTTTCTGGCACAGGGCGGCCACCTTCTTTTTCTGCCCGCGGCAGAGCGCCTCGCCCATGTCGGTCAGCACCGCGTCGGACACGGCGGGCTCCGTCTGGGGCGTGCTGGCCTCCACGGGCTTTGCCCGCTGTCTGCGGGGCACGGCCGGAAGATCCTCAATGGGCATATGGATGCCCGCGTTATACTTGTCAATCTCGTCGTCGATGAAGGGGTCCACATGCGGGTACACGGTACCCATGATGCCATATGTGATGCTGGGGATGTAGTGCCCCCCGGGGCAATAAGTCTGCAGGGCTTTGCGCACATAGGGGCGGATCTCCTCCTCGGTGGAGTCCGGCCGGTCGATGGCGGCGCCGATGCCGCCCATCAGCACCATCCGGCCCTTCAGCTGCTTTTGCAGGGCAGGGATGTCGTTTTCCGGCAGCGTTCCCTGCCAGACCTGGATGCCCACCTCGATCATATCCTCCACGATGGGGGCCAGGTAGGAATCCGCATGGTGGATGGTGATGACCCCTTGGTCGCGAATGTAGCCGTAGAAGCGGCGATACGGCTCTTTATAAAACTCCCGCCACATCTCGGGCTTCATGAACAGGGCTTCCTTGGCGCCCCAGTCGTCGTGGGAAAAGATGGCGTCAGGACGCAGGTTCTCGACCAGTAGCTTCACGTACTGCAGGCGGTACTCGGTGATGTACTCGATCAGCTCGTGCATCTCGTCCGGATGCTCGTAAAAGCCGGTGAGGGTATCCTCGAAGCCCATCAGGAAGTGGGTCTGCTCGAAGATGCCGGTGCCCATAAAGCCGCAGACCAGCTTCTGATCCCCGGCGATCTCACGGGCCTGCCGGGCGCAGACTTCCCAGCCCTCGCCGCAGTTGGCGATCAGGTCCGGGGCGTGGACATAGTCCCGCCAATGGGTCACGTCGGGACAGACCTTGTCCGTGGCTGTGATATGGGGCGTGGCGCCGGGGGCGTCCTCCGGGAAGAGGATGGTGGTGCCCCAGCGGTCCTTGCTGACGCTGCCCTTGACCCGATTGCCGCGCAGATAGCCGTTGATGGGGTCGGTGAGCACCAGGTGCAGGGCCTCATACTGTTTCAACTGCCGTTCGGGCTTGCCGTCGGGCTTGAGCAATTCCAGAAATATCTCTCTCGGCGTCATGGTGAGTACCTCGCTTTACAACAAAATACAGGAACTATAGGTCAAAGTTTTGGGGCCGTAGTAATAGGGCAGCCCCGCGTCCTTGCACACCTGGCTGACCAACAGCCCGTAGGCCTCCATGGAGGAGAGCATCTTGCCGGGAAAGCGGCAGGGCCTGTCCGGGTAAGTGCAGGTCCGGCAGATGGTGCAGGAGCCGGCGGTCAGGGGCAAACAGCCCGGATGGAGCAGGCGGACCTGCCGGGCCAGGGTAAAGAAATGCTCCTTGTGCAGCTTTTGGGCCGCAGCCATGGACTCGGCGTCAAAGTCATCCTCCAGCTGGGCGGTGGTCTGCACCAACACGCCGCCGCTGTAAGCGGCCATCCGGGCGGCGGTCTCCTCAATGCTGCCGCAGGCGGGCGGGCAGCTCCAGCTTTTTCCGTAGCGCCGGCAGCGGTCGCTGACGCACATGTCGCGCACCTCCGGCAAGGCCCGGAGCATAGAAGCGTCCAACAGCGCGGCATGGGAAAAACCCACGTCCAGAGCCAGCTTTACCAGGTCTGCCATGCGTCTGCCTCCTTGACAAATTATAACGCTATCTATAAGATAGAAAAACAGTAGGTTTATCCGACATTATAGCGAAGGAAGCGCCCAGTGTCAACGGGCATTCGTGGAAGAAAATGGCACAGATTCTCATCAAAACAGAGCAGCGGCAGCTCAGGGCGGAGAGCCGGGACGGCCAGACGCTGCTGGACCTGCTGCGGCAGGAGGGCTTCCGGATCGCCGCCCCCTGCGGCGGGCAGGGCAAATGCGGCAAGTGTCTCGTGACCGTAGAGGATACGGCGGGGGAGCGGCAGGTCCTGGCCTGCCGGATCGACGCCTCGGCGGCCTGCACCGTGAGCTTTCGGGAGCAGGGCGGCGGCGCCATCCTCACCACGGCGGATCCTGCGTCCGCGGCCGTCACCCCGGGCCGCGCGGGCCTGGGCGCTGCGGTGGACCTGGGCACCACCACCGTGGTGCTGGAGCTGCTGGATCTCTCTGACGGCAGCAGCCGGGGGCTGCGCAGCGCCTGGAACGCCCAGGCGCCCTATGGGGCGGACGTGATCACCCGCATCCAGTACTGCATGGACCACCCGGAGGGGCTGCAGACCCTGCAGGCGGCCATCCGCGGCCAACTCCGGGACATGCTGATGGAGCTGGGCTGTGAGCCCGGGGACTTGAAAGAGCTCTTTGTGGCGGGCAATACGGTGATGCAGCATCTGTTCGCCGGGCTTGATGCCCGGAGCATCGCCCTGGCCCCCTTTACGCCGCAGACCCTGTTTGCGGAGGACTATACGCCGGAGGCGAGACTGCGCTATGCCCCCTGCGTGGCGGGCTACGTGGGCGGTGATATCACCGCGGGGCTGCTGTCCAGCGGCCTGTATGCGCGCCCGGAACGCTCTCTGTTCCTGGATATCGGCACCAACGGCGAGATGGCCCTGGGCGGGACGGAGGGCTTCCTCTGCTGCGCCGTGGCCTCCGGCCCCGCCTTTGAAGGGGCGGGCATTGCCTGCGGCATGGCGGGCACCGACGGCGCCGTCAGCCACGTGCGCTGGGACGGGGACGCGCCGGAGCTGGAGGTGATCGGCGGCGGCACGCCCCGGGGTCTGTGCGGCTCCGGACTGATCGACCTGCTGGCTGCGTTGACCCAGCGGCGGATCATCAGCGCCTACGGGCTGCTGCAGGGACCGGACGAGGCGCCGGAGAGCTATGCACGCTGGCTGGGTGAGGATGAAAACGGCAACGGAATCTTCTATCTGACGGCGGACCGCAGCGTCTATCTGACGGCGGGCGACGTGCGGCAGCTGCAGCTGGCCAAGGCGGCGGTGGCAGCCGGGATCGCGGTGCTGCTGAAGAAGGCAGGCCTGCGCGTGGAGGATCTGGACCGGCTGTATCTGGCCGGGGGCTTTGGCACCTACATGGACGCGAAAAGCGCGGCGGCCATCGGCATGCTGCCGGCGGCGCTGGCGGAAAAGACGGTGCTGCTGGGCAACGCCTCTCTGGCGGGAGCGCGGCTGGCGCTGCTGGACGAGACCAGGCGGGACACGCTCCGGGAGATCCGGCGAAGCTGCCGCTATCTGGAACTGTCCGGCGATCCGGATTTCAACCGGGAGTACCCGGAGCAAATGCTGTTTTATGAGGAGGACGATGAAGAATGGAACTGAACTTTCCCCTGATCCTGGACGGCGCCACCGGCACCGAGCTGCAGAAGCGCGGCTTCGACGGCAGCGATTGTACCGAGCGCTGGACCCTGGCCCATCCGGCGGCCATACAGGAGATCCAGCGGGGCTATGCGGCCGCCGGTAGC
>Ga0310695_10002682_pt1 | contig 36872 bp, 33 predicted proteins | sample RumenRJG_04DNA_FD_203882 | JGI IMG/M metagenome (GOLD analysis project Ga0310695, IMG submission 203882) | Bovine rumen microbial communities from Lethbridge, Alberta, Canada - RJG_04 (v2) (version 2) | ecosystem: Host-associated > Mammals > Digestive system > Stomach > Rumen | place: Canada...
TCCGCGGTAATACTGAGACGCATCTCCGCGGCCTCGGCCGGCTGCCTGAGGTCTGCGATAAGAGACTCCAGGGTCTTTCCTTCTCTGCGGATGCGGGCCAGGCGGCCGATGATCTTGGCGGCGATGTAGGCGCCGTCATCGGAGAAGTAATTCTCTTTAAAAGCGCCGTGGCCGGAGGTCTCGATGGCAAGCTCGCAGGTCTCGCCCGCCGCGTTCAGCTCGATGCCCTTGTCAATGACGTTCTTATAGCCTCTCTTGAAACGAAGGTGCTTAAGCCCCAGGGACCCTTCCAGGAACTCCGCCAGCTCGTCGGAGGTGACAGAATCGGTAACCACGGTGGATCCCGGCGCCTGCTCCGCCACGATGACGCCCAGAAGGGCGATCAGGGTGTTCCGGTTGACCGGCATGCCGTCGGAGAATACCACGGCGGCCCGGTCACCGTCGCAGTCGAAGATGACGCCCAGGTCGGCATGATGCTCCAGCGTGGCCTTCTGAATGGCCTCCATGGCAGTTTTGTCTTCCGGGTTCGGAACATGGTTCGGGAAGGTTCCGTCGGGGTTAAGGAACTGGCTTCCTTCGGTGTCTGCGCCCAGAGGTTCGAGAATATCCGAGGCAAAGAAGCCGGAAGCGCCGTTGCCGGAGTCCACCGCGATGCGGAGTCCCGTGAGGGGCTTTTCTTCATCCGAACCGGAATTGGCGCGGATAATCTCCTTCATATGCTCGCAGTAGAGGGACTTCATGTCAAAGACGGTGACGGTGCCATCGCCCACCGGAAGTTTATCGGAAGTCAGCAGTGTCTCCGGGGATTCTTCGGCGAAGACTCCTGCCAATGCGGCTGCCTGTTCCAGAATCTGCGTCAGCTCTGCCTTGGACAGAGCGCCGTCCTTTGTAAAGAACTTCATGCCGTTCCGGTTGAAGGGAAGATGGCTTGCAGTGATCATGACAGCGCCGTCAAAATCACTTCCCGGAAGAACGGTGGAGCAGAACATGGCGGGTGTGGTGATGAGGCCGCAGTCGTATGCCTTTGCCATAGAGAGGCCGAGCAGGCATCCCGCCTTCATCTGCGGCGCGGTCATGCGGCTGTCGTGGCCTACGCCGATGCGGAGTTCGGAAGCGGGTTTCCCCAGCTTTTCGGACAGATATGAGGTAAATGCTCTCGCTATATAGGCTGCCAGCGGTTCGGATATGGTCAGGGCTTCTTTATCCGTCGCGATGGCGGCTCCTCTGACGTCGTTGCCGTTCTGGACTTTTTTGAAATACTGCAGATAGTTTTTCTCACTCATGGAGCGATTCCTCCTTATGCGGAATACAGGGTTCTCTTTTTTGGTTCCCACAAACAGTATACCACAGATCCCAAATGAGAGGATCCCTGCTATAATAGAAGTGACTGCAGAGCGCAGCAAGGGGGATTATAATGATGAAAAGATATGTTCAGCGCGCGAAGCGGACCATTTCTCTGTTTCTGGAAAATGATGTCGTTGTCTATGCAGGGCATGCGACTCTGGGAATTATCACGGCCTTTTTCCCGCTGGTGATGCTGATAATCTCCCTGCTCAACATGATTCCCTGGTATTCGCCGGAGGATTTCACCAATCTGGTATTCCGGTTTCTTCCGGATATCCCGCAGATGAAGAATCTGTTTCTGGGCGTGGTGACAAACCTGAGAAGTCAGTCAAACGGCCTTCTGGCATCGATAGCCGGAGCTACATCCCTGTGGTCAGCCAGCGGGGGTGTCACCGCGATTCAGAAGGGGCTCATAAGGATTTCCCAGAACCAAAGGAAGGGACTGAAGAATAAGGGAATTTCCCTGCTGTTTACCCTGTTTATCGTTATCCTGATTCCGGCAGTGCTGGTGTTCAACTTCCTGGGCGGTGCCCTGACGGACCTGGTTACGGCCCTGGCGGCCCGGCTCGGGTTTTCGCAGATGACGGGACTTCTGGTGTCCGTGATCCGCTACAGCGGGATTGTGGCGGGCGCCTTTGCCGTGCTGCTGCTGATCCTGCTCTACACCTTCCTGCCGGGCGGAAAGAGAGAACTGCGGGCCCAGGTGCCCGGGGCGCTGCTCACGGCGGTGGTCTGGGTTATCTTCACCGCGGTCTTCAGCAAAGTCATGCCCATCTTCTGGAAATCCTCGATTTACGGCTCACTGGCATCCCTGTTCCTGACGCTTCTGTGGCTTCGGGTCATACTTACAATTTTGTTTATCGGTGCGGCCTGGAACGAAGCGGCGGCGGAAGAAAAAGAAGATACGAACGAAGCGGCGGTCCCCTGAGGGGGCCGCTTTTTTAGTCTTCCTCGCGCAATACCCGCGAGCGAGCCCTGACCTCTGCGGCATGCGCGCGGGTCTGTCTCAAATCATGCAAATCTATGCATGGTATCAGTATTCGCATAGGATAAATCCTGATACTTATAATCGAAAATAATGAAACGAAAATTGTTTCGCTCTTATTGATTCGATGATAACACGGTGCTATAGTGAAGTAAGAAAGCAAAAAGTGAGGCCCGGAATGGGGAGGAAATTATGGTACAGAGTTATCTGAAGAGGGATACGATGCTTCTTGTCGGATTCTTTATCGTCACACTGCTGATGGTATCCTGTGCGGTTCTGCTGTCCATGGGCAGCCGGAGCGAGTCTCCCCTGATCTGCGGGGCGGCGGTGCTGTGCATCGGCGGGCTGCTGTTTTCCTTTCTCACCATCGCAGGACACCTGAACACCAACGCGGAAGAACTCTACGGGGAGGAAATTCGGAATGGAAGCCAGGAATAATGCACCCGAAAAGAAACGGTCCGCGAAGGACACCTTCATGCTTCTCTCAGATATCTTCTTTGTTTTGATTCTCTGCTTTGTAATTCTTTTTTCTACCCTGGTTGTGACGAATCATATCAGCCTGAATGACTATACGGTGAACGGCTATATCCTGAGTATTCCCCTTCTTGCGGGAGTCTGTGCCGTCATCGGCGGATACTTATACTTCCTTTTATCGGTAAGCCTCAGAGGTTACCGGGAAATGGAAGAGGCATATAAATGTGCAAAGGCAAAAGAGAAGGAGGCAGACCATGGCAGTATTTCTTAATCTCGCAGCATTCATCATCAGCAGCGCAATCGCCGTCTATTTCGGCTTTGATGCTATTTCCAGCATGCGGCTCGGAGAGTAATCCCGGGAGCAGTCTTAATCCGGAGAGTGATTTATGGAAGAAAAATTCGCAGCGGCCGGCAGAGGCGGGGAGGTCGGCAGTGTTGCTGATGCAGAGCATAAGAGCCATAAAACCCTGGGACCGGTTCATGTGTGGGCCCTGGGCGTGGGCATCGTCCTGGTGGGCGAGTTCATGGGATGGAACCTGACCATCCGACAGGGCGGCACCATGTCTGCCCTCATCGGACTGTTCCTCATGAGTCTCATGTATATGGGACAGGTGATGATGGTTTCCGAGATGGCCACGGTGATGCCGGAGGCCGGAGGCCAGTATACCATGGCCAAATATCTGCTGGGGCCGCTGGCAGCATTCAACGTGGGCCTGATGGCGGTTCTGGAGTATGCCATGCTGGAGGCCGGGGACGTCATCGTCGTCGGACAGCTCTTAAATTCCCTGGATCCGGGGATCAATGTCATCGCCTTCACATTGCTGTCCCTGCTGGGTCTGGCCTGGATCAACTATCACGGCGCCCATTCTTCACTGACCATCAATTTCTTTATCACGGCGGCCGCATTTGCCACTGTCATTCTGCTGCTGTTTTCCACGAAGTTTTTCAGCCCGTCCGGATCGCTCCTGAAGCTGTCGGAGTATTCCAATGGCCTGCCCTACGGACCCCTCGGCCTTATCGCGGCCATCGGCTATTCCTGCTGGTTCTTCCTCGGCATCGAGGGTACCGCCATGGCGGCCGATGAGTGCAGAAGCGCGGGGCGAAGCGTCCCTCTGGGCGGAATGCTGGGCATCGCGACGCTCCTCACCGGCGGCACCATCACCTGGCTGGTCTCCTCCGGCCTGATGACGCCGGAGACTCTGGGAGATTCCGTCTATCCGCTGTACGATGCGGCAAAGATGACCGGCTCGAAATTTGTGACGGCTGCCCTCTTTGCGGGCAGCATTCTGGCCTGCCTTGCCAGCGCCAACGGCTGCATCAACGACTCGGCCGAAGCCTGGTCGGCCCTCTCCAGAGACGGCCTGATCCCGAATATCTTTGCAAAGAAGCATCCAAAATTCGGATCCCACTATATCTCCATCATTTTCCTGCTGCCCATCTCGCTGGGATTTGCCATGACGGGACTGCTGGACCAGGTAGTGACCTTCTCCATCTTCTCGGCGCTGATCATCTACCTGCTGACCTGCATCATGATGTTCCGGTTCCGGAAAATGTATCCGCTGGGCACCATCAAGCGGACCTTTACGGCGCCTCTGTTCCCGATCCTTCCCATCGTGACGTTAATCATTGTCATTCTGGGCATCTTCGGACTGCACCTGAATTACGGCATCAACCTCATCGCCTGCACCCTGTTTTATTTCCTGGCCTCGGTGTGGTTTCTGGTGCGAAGATATAAATATGTGGACAAAGAGACCTTCATGAAGGCCGGCCTGGACAAATTCAGCCGGGAGATGGGGGAGTAGCGGGGCTTCAGACGGATTCCCAAAGCAGGGTTTATGTTGTATAATGCTTCTGTATAATTTCATCAAAACCCAAAAAAAATGATGAAGAACTTGAATCAGTATACAAGGAGAAATAAACCATGAAAGAAGCCAATCCGATACCTCAGGGAAAATATGTGCCGGCCAACCGGTTCGGACAGTTGATCGTCACTGCCGGGATGACGCCCCGGAATAACGGTGTTCTGATTAAGGCGGGAAAGGTGCGCCTGACAGATGACCTGGCAGATTACCGGGATGCGGTGCGCCAGGCGGCGAAGAATGCGCTGACCGCGGCGAGAAACAAGCTGGAGGAGGGTGAATCCATCGCGAAGCTCCTCTCCATCACCGTATTCATTAATGCAGAGGAAGGATTTGCCAGCCAGGCAAAGATGGCGGATTTTGCTTCCGAGTACTTCTGTGAGGAGCTCGGTGAGAGCGGAATCGGCGCAAGAGCTGCTGTAGGGGTTGCCTCCCTTCCGGGAGATGCGCCCTGCGAGATTCAGATCATTGCGGCCGTGGAATAAAAGATCATCAGAATAAGATAGTGAAAGCGGCGGGAGCTGTCGTACCGGTGGTGCGGCAGCTCCTTTTGGATTCGGACGGTTTTTTCCGGCTCTTGAGAAATGTCCGGAAAAACCATACAATATAATTACAGAGTAAGGGGACGACAGCCGAAGATAAAAAGAACGTGTAAACGGAGACCTTAACGGAGAAAACAGTCTATGAGAAAACGATGGAAGAGGATAACGGCACTGACGCTCATGCTGTGCGTTCTGCTTCTTATGTCCTGCGGCGGCAGGGAGGAGGCAGCTTCCGAAGGCGCGGCAGGAACAGAGTCGCAAGCCGCAGAAAAACCCGCAGAGACATCCGGCGAGGAGGAGACACCGGCACCGGAGACGGCGCCGCCGCCCCCGGCGGAAGCCCCGGTGGCCTATGAGGAAGAAGAGGTACCGGTGTTCCGGAAGGAAGCTGCGGAAGAGACGGTAATGCTGCGGTTTTATGAGGATCTGCCCCATGTGGCCTATATCAGCCTGGAGGATTACCACCACCTGTTTCTCCCCGCAGCGAAGGTCACAGTGGAAGAACAGGAGCCGGGAAGCGGGGTATATGCTATTTCTACCGGAACCGGGGAGGCGGTGGCGGATATCGTCGGGGAGACCATTCAGACGGAAAACCTGCCGGGCCTGACCAATGTGATGGGCCTTCAGCAGCCGGGCATGGACAATACCTATTATGACGGGGTTCCCTACCTCAGGTGGGAGGCATCCGCCTATACGCCCGAAAAGGCCCTGACAACACTGGATTTCGGCGCCTACGGCATTGATGTGCGGGCGGACGAGGAGGGACTCTACCTCCCGGTGGCGACGCTGGCGGATATGTATTCGGATCTGGATTATCACACGGCCTTTTATAACGGGGACAAGGTTTATATCGAGGATGGAAATCATCTGGAGGCGCCGCTTCGCCGCGATGAGGAATATGTTTCCGTTCAGTTTGCCAGAGCGGAGCGGCCGGAGGATCTGGCGGACTTTACCTGGCGGGAGCTCTGCTTTGCCATAGACCATTTCTACGGATTTCCGGGCCGCGGAATTCTGGAAGATTCGGTCGCGGCGGAAGGCCTGGAGAAGGCTCTTAAGGGATATGGCCCGGACGGGGAGAAAGCCGCAGAGTTTCTGCAGTCTTCCGATATGGGCGAATATCTGGCCGGCATGGATTATCTGGGATATCTTCTGGATGATGCGGGTCATACGGACCTCTATCTCGGGGAGAACATGGAGCGCTATATGCCGGAGGAGGTCCTGACCTCCTACCGGAACGCCAGGGCAGCGATTCCGGACCTGGAAAAGAGGAAAGGGGAAATGGAACGCTTCTATACGGCCATCGCCCGGGATACGCAGGCAAGAAATGATATCCGCAGCCGCATTTACGGAGGCGGCGCCACTTACGCAAAAAAGGGAGACACGGCGGTCTGCATCTTTGATACCTTCAATCCTTCGGACTATTCGGCCCTCTCGGAATACCTTTCGGGAAATACCCACATCATGCCGGAGGCGGAGGCGGGAGATCCCATCGTCATCCTGCTGGATGCTCTGGAGAAGGCGTCTGCCGACCCGGAAATAAAGAATTTTGTCATCGACATTTCCAACAACCAGGGCGGTTCCGTGGACCTGGTGGTGGCTGCCCAGAGCCTTCTTCTGGGAAGCAGCGAGAACACTATCCCGGTGGAAAATACGCTGACGGGGCAGAAGATTGAGCTTTCCTATGACATGGACCGGAATTTCAACGGTGCCTTTGACGATGCGGACGATAAGGTGCACTATGACTTCCGCTATGCGGTACTTGTCAGTGATTCCACATTTTCCTGCGGAAACCTCTTTGCCTCGGTGATGAAGGACCACGGCGTGCTCATCCTGGGAGAGAAAAGCGGCGGCGGAACCTGCGCCATCCAGAATATGGCCACCGCCGACGGTTTTATGTACCGGATTTCTTCCGGCCGCATGCGCCTTATAAACGAGGCGGGAGAGGCGCTGGAGGAGGGCATTGCGCCGGATGTGGACCTGGTTTCCGCGGACAGCTCCGGCAAGAAGGATTTCCGGGCCTTCTGCGACATTGACCGGATGAGCGAAGAGATTGCAGCCTGGTATGATTAGGAGATATGTTCTCCGAAAGCCCCGGAGGCCGGTCATCACCCCCGGAAGCCTGTCCTGCACCGGGCCCGGGGAATCCTGTATGGCGGATATACTTCCCATGGTATAATCAGATTATACAGAGAGACTGAAGAGGAAAGGAGCGACAGCATGAAGGTTGGATGTGTCAGAGAAATCAAGAACAATGAGTTTCGCGTGGGCCTTACGCCGGACAATGTAAAAGCCTATGTGGCAGCGGGCCATGAGGCTTTTATCGAGAAAGGTGCGGGAATCGGCTCAGGCTTCCCGGATGCCGATTATGAGGCGGCCGGCGCCATCATGAAGGAAGAAGCTTCCTGCGTCTGGAAAAACGCCGACATGATGGTGAAGGTTAAAGAACCTCTGCCGCCGGAGTATCCGCTTTTTCATGAGGGGCTGATCCTGTATACCTACCTGCATCTTGCCCCTGACCCGGAGCAGACAGAGGCCCTGATCAGAGGAAAAGTCAAAGGCGTCGCCTATGAGACGCTGCAGGAGAAGGACCGGAGTCTTCCGCTGCTTATCCCCATGAGCCAGATCGCAGGACGGCTCAGTATCCAGGAAGGAGCAAAATACCTGGAGAAGCGCTTCGGAGGCGAGGGCGTGCTTCTGGCAGGTGTTCCCGGAACCCCGAAGGCCAATGTGGTCATTCTCGGCGGCGGCACCGTGGGAACCAATGCCTGCAAAATCGCCGTGGGCATGGGCGCCAATGTCACAATCATCGATATCAGCCTGCCCCGCCTGGAATATCTCGATGACCGGTTCGGCTCGCAGATTCAGACCCTGGTATCTACCGATGCCAATATCGAGCGCGCCGTAAAAGAAGCGGATCTGGTTATCGGCAGTGTCCTGATTCCCGGCGCGTCGACGCCGAAGCTCTTTAAGAAAAAATACCTGAAGGAGATGAAACCCGGTGCCGTCTTTGTGGACGTGGCCATCGACCAGGGCGGCTGCGGCGAGTCCTCCCGCGTGACTTCCCACGATGACCCGATCTTTATCGAGGACGGGATTGTTCACTACTGCGTCGGCAATATGCCCGGCGCCGTGCCGCGCACCTCGACCATAGCCCTGACGAATGCCACCATCCGCTACGGCCTGCAGATTGCAAACCTGGGCCTGGAGGAGGCCTGCCGGAAGAATCCGGTCATTTATTCCGCCGTCAACACCTATGACGGAAAGATCACCTTCCCCGGCGTGGCGGAGTGCTATCCGGAGATGGAATATGCGGATATCCGGGCGCTGATTGGGTAATGCTCAGTAAGGAATACTCCCGGACGGAGCCGGAATCTGTCTCGGAGAAAGAATGCAGCGAAAGGAATAAAACAATGAATTTCAGATTTGCACACAACAACTTTAATGTCATTGACCTGGAGAAGTCCATGAAGTTCTATGAGGAGGCCCTGGGCCTTCACGAGGTCCGCCGCAAGGAAGCACCGGATGGAAGCTTCATTCTCGTCTATCTCGGGGACGGGGAGTCAAAGCACCAGCTGGAGCTGACCTGGCTCAGGGACTGGGAGAAGGATCATTACGACCTGGGGGATGATGAGTTCCACCTGGCTTTCACCACCGATGACATGGAGGCAGCTCACAAAAAGCATGAAGAGATGGGCTGCATCTGCTTCGAGAATCCGAAGATGGGAATCTACTTCATCGAAGATCCGGATGAGTACTGGATTGAGATCATTCCGGAGCGGTAATATACGGGAAAGAAAAAGAGCTTTCGCCCATATCCATTGATATGGCGGAAGCTCTTTTTCAGGTTATAACAGCAGGCATATCAGCGGTATCGTCACCAGGGACAGCAGGTTGCTGAGGAAGGAGATTTTCGCTGTCATATTCAGGTTTCCGTGGTAGATTTCCGAGAGGAAGGCCGCGGCGCCGGCCACGGGCATCGCCATGGTGACGGTGATGACCGGGAGAGCGAGCGGATTCCGGTAGGGAATCAGCCTGAGAAGGAAGAGCACCAGCACCGGACAGATAAGAAGCCGGAAAATGGTGCAGGTCCATGCGTCTTTATCGGTCAGCAGGTCCATACCCCTGCTGTTTCCCAGCGCCATGCCGATGATAAACATGGAGAGCGGTGTGGTGACGTTGGAGAGGTAGGTAACGGGGGCGGCAATCAGCTGCGGCAGCGGAATCTGCCCGAAATAAAAGATAAGGCTTAAGAGCATGGCGGCGTTGATGCCTGTCAGGAGAATCTTCCGCAGAGGCGGCTTCTCAAAGGCAGCCCCGGAATAGGAGGCGATGGAAAGCGCCCCCAGGGAATAGGTGTAAAGGTTGAAGGTAATGGTGTAAATAACCGAAAGAGCCAGTCCCTCCGGCCCGAAGAGGGCAAGGCAGACGGGATATCCCATGAATCCGACGTTGGAATAGGTGCATCCGAAGATCCAGATTCCTCGCTTCCCCTGCGGCACCCGCAGAAGCTTTGCACACCGGGAGGCAAGGAACTGCAGCAGAGGATAAAGGATAAAGCCTGTCGCGAGAATCATCAGGCTGTCGCCGAGGAAGGAAGGGTCATATTCTTTTGTCACGAGAGAGATGAATACCGTGCAGGGCGCGGTCACCTTCATCAGAAGGGCCGAGAAATGGGCCGACGCCTCCGGCGAAATCAGCTTCAGCCTTACAGAGGCTGCACCCGCGGCAATCAGAAGAAAAAGGCCCATCAGGTTTTCAAACACTACCATAAAATCAAGCTGCATAATCAGGCTCCTAACGAAACAGGTTGAGGGCTCTATCGAAGCATGTTGAGGCCGCTTAAGGCCATCAGAATATAAATTCCCTTCAGGATGGTCTTGTCCGGAAGGTGGGGGGCCAGCCGGTCTCCGAAAAAGATACCCAGCACCATGGCCGGAATCGCGCCCCAGAGGCCGGTCAGGACCTCCGGCGTCAGCTGCCCGCTCAGGAAGCGGACGATGGTCGCGTAGATATTGTTGAAGGCAAAGTAGCCCTGAATCGTTGCCAGATAGATGGCATGGCTGGCGGTGGCACCCAGCAGATAGATGACAACCGGAGGGCCGCCGGCGCCGAAGAGGCCGTTGGTTATTCCGCCGATAAGACCGGCGAGAAATCCGTACTGGGGGTCAGAGGGAAGCTTAATCTTCCCCTTGAAAAAGAGAAAATAGACGGAAAGAACCAGGAGCATGATGCCGAGAATCTTCTCCATCAGGTCAAAGGAAGCATTGCCCAGGAACCGGATAGACAGGAAGGTGGCCAGGTAGCTTCCGCAAAGGATCGGAATGGTCAGCTTCCAGCGGACATTTTCCCGGAACTTCCAGGCAATATAGGAAGCGCTGATCGCGGACAGAATATTCGTATAGGCTGCCGCGTGGGTGTGGGCACCGGTAAAATACGGGAGAATCATCACGGCGATAATTCCCATGCCGAAGCCGCAGACGCGCTGGATGATCATGGCAAACAGATACACCACGAAGATGATCAGGATCGTGTTGATTGACATTTCGGATAAACCTCCAGGGGCGAAAAATCAGTGTTCCCATTGTAGCACATTTTCCGGAAAATTGTTCTGCAAATATATGAAACTTTGAAGGGCGGGAATGGATGCAGCGGCAGGTTGTTTGGGGACGCGAGGGGTGTCTTCCGATCTGTGTGCCGGTTTCACACTGTCAGATCTGCTGTTATCAGGGGTGCTTCGCGGGCTTTGGCGTAAAAAACGGATCCGGATGGCTTTGTGGACCATCGGATCCGTTTTGTCAGAGCAGGTGTATTGGAATTTCCATGTAGAACGAGCCTAAAGCAGATCAAGGAAGCTATTTTCAGGGACAGATCTGCTTAAACTGTCTGAGCGAGAAGCGCGGCTTACGGTTTGAGCAGATCCTACTGTACATTTTTCACTGCAGGATCTGCATCGGGCCCCAAAACCGAAACAACAGGATCTGCATCAGGCCGGAAACCCCGAGTCAGAGGGATGTATCGTACCGGAAAACCCGAAGCAGCGGGGCGCATCAGGCCGGAAAAAAATTCAATTCATCAGAACCGGTGCCCGCCGCCTCCTCCGGAGTGCCCGCCGCCACCGCCACCGCCGCCGCGGCCGCCACCGCCTCCGCCGGAGGAGGATGAGTGATAGACCTTGGTCTGGCGGATGAAACGCTCGGCTTTACAGGCTGCGGCGACCGCGGCCATGCCGCTGACTGCCAGAACCACGGCCCGTTTCGGCTTGAGCTTCTTTGCCCGGGCCTTGAGCCAGGAGAAGTTCAGAAGAACCGAGAGAATCAGGGCGAGCAGCGCATTGCTCAGGTACTTCATGGGCTGGGCGATGCGCTGGCCCTTAAGTACCGACAGGATCTCTTCAAAAGCATGCTCAGCGCAGAGATAATATTCCTCCCGGGTGGCATAGCGGTAGATATTATCCGTGATGGTATTGGCCTTCGCATTTGTGATGGTGCGGTAGACTTTCCCGTCGGAGTGGATGCGGATCTCCCGCTCATCCATGTCGATGACCAGCATGGTGCCGCTGTCGGTGCCGAAGACGGACTGGTAGCGGGATTCCGCATACCAGCGGGCCGTCTGGGAACCGGAGTCTCCGCTGACAAAGCCTACATTGCCGTATTCCGTGATGGGCGTCATGTCCCGGACAAGAAGCCGCTCCTCACCGTCCGTGAGCAGGTCCTCATCATCCGAGAGATAGACGGAATAACCCGTATCCGGGTTGGTGTACTGAATGCCGGAAGATCCGGCCTGGGTGATGGTTCCGCCGGGGAAGAGGAATGCTGCCGCAGAGCAGGCCAGTACCAGCAGCAGAACCATGCCGGGGTTCGTTTTCGTCCGGTTGTGGAACTGGGGCAGCGGTCTGGTGGCCAGGAGATTGTACTTCCGGATCAGCCCCGAGATGGTCAGGACGATGCAGAGATAGGCGATGGCGGATCCGATATAGTAGTATATATCCCCTACAGGGTACCAGATGAAAATAATCAGAGCCAGAATCGATGCGGCGATGCATCCCCAGGCCTCGGGGGCGGATTTCAGCTTTTTTGTCCGGGGACTTTCCGTGCCGGTATCCGCCGCACTCTTAAGCTCCTTCGCGATGGAGCGGATCCGGAAGGTCCAGATCAGGGTGAGGAGAAATGCCAGGATCGTGATGACGCCGGAGGGACTGTGCACCAGCTTTTCCGTCATAAAGTACAGAAAGGACAGCTCGCTCATCGCATATATGATGACCACGGCCGCAGTGAAGATGATGGAGGCAGCCCCCACCAGCTTTCCTGAGGGCCTTTTTCTGGAAAATGCGTCCTTCTGCATTTTTTTCAGGTTCTTATCCTGGGGATTCTTACTGTACAGATATCCGGCATCCTCTTTTTTGCTCTCCAGGGTCTGGATCTCCGCCAGTTCCCTCCGGTACAGGAAGGAGGTCAGGAAGGAGGAGATGGTCGCCAGAGCCAGCATGGAGGGGGCCGTGATGGTCAGGAAGAAATTCAGCAGCACAAAAAGGGGCACCGCAAGCAGCAGGGAAAACAGCAGAAACTGCCGAAGATCCACGGGAATATCCGCATAGACCTTGCCGGTCTGGCCGTTCACCACCGAATAGGCCACCCGGTCATCCTTCCGCCAGGTTAAAAACCACACCGGGAACATGGCGCCAGCGGCAGAGGTCTGCATCTTCAGATCCTGCTCCACCTTCTGACGGTTCCTGGGCATATCCACCGTATACCCCGGAAACTGCTTTTCTAGCTGGGGATACACCTCCCCGGCCACGGCGGCTTCCGCGTCATCGTAATAAATCTCGGACGGCACATCCGCGATATCCGAATAAAAGCCCGCCAGGAACCCCGGGGTGAAGGGCAGCAGACCCTTCTCGTCAAAGGGACCGATGACTTCCCCGATATGGTCGTCAAAGCTGGAAGAGGCATCAAAGGACATGTGCTGGGTGACGGGTGCCACCTGACAGTTCAGGTCATAGTAATCCGTATACTCATAATTGCCTTTGGTGTAAGTCTTCTTTCCGGTAAAGCTGAGATCCGGCCCAAAAGACACATCATAGCTCCAGTAGGGAATGTAAACGCCGACAAACCGGTCGAGAAACGCCGGATCCTTCAGCTCCTTCGGCACATAGGCGGCGTGCCGGATGGCATTCAGATAGGCATTCCGGCAGTCCTCCTTCGTCCTGGCAAATGGGATAATCCGCTGGGGGCGCTTTTCCCCCCGGACCCGTTTTTCAAAGACCGCGGAAGCACCGCAGTAGGTGCAGAAGCCGGTGGCAGACAGGTTTGTGCTGGCGATCTCGGCGCCGCATGCGGGGCAGGTAAAGACAGTCACATCATACTCATCCCGGCTTTCCACCTGCATTCCGGAGCTTCTCCGTTCCGGTTCATAGGGATCCATCACAGACTCACAGTACTCACAGAACAGCTTCTGAGAAGCAATATCAAAGCGGAGATTTCCTCCGCAGTTCGGGCAGTCGTACATAGAATTCCTCCTTTTCGGAAGAACAGCAGTTCCTTACACAGTAATCATAACATATCGCAGAGAAAAAAACGGATAAATCGCCAAAACGTCAATGACTGTGATATACTAGCGGGGTACAAGTAAGCCGTGCATGAACGAAGAAAAACTGCCTGACGGGTGCTTGCACACGTATGGCAGTTTTTCGAAGTGAATATAGGGCGCACGCCCGCGAACGAGCGTCCGAAGGACGCGAGTGGTGCACGGCGGAGAAGTGTGCCGTACAGCGGCGTACCGTGCGCACGGTAAATCAGTACCGAGGTACATACAGATGAGAACAGTAGTTGCAAAATTCGGCGGAACTTCCCTGGCGGATGCGGGGCAGTTCCGAAAGATAAAGGACATTGTGTCAGCAGACCCGGACAGAAGAGTCCTGGTGGTATCCGCGCCGGGAAAGCGGTTTCCGGAAGATATCAAGGTGACGGACCTTCTGGCGGAATGCTATGAGGAGGCAGCTGCCGGGAAGGACTTCCATGCAGCGCTTAGCAGGGTAAAGGCCCGCTATTCCGAGATTCTTTCCGGGCTTTCTCTGGATTTCCCGCTGGATGAGGAGATAAAGGAGCTGGAAAAGCATCTGGCAGAGGCACCGGAGATGGCCTATACCGAGAGCCGGGGAGAATATCTGAATGCCCGGATTATGGCGCAGTATCTGGGATTCACCTTTGTGGACCCGGCCTGGTGCGTCTGCTTCCATGAAGACGGAACGCCGGATGACGAGATGACAAGAAGAGCCATGCAGGCGGCGCTCCGGCCGCTGGAGCGGGCGGTGGTTGCCGGATTCTACGGCGCGGACGGGAACGGGAAGATTCATACCTTTTCCCGGGGCGGCTCGGATGTGACAGGAAGCCTCGCTGCATGTGCCGTGCATGCCGACCTCTATGAAAACTGGACGGATGTTTCCGGCCTTCTGGCGGCGGACCCGCGGATTGTGGAACATCCGAAGAGCGTGGAATATATGAGTTACCGGGAGCTGCGGACCCTGTCCTACATGGGGGCCTCGGTGCTGCACACCGATGCGGTTCTCCCCGCTGCGGACATGGGGATTCCCATCAATATCCGCAATACGGACGAACCCGAGAATCCCGGCACGATGATTGTGAGAAAGCTCCCGAAGGGACAGAAGAAGTATCCGGTCATCGGTGTGGCCGGCCGGAAGGGCATGTCCGTCATCCAGGTGGAGAAGGTTATGGTCAGCGACGGCTCCGGCTTCAGCGCGATTATGCTGGATATCCTGAAAAACCGTCAGCTTCCCTTCGAACAGTGCCTGACCGGAATCGATTCCGTCACCCTGGTCATCCGGGATGACCTGCTGGCAGGCTGCAAGGAAGACCTGCTGGAGGAGATTCGGGAGACCTTGAAACCTGACTTTATCGGGGTTAGAGAGAACCTGTCCATGATCGCCGTGGTCGGCGAGAAGGGAACGGAATCCACCGACGCCAATGTGAAGGTTCTGCAGGCGCTGACCCGGGAAGGGATCGAGATCAGCACCATCAACCAGGGAGCAGGCAAGCTGAATCTCCTGATCGGCGTCCCGGACGAGCGGTACGAAGAGGCCATCCGGGCCATCTACGGAACCATCTGAGAAGAGAAAGAGACCATCTGGGCCAACTGCGGAGCCAGCTGAGGAAAAACATATGAAAAAATGCAGAATCACGGTCATGCGCATTTCCCGCTATGAGGACCTGATGGAGCGGTATGAGAACCCGCAGACCGACGCCTGCTTCATGAAAGAGGGGCAGGTTTTCATCGCCGACGGCTGGAAAAAGCCGGAGGGGATGTGCGACAGCGCCTGGGAGAGCATGTCGGCCTTCGTGATGAAGCTGGCCCACGGCGGGGAAGGCATCTACGACGGATGGATGAAGAATCCGAAATCCGCCATGATTTCCTGCAATGACGGCTTTCGGCCGGTGAGCTTCCTTATCGAGACGCTGGACGAAGAAGCCTGCGCAGCGGACAGGACAGACACGGAACCGGAGCAGAAGCCAGGCCGGAACCAGTCAGAAAGCAAGGAGCAGTATTTGTGAAACGACACCAGATGCCACTGGCAAAGAATACAGAGAAGAGGCTGGGGGAGATTGCCCCGGAAATCCGGCATATTCTGGATCATCCGGACTTCAAGAGGCTGAAAAAGTTCCCCCGGCACGGATATACCAACACCCATGATCACAGCATCCGCGTGGCCGAGGTGGCAGTGCAGCTTGCGGAGAAGATGGGCGTGGACAAGAAAAGTGCGGCCAGAGTAGGCCTCCTCCACGATATGTGCTACGTGAGTTACTATAAGAACCGCCATATTCCCAAGGAGGAGCGCCATCCCGGCATGTATGCCTTCTACCATCCGGAAGAGGCGGCACAGAACGCAAAAAAGTTCGGGCTGACAAAAGAAGAGCTTCACGCCATCCGGGCGCATATGTTCCCGCTGGCCGTACACATGCCGAAGGACCGGCTGGGACTGGTTCTGACCCTGTCGGACAAGAAGGTTTCCGCAATGGAATGCGCCTACTCATTCCGGAAGAAGATGTACCACCGGAAGATGGAAATGCGCTGAGAAGTACCCTTGAAGACGGAAGGAAGAAAATGATAAAAAGACAGTTCAGGACAATTCTCCGGGCAGCGGCGCTGTGCGCAGTGCTTCTGTGCCAGACGGGCTTTACCGGAGCAGAAGGTGCGCCGGTTATGCAGAACCTATCAGGGGAGACTACAGGGATGATGAATACCGCAGAGCAGGCGCAGATGGCAGAGGCGACGGCCGTTTACCTGGGCGTGTACGGTTACGGAACACCCCAGGTGACAAAAGAGAACAAGCCGTATTTCCGGTACCGGTTTTTCACAGACGGGCAGGAGCTGGTCCTTCCCATGGATAACGGGACCATGGATGCGCTCGGCGAATATGACTACCCCCTGCAGAACCGGCTGAAGGAAGGATATACCTACCGAATCAAGGCGGTAAATGGCATCGTCACAGATGTGGAAGAATTGGCAGCTCCCGGAGCAGGAAAAACAGCAGCTTCCGGAACCGAAAACCAGGTATCCGCGCAGGCGGATATGCCTCAGCTTCCGGTCAGGGGAACACCCGGAGTCAGGACTCTCAGAAATTTCCTGGCGACCGCCATGGAGCCGGTGGGACATACCCTTTATATCTACGGCGGCGGCTGGGACTGGCAGGATAAGGGTTCCGCCCTTCAGACCAGGACCATCGGCATTTCACCGGACTGGGTCCGGTTTTTCCGGGAACAGAATGCCGATTTCACCTATAAGAACACCTCCCCGCCGGCAAGCTTTTATCCCTTCGGCGGATATAATGAGTACTATTATGCGGGACTTGACTGCTCAGGGTATCTGGGCTGGGTCCTGTACAACACCCTGAACCGCGAGAGCGGAGGAGAGGGGTACGTCGGGAAAGCGTCCGCATTTGCCAGAAATCTGTCCGGAAAAGGATTCGGAACCATGGCGGCGCCGGGGCTCCAGTCAGGGCTTCATCCCGGCGATATCGTGAGTATCGACGGACATGTCTGGATATCACTGGGCACCTGCAGCGACGGGAGTGTGGTGATTCTTCATTCCACGCCCTCGCTCAGCCGGACCGGGCAGCCCGGCGGCGGCGTCCAGATCGGCGCCGTGGGATTTGATGAAAACTGCGAGGCTTACCGGCTGGCAGATCACTACATGTCAACCTGCTATCCGGAGTGGTATGAGAGATATCCGGCGGCTCTCAAGGGACCGGCGGTCTACCTGTACTGTCCGGCCGGCATGACCGGGCGCATGGTGTGGGATGTTTCCGAAAACGGTGTGCTCACCGACCCGGAGGGCGTGCAGTCCATGACGCCGGAGACGGTGCTCCGGAGTCTGTTTGGTGCGTAAAAGGGAGGAATCATTTATGAAGAAGAGATGGCTGATGCTTCTTTTGGCCGGCGCGCTTCTTGCCGCCGGATGCGGGAAGAAGAAAGAGAGCGCGGAGCCGGCATCGGAAAAAGCGGTGCAGGAGAGCGCAGAAGCCGTAGCAGAGGAAAATGCGGACGACGCTGAAAAGGATAAGGCGGCAGAAGCGGATGCGGCAGAGAAAGATGCTGCAGCGAGTGCGGATGCGGAGAAAGCTGCGGAAGAAACAGATACCCCGGCGGAGCAGGACCGGTATGCGGCCTTCCTTGCGGGGGATGGGAAGATGACGGTTCACACCGCCGGAATCCGCAACGACGGCCTGGAGTTCAACCAGTTATATTCTGAGGGGGAAACGCTGACCCTGCAGGAAGTGATGGATAAAACCGCAGAATTTATTCCCGGAGAATGGGCTGCAGAGGATGCTAAGATAATCCCCAGTGCCGCCGCTGCAGAGATTGACTGCGGAAATGACGGAGAAAAGGAGCTTGCGCTCTGCATCACCTATCCGGTGCAGTCGGAATCCTGGAGACAGTATATGATCCTGAAGGATCAGGGGGAGGAGCTTGCCCTCTGCTATATGGGATGCGCCTGGTCCAGAAGCGACATCACCATCGATTCTTATGGATTTATTGCCGGCGACGGTTCCGGCGGGGCGGCGGTCCATGTTTTTGACAAGAGCTTCGTCGATAAGGACGGAAAATGGCAGTATCTCTATAGCGTCGAAACGGAGATATATCCGGAAAATATCTATTACAACGAAGAATTCCACGATATGACGGACTACGGGCTGGATCTGAGCGAGCTGTTGCTGCTCCGGTATTCCTTTGTGCCGGACTGGACCGAAGACCGGAAAGAATACCTCACCTACTCCACCTACAGCGATGCGCAGAATCCGGAAGACCCCTCCGGCCTGTTCTGGGACCTCACGGCGGATGCGTCTGCCTATGCGGCGGACAGCCCGTACCGGAAGGCCTTTGACGCGGAAGGCATCGAATTTTATCCGATGGATGAGATCCGGGAAATGATCTCGGCAAGAGAAGCAGAAACCGGTTTTTCGAAAGAGGCTTATTGCTCCGGGGAAATGGCGGACTGGGATTCCATACAGACCGGAAGCGTCCGGGCCATGTTCCGGGATGATGCAGGAGAGGAACTCCTGAAAAATGCCGGCGAGGTAACGATCGAGACAGGTGAAAATCCCGCCTGCATTGTATTTACGGCTCTAAAGCCGGTTTCCGACTTTAAGATTCTTGCAGTGAAGTCCATTGATTTTGATAATTATGGAAATCCGGTCTATCAGTGCGAAGAGAAGTATGGCCAGAAGGAGCTTCTTCCGGAAAAACCGCTGGCGGCGGAGGTTGTATTCTACGGAGATATGCCGAATATAGCCATCTCCTATACCGAGGACGGAACCGTGAAGAATGCGGCCGTATACCTCAGCGGAAAGGACGGGTCCCTGCAGCTTTCGGGATTCTGATTTCTGATGGATGATTGTTTTTGGAATAACGAGTGATTTGAATGATGAGTGATACGGCTAAAGTAGTAAAGAGGAAGGATGCCCGGGTGGAGCTTCTCAGAATCCTGGCCTGTCTTCTGGTGATTCTGATGCATGTCCGGACCATCGCGGTTCTTCCAGACGGCACCATCGCCGACTGGGCCCTTCTCGCCAATATGCTCTCGGCGCCGGGGGTGGGGCTCTATTTCCTGATCTGCGGATGCTTTATCCCGCGGGCCCCGGTGTTTCGCGCCTGGAAGAGCTTTCTTCTCCGGATTCTTCTGCCGGCGTTCCTGTTTATCATTGCCGCCGACCTGCTGGACGGATGGCTTTCGGGAGAGTGCGGCATCCTGCAGAGCATTCTCTCTGCTGATATAAAGGGAATTGCCGGAGGCATTGTCCAGGGAATTCTTCGTGCGGATGCCTGGAGTCTGGGGCGGTGCACGGGACACCTGTGGTTTCTTTTCAGTTACTTTACCATCATGCTGTGGATGCCTCTGATGCATGCGGTGGTGATGGGAAAGGGAGAGAAGGCTCTTCTGTTTTTCGTAATTCTGTCGATTGTGTCTCTGCTGATTGTGGATTACGCAACCCTCTTCCCGGTGGCATTTGCCATTCCCATGCCGCAGCTTCCCCCGTGGGAGCTGATGTATGCGGCGGCGGGATATCTTCTCTATCAGGGCATAAAAAGACCGTCAAAGACCGGCTTTTTCGGTGCCGCCGGCCTGACGGTCCTCATGTGTGTTCTGATGTTTTTTGCCCAGAAGGCCCTCTACCTGAAGGGACTTGCTGAGGGCGGCGCACCGGCTGACGTGGGGCTGATCCCCTATTACCTCAACTGGCTTTCCGGCCTGTGCGCGGTCTGCGCGATGGCCATCGCGGCGGCGGTCTTCTTCCTTCCAGAACCGGAAGGAAAGCTGCATGAGGTTATCTGCGCCATCGGCGGAGTCACCTACCCGGTGTTCCTGCTCCATTTCCCCATCATCTACAAGATCCGGACACTGGGGCTGGAAAATGCGGGCAAAAATGCTTTTGTCGCCGGCGGTGCGGCGGGCAACCTTCTGTTTACCCTGCTCTATACCCTGGTAGTATTTGTTATCTCCGGGCCTCTGGGATATGCGCTGCAGAAGCTCTTCGGCGTCCTGCGGAAGCATCTGCCGGTTCCTAAGCAGGGCTGATGCAGAGGCATCTGCCGGTGCGTCAGCAGGGCCGTCGCAGCGGCATCTTGCAGTGTATCAGCAGAACCCGGATGCGGATTCTCAGTTATCAGCGCGGTTATAACCGTTCTTCATGCGAAGGCTTGCCTCCTGCAGCACCTTTCCGAGGGTGTCGGTGGAGCATTCCTTTGCCATGGCACAGAGCTTTTCGTTGGCTTCTTCTGTGAGAGAATAATCTCCGGAGGAGGCCATTTTCTGATCATACTCCCGTATAATCTGACGGCCCTTTACGGCTACGGCGTTCTGATACCGCTCAATGTGCTGGATGCTCTGTCCGTAGGAGGAATCTGCCAGGGCGCCGATGAGGCGGCTTGCCCAGTAGAAGTCTTCCGTGGAGACATCCAGAGTTACGCCGGAGAGATATTTCGGAAGCTTTGTGACATTTGTATACACCGGCAGCAGGGCGTCAAAGGTGGTGGAGGCGAAGCAGACCCACTCCACGCCCTTCAGGGCATCGGGAACATTGCTTCTCACCTGGCAGACGGTCATGACGCCGGTGCGGTTGATGCCGATGGGCCGGTAAATGCCGCGGACGCCCGAGTCGTGCTTTGCATAGGGGTCATAGGGCGTTCCCTGGTAGTGGGAGGAGAGGAGATACTTCACATCCTCCACAGCCACTTTCCGGTCGGGGACAAAGGCCCAGGGGATATCATCGCTCTCCGGGGTAAATTCCGCCTCCGGCCCGTCCCACTTGTAGGTGAAGGGGGCAAGGTAGCGTCCCATGAACCAGGCTCTCGGTGTATTGTAGATGTGGTCCATATCTGTGCGGGACCCGAAGATATCTCTGGGATTGAAAGCATCGTTCTGGTTGAGGTCGAGGGCATTGTCCCGGATAAACTCCTTAAGGTCAGAAGAGCAGAGATTTGCTTCCTGCGCCCCGAAGGCATCCTCCAGGTCAAAGGCGTCGGTGCCGAACTGGTTCGGGTTGATTACCACCACATCATCCGGGATGCGGCGGGCAATCCAGTGATGGCCGCCGATGGTCTCCAGCCACCAGACCTCATTCTCATCGCTGATGGCGATGCCGTTGGATTCATAGGTTCCGTACTGCTCCAGAAGAGAGCCGAGGCGGAGAACGCCTTCTCTGGCGCTTCTGATGTAGGGCAGTACCAGGACGACGATGTCTTCCTCGCCGATGCCGCCGGGAACATCCTTCTCCCGTCTGGTCTTTGCCTTTTTATATTCCACCAGCGGATCTGCCGCGAGAACCCGCGGGTTGGTGGTGATGGTCTCGGTGGCGGTCATGGCCACGTTCGCCTCATTGATGCCGGTGGCGGCCCAGATTCCCTGGGATTTGTCCACGCTCGGGCAGGCAGTGTAGCGCATCGGGTTTTCCGGCAGCGGAATCTCCACATGGGAGAGAACGCTTTTATAGATTTTCGGCTGATTCTTCGGGTTTACCACGATCATCTTCTTGACGTCGAAGTGCCCGTCGTCCGTGCGGGCGATCATGGTTGAACCATCGTTGGAAGCTTGTTTTCCGACAAGTATGGTTGTGCAGGGCATAATTAAGTTCTCCTTTTGCTGAATTTTCAGAGTCTTCGCATCGGCCGGAATCACCGGCCCGGGCGGGGACGTCCCTTTTCCCCGGTATATTCGCGGAAGTCCCTGCTCACAATTGTATCCGTGGGGAGCAGATTTCGCAAGGGAATTTCTCTCCTCCTACACTGGTTTGTTGGACGCATCCGGCAGGTCTTCAGCCACCCGGAAAGATGCGTACGCTTGAAAAGCAATTGCCCGAAAAGCAATTGCACAGAGCCTGTTCCGTGTTATCATGAAAGCAGAGCAGTACCCTGCGAAAAAGCAGACCCCCAAAAAAGAAAAGCAAGATTTGTGAAAGAGGATCATCATGATAAAACTGTTTGAAAACCGGAAAGAATGCACCGGCTGCGGCGCCTGCCGGTTTGTCTGTCCGAAGAATGCGGTGCGGATGGAGGCAGACGAGGAAGGTTTTGCCGTCCCGGTGGTGGACGGTGATAAGTGCATCGACTGCGGAGCATGTCTTCGCATCTGCCCGGTCAGAAATGCGGAGGCGGTTCGGGAGAAGGAAGAACCCCGGTTTTTCGTGGCAAAGCATCAGGACCCGGAAGTGCTCTTTCATTCCACCTCCGGCGGGGCTTTTACGGCGCTCTCGGACGCAGTGCTGGCCCGGGGCGGTGCCGTCTACGGAGTGGATTTCGGTGAAGACCTGGAAGTCTGTCATGTCCGGACGGATGACCGCGCGGGCCGCGACCGGATGCGGTATTCCAAGTATGTCCAGAGCCGGCTGGACGACGAAATATACCGGCAGATTGGAGAAGACCTGAAAGCAGGGCGGGATGTGCTCTTCACCGGAACTCCCTGTCAGACGGCGGCCATGCGTGCTGTCTTCGGAAAGCAGGACCACCTGTATCTGGTGGACCTGATTTGCCACGGCGTGCCCAGCCCGCTGCTGTGGAAGGCATACCGGGAGACACTGGAGCAGGAGAACGGCGCCCCGGTGGTATGGGCCTCTTTCCGGACCAAGGAGAACGGATGGTTCCGGGGACAGTACCAGATCTACTATAAGGTGAAAGGACGGGAAGAGCGGCTGGAGGATACCCGTTTCTTTGAGATGTTCTTCCGCAGCCGCTATGTGCTTCGGGAAAGCTGCCACGCCTGCCCCTGGTCCTCCACCAGAAGAGCGGCGGACCTCACCATCGCCGATTACTGGGGCATCGAGAAGTTCAGCGAGGCCTGGTGCGACCGCCGGGGCGTTTCGCTGATTATGGTACACACGCCGGCGGGACGGGAGCTCCTTCACCGGAGCAGGAACCTGCTGACAGAAGAGCGGGACAGGGAAGAAGCCCTGTCCCAGCAGATGCGGCTCTCGTCGCCTGCGGTAAGGCCCGATGACCGGGAGGAGTTCTGGAAGCTGTTCTACGCGAAGGGATTCGGACGGGCGGCAGAAGAGATGATTTTCCGCGGGATGCAGCGGGAAATCCATGCCCATCTGACAGATAAGATTCTTCCCTTCTGGCGCTCTCTCCGGGACGATGAGAACGGCGGATACTGCGGTCTGGTGAGTGCAGACCTTGGAAGAGATTTTTCGGCAGTCCGGGGAGGCGTGCTGAATGCCCGGATTCTGTGGTTCTTCTCTGAGGCAGCGCGGGTGCTGGAGGGCGCAGAGGCCGGCGACAGCAGAAAGATGGATGCAGGAAAGGGCAGCAGTCTTCTTTCAGAAGCGGATCATGCCTATGAATTCCTCACCGGAAAGCTGCTGGACCGGGAGCGGGGCGGCCTCTTCTGGTCGGTAAAACCTGACGGGACACCGGAGGATACTACAAAGCACACCTATGCACAGGCATTTGCAATCTACGGGCTGTCGGCCTATTACAGAGTTTCCGGAAAGAAAGAGGCGAAGGAAGAGGCGCTTTCACTGTTTCATCTTATTGAGTCCCGGATGCGGGATGAGAAGGGCTATCTGGAAGCCTTCACCGGAGACTTCCGGCCCGCGGAGAACGACAAGCTCTCTGAAAACGGGGTGATGGCGGACCGGACCATGAACACGGCCCTTCACCTGCTGGAGGCTTATACGGAGCTCCTGGATATTACAGGGGATGCGGAAGTGGAGAGTGCTCTGCGGGGCCTCGTGGAAATCCTCTCCGGGAAAATGTATAATCCCGAAAAACACCGGCTGGAGGTGTTCTTTGACCGGGAATACCGGACACTCATTGACCTGCATTCCTACGGCCACGACATCGAGGCAGCCTGGCTGATGCGGCGGGCGGCGGAGATATTGGCGAAGAAGCCGTGCGAAAAGGCAAAAGATGGCAGCAGGACCGGAGAAGACCAGATTCCCGCCATCGCAGATGACCTGACGGAGGAGATTTTCCGCCATGCCCTGCGCGGTCATTCTATTCCGATGGAAGCGGAGAACGGTACAATCCGCGAAAACCGCATCTGGTGGGTGCAGGCGGAGGGGGTCAACGGCTTCCTGGATGCATGGAAGAGAAATCCCGAAAAGGGGGAATACCTGATGGCGGCGAAGTATCTGTGGGACTACATTAAGGCCTATATCGCGGACAGCCGCCCCGGAGGCGAGTGGCTTTCAGAAGATCCGGCCTTCGGAGGGGATCCGGATGCCCCTGCCGCAGATATCTGGAAATGTCCGTACCACAACGGGCGGATGTGCCTGCGGATTCTGGAGATGTAATGATTTGAGATGAATAATGACAGCGGGGATTTTGCAACTGGATGGACATGCTGTGTTCTTCGGGCAAATCTCGCAGAAAAGCCGCCGGACTGATTCCTCAGCCGGCGGCCCTTTCGTTCATAATACAGATATCACATAAGTGAACAAAAGCATGTCTTACTGCTTCCCTGCGTCTCTTGCCTCCTGCAGGATGTCCGGGATGTAGCAGTCTACGGCATAGTCGCCGCCCAGGTACTCTTCACTCAGCTTGGTGAGAGTGCCGTCCGCATACATCTCGTGCAGGGTTTCATTGATCTTTTCTACCAGGTCGGAGGAGCCGAGACGGCATCCTACGGCGTAGCGGGACATCTCGCCGCCCATATCCGCCACGATGTCGATGTACTCGAAATCATAGCCGGACTGCTTTGCGCTGTAGGAGAAGGAGACGCTGTCGCCGATGATGGCGTCGCATCCGCCGACATCCAGCTGCATCAGAAGCTCAGCGGTGGTGTCCTGGTAAATGAGTTCGCCGAAGGTGTCAACCTTGGCCGGGTCGAGACGGATGATATATCCGTTTCCTGCCTGGCAGGCTACGGTCTTGCCGGCAAGGTCATCCAGGCAGGTGATGCCGGAATCCTTCTTGGTGACGATGGCGCCGCCGTCCATGCAGTAAACGTCAGAGAAGCTGACCACCTGCAGGCGCTCCTCGTTGATGCCGAGTCCGCTCCAGATGATATCGATGGACTTGGAATTGAGCTCCTGCTCCTTGGAAGCCCAGGCCACCGGCTGATACTTGATTTCAATGCCCCAGCGCTTGCAGAGCTCTGCCGCGCAGGCCAGGTCAAAGCCGTCATAATTGCCGGAATCATCCTGATAGCTGAAGGGCGGGAAGGCGTCGTCAAAGCCGACGATCATTTCGCCCTTGTCCATGATGTAGGCATAGTCGCCGTCGGCGGGAGCTTCCGCTGCTTCGGATGCTTCCGCTTCGGAGGCCTCCGCGGCTTCGGTTTCCTCTGCCTTGGACTCTTCTGCAGCAGCTGTGGTTTCTGCTGCGGCTGTGGTCTCCGGTGCCGGTGTGCTGCCGCCGCAGGCGGAAAGGCCGGCGGTCATGGCGCAGACAAGCGCCAGGCTCACGATAGCATTCAGTTTCTTCATAATAGTGTTCCTCCTATTTTTCTGTTGCGTCAGTCCCCGGAGGGACAGAGATATCTTTCAGGGGAAATGTCCCCGGAAATACAAAGCGTTCTACTGCTGGTCCGGGGCAAGGTATTTGCCCAGGAATGCCTGCGTGCGCGGGTTTTCGGAAGCAAAGAGCTCTTCCGGCGTGCTGTTTTCCACTACAATTCCATTGTCCATGAAGATGATGCGGTCCGAGACGTCTCTGGCAAACATCATCTCATGGGTGACAATCACCATGGTGGTGTGCTCCCTGGCCAGAGCCCGGATAACCTTCAGAACCTCGCCTGTGAGCTCCGGATCCAGGGCGGAGGTGGGCTCGTCGAAGAAGAGAACCTTCGGCCGGAGGATCAGCGCCCGGGCGATGGCAGCTCTCTGCTGCTGGCCGCCGGAGAGCTGGAAGGGATAATTGTCTGCCTTGGAGGCAAGTCCCAGCTTCCTTAGAAGCTCCATGCCTTCCTTTTCCGCCTCCTCTCTGGGAACCCCGTGGACGGAAATGGGGGCTTCGGTGACATTTTTCAGAATGCTCCAGTGGGGAAACAGGTTGAAGTTCTGGAAAACAAGTCCGGTCTTTGTGCGGAGTATTTTGAGATCCTTTTCATCGGCATAGACCGTTTTTCTGGTGAGACTGCCGTCGGAGGCAGCAGCTTCTTCGGTCTGCACCAGGGGCATGCCGTCCACGATGATGCTGCCGCCGTCCACCGTTTCCAGGTGGGTGATGCAGCGGAGCAGCGTGGTCTTTCCGGAACCGGAGGATCCGATGATGGAGATGACTTCTCCGTCATGGACCGTCAGGCTTACGTCCCGGAGGACCTGCAGGTCACCGAAGCTCTTTTCAACATTTTTTACTTCAAGTACAACATTGCTCATAGTGAAAAAACCTCCGGAATCAGCGGTAATAGCTGTAGCGCTTCTCCAGATAGTGGAAGAGACGCTCCAGAACGCCGCACATAATCAGGTAGAAGACCGCCGCGATGAGAAGCGGGATGGTTGTAAAATACTTGGCCATCTGTATGTTGGCCACGCGGAACAGCTCGACAACGCCGATGATCTGGGCGAGGGAGGTGTTCTTGACCAGAGCCATGCACTCATTGGAAAATGGGGGCAGGATATGCTTGATGACCTGGGGCAGCGTGATTTTCGTGAAGGTCTGCCAGCGGGTGAAGCCCAGAACATAGGCGGCCTCATGCTGGCCGACACTTACGCTGTCGATGCCGGCCCGGTAGATTTCGCAGGAATAGGCCGCGGAATTGAGGGCCAGGCCCACGATGGCGGCCGCGATGCGGGGCAGGGTCTTGCCGAAGATATAGTAGGGACCGTAGTAGAAGAACATCAGCTGCAGAATCAGGGGCGTGCCGCGCATGACCAGAAGATAGAGGCGGATGATGCCGCTGACAACAATATTCTTCGAGCGGCGGCCGACGGCGAGAAGAAGCCCCAGCAGCATGGAGAGGATAAGAGCTGCAAAGAACAGCTCCAGCGTCACCACGGTATTCTGAAGCATCAGCTGAAATGTTTTGTTTAATAACTCCCTGTTCATAATTTCCGTTCCCTTGACAGTTTAGTACGTTAATGCGTTATCACGGTGCCAAATTAGCAGATTAGCATACTGCATTATGCGCTCCATTGTATCACAAAAGTATAAATATGCAAGCCTAAATTCATATTTCGGAAAAAGAAACCCCTGTGGGGGGAGCTGATTTGCGCTGTGATGCAATTTGGTGTACACTAGGTTTTACCAATATCTGAAAAATATCGGAAAAGGAGAGGCCCTATGTACGAACTCTGCATATATAATGCAAGAATTATGGATCCCGCCTCCGGGACGGACCGGATCGGCGCTGTGGCAGTCCGGGACAAAAAGATCGCATATATCGGAACCGAAAAACAGGAAGCGGAGAAGATGATCGACGCCGGAGGCGCTGTGCTGGCGCCGGGATTTATTGATATCCATGCCCATGAGGATGATTATTCGGACCTCACCCACGCGCTGCTGCCGGTGCAGATGGCAGAGTCTTCGCTGAAAACCGGCGTGACCACCATCGTGACGGGAAACTGCGGCATGTCCTCGCCGGATATCGCGGAATACTATAAAGGAGTGGCAGATGCCGGGCTTCCCATAAACTGCAGAACCCTCATGGGAAACTGCACGCTGAGACGTCTTGTGGGCCTCGGGGCCTATGACAAAGCATCCGGGGAGCAGATACAGGAGATGTGCCGTCTCCTTGAAAAAGCGCTGGAAGAGGGGGCAGTGGGCATCTCCTTCGGCCTGCAGTATGACCCGGGAACCTGCTATGAAGAGGAACTGGCCCTCTGCCGGGTGATAAAGGAATATGACCGGATTGCCACCTTCCACATGCGGTGGGACTTCCCGGAGAAAGCAAAGGAGACCCTGGGGGAAATGTTTGCTCTCGAAAAGGACACGCAGGTCCGCATGGAGCTGTCCCACATCGCGGCCAACCTCTACGGGGAGGGCGTGATGGCATACACGGAGCGCGCCATCCGGGAGTCGGGGGGAGATATCTCCTGTGACATGTATCCCTGCAACGCCTGGGCGACAACTCTGCAGTCGGCGGTATTTGACGACGGGTTTGAGAACTTTAATTTCTCCGTGGAGGATGTGGAGATTCTGACGGGAGAGCACGCGGGAGAATACTGCACGCCGGAGCTCTATGAGGAGCTTCGGAAGTCTCCGGTGCCCGTCCGGGTGGCCTGCCATAACGCAATGCCCATGGAAGACGTGGAGGCAGCCTATAAGCTTCCCTACTGCATGATGGGAAGCGACGGACAGATGCGGAAGACGCCGGACGGCCATCTGCTGGGCCATCCCCGGGGCGCGGGAAGCCCGGCCAGGATCCTCGGAGAGTTTGTAAGAGAAAAGAAGCTTTTTTCTCTGATGGAGGGGTTAAAGAAGATGACCAGCCTTCCCGCGGAGCGCTTCGGCCTTGCGGGGAAAGGGAAAATTGCCGAGGGAGCAGACGCGGACCTGGTTCTGTTTGACCCGGATACCATCGAAGACATGGCCCGGTTCGGCGTGGATGTCTGCGGGATTCCGCCGAAGGGGATTCACTTAGTGATTGTCGGAGGTAAGGTATCGTACCGCACAGAAGGCTGACAGAGGGAGAAATTCTGCAAAACCTCCCGGAAACACGGAGGAGTTCTGCGCCAAAACCACGGAATCTTCACAATTTCATGATAGAGTCATTTCTATATCAGAATGAGATCCATGATGCCATCGGCATCCGGATGGTAACCGGTTTTGTGGATGATATCTATCTGTGCGCAGGGTGGATCCGGAATCTTCCGGGGTGCCGGGTGATATCAGAAAAAGATTATATCCGGAATGCGAAGAAAAACGGCTACCGCAGCTACCATATCCTTCTGGAGACAGAGGTTCCCTGGCCGGACATCGAGGGAAGGACGCCGGGACAATTCTATGCCGAGGTACAGATCCGCACCATCGCCATGGACAGCTGGGCAAGCCTGGAGCACCGGCTGCATTATAAGAAAAATATTGCGAATGCCGAACTCATCACGGCAGAACTGAAGCGCTGCGCTGATGAGCTGGCTGCCTGCGATCTGTCCATGCAGACCATACGGAAGCTGATTGAAGAGAGTGCGGAGGAGGAGAGATAATGCGGATTCTTCTGGCGGAGGATGAAAAGGATCTTTCGAGGGCACTTTCTGCAGTGCTCGGACATGACATATTAAAAGGAGAACTGCCATGGCAGACGAATGCCTGATCTGCAAAGAGCCTCTGGAATATCTGGAGGAAGCGAAGATGATGCGGTGCGCCATCTGCAGAAAAAAAGAGCTCAGCAGAACCCGCTGCATAAGAGGCCACTATGTGTGCAATGAATGCCACATGCAGGGACTGGATACCATTATCGGCATGTGCATGAAGGAAACCTCAAAGAATCCCGCGGAGATCCTCGGGAACATGATGGATGCGCCCTTCTGCCACATGCACGGGCCGGAGCATCATGTGATGGTGGGGGCGGCTCTGCTTACGGCCTATAAGAACGCGGGAGGAGAGATCGACCTGGAGCATATGCTCATGGAGATGATGAACCGGGGAAAGAGTGTTCCCGGCGGCGCCTGCGGCTTCTGGGGCGCCTGCGGCGCGGGGCTGAGTACCGGCATGTTTGTCTCCATTATCTCCAAATCCACGCCGCTGACCAATGAACCCTACGCCCTGTCCCACCGGATGACGGCGAAGGCATTGACCAGAATCGCGGAGGTGGGCGGTCCCCGGTGCTGCAAGAGGAATTCCTGGCTGGCCATGGAATGCGCCGTGGAGTTTGTAAGAGAAGAGATGGGAATCAGTATGGAGATGCCGGAGATTGTCTGTAAATACATCCCGGAGAATGCCCAGTGCATCGGAAAACGATGTCCCTACGCACCGGCAAATCATAAGGCCTGAGAAAACACTGCAAAATCTGAAAAGCGTGCTATAATTGACTTATCATACTGGCATCAAAAACAGGGAGAGAATGACATGAATGCGATTATACGTGCGATGGAGAGAAGAAGAAGTATCCGGAATTTTCTGCCGGAGCTGCCGGACAGGGAGAAGCTGGACCTGATTGCGGAGTCCGGACTCTACGCGGCCAGCGGCATGGGGCAGCAGGCGGCGATCACTCTGATTGTGACGGACCGGAAGGTACGGGACCGGATGGCGGAATCCCTCCGTATCATCGACGGGAAGGGGGAAGGCTTCGACCCGTTTTACGGAGCGCCGGTCATCATGGTTGTCCTTGGAAACATGAACCGGAAAACCAGAGTCTATGACGGCAGCCTGGTGCTGAGCAACATGATGCTGGCAGCCCATTCTCTGAATCTCGGCAGCTGCTGGATTCATCGCGCCCGCAATGTATTCGAACTGGACGAATATAAGGAGTTTCTGAAGGAACAGGGCGTGGAAGGCGAGTATGAGGGAATCGCGTTTCTGGCACTCGGCCGTATGGCGGGAGAGCTGCCGGAGGCGGAGCCCCGGAAAGAGAACCGCATCTTCTGGGTGGAATAACCGACCGGAAGGCCGTTCAGAACAGGAGGAAACATGAAGCATATCGTTCGCAGACGTGTGACGGCAGCTATACTGGCAGTCCTGGGCGGCGTGATGGCTGCCTGCGCGAGTGGTTCTGCCCAGGGGGCCACGGCCGGAAGTACGGCGCCGGAGGAGTCCGGGCAGATCATGGACGGACCGGGCATGATGGACCCTGCCGCCGTATCGGAGAATACGATGGCAGATTCTTTCCGGCATCTGACGGCGCTGAAAGGGGACTTTATGTACAGCCCCTACAGCCTGAAGAATGCCTTCCGGATTCTCTACCCCGCCGCTGACGGAGAGTCGAAGCGGGAGATGGACCTGCTCTTCGGGTTCGGTGACGGGGAAGCTGAAAAGATGGCCGCGGTGGACGCGGAGATGGTTTTTAAGGACGGCGTGGGCGTAAAGTCGGTGAATAAGGCCTTCGTGAATGACCGCGGCATGGAGAGCGGTCTCATTCACCCGGAGGTGCTGGGGACCGAAGATGTGGACCTTAGAACCTTCGGAAGCGGAACCGTATCGGAGATCAACGGCTGGGTCGAGGAGAATACCGAGCACCGGATTAAGAATCTGCTGGCTCCCGGCACGGTGACGGAGGATACCCGGGCGGTTCTGGTGAACTGCCTCTATTTCCTGCTGCACTGGGATGCGAATGAATACCAGATGCTCTGGAACGGAGAGAAGGAGGTTCCCGCCTTCAGCGGCGAAGCTTTCCTGAGCAATATCAAGGAGGACGGACCGGTGGATATTCTGCGTCTTCCCTACGACCCGGTGGATGCAGAGTCTGAGAAAGAGCACCGGTATTCCATGGTGGTCATCTGCGACCGGGAGGACAGCACCGAAGATAAGGTTGACCTCTGGATGAGCAATAAGAGCGACAAAGAGCTTCTTGCGTGGGCGGATTTTTCGGATTACGGGTACCTGGAAGGATATACCGACGGAGAATACACCGTTCCCTGCTTTGAGATGGAGACGAAGACAAGCCTCCGGGATGTTCTTACGGAACAGGGGCTGAAGGAACCATTTAACAGCCAGACCCATGATTTTGACCGGTTTGCGCCGGTTTATGCGGACGATGTCATCCAGGGAACCTTTATCCGCTGTGATGAGAAGGGCACGGAGGCCGCGGCAGCTACGGCGATTGTACTCAATGAAACAGCCATGCTCGAGGAGCCGGTGGTGAAGCGGGTGGTTGCGGACAGCACCTTTGCATTCCTTATTGTGGATGAGACGGCCCATGAGATTCTCTTCGTGGGAAGAGTTTCGGACCCGAAGTACGAAAAGAAAGAGTAGTTTTTCTATGAGACAGACGAAAACCGACCGACGTGCCTATCTCACGGAGACACCGATACGGCAGCTCATCTGGCCTCTGGCCATTCCGACCATCATCAGTATGCTGGTGACTGGGCTTTACAATTCGGCGGACACCTACTTTGTGGGCCGGATCTCCACCGAGGCGACCGCGGCTGTCGGCCTGGTCTTTTCGGTGATGGCCATTATCCAGGCGCTGGGGTTTTTCTGCGGACATGGTTCCGGCAACTGCCTTTCCCGGATGCTGGGGGCAGGACAGAATAAGGAAGCCCAGGAGATGGCAGCCACCGGATTTGCGCTGGCACTCGGCATCGGCCTTGCCGTTGCCGTCCTGGGCAATGTCTTCGCCGAGAACCTGGCGGATTTCATCGGGGCAACGGACGCCTCCCGGGCGGACACCGTGGCCTATATGCGGATTATCCTTATGGGTGCGCCCTTCATGGTGGGCCAGTTTGTCATCAACAATCAGCTCCGCTTTCAGGGAAGCGCCACCTACGCCATGGTGGGACTGATGTGCGGGGCCATCATGAATATCGGCCTGGACCCCCTTCTGATGTTTGTATTCGGCCTGGGGATCCGGGGCGCAGCCATCGCCACCATCTCCGGCCAGGCGGTGAGCTTTCTGGCGCTTCTCGTGGGAAGCAGCCGGGGAGAGAACATCCATCTGAAGGCTTCCAATGTGCGGATGAATGGCGCAAATATCGCCCAGATCGTGAACGGCGGCATGCCGTCTCTGTTCCGTCAGGGACTGGCGGCGATTTCCACCCTCCTCCTCAATCGGTTTGCGAGAGAATACGGCGGGGACTTTGCCATCGCCGCCATGTCGATTGTAACCAGGACGCTGATGCTTTTATCCTCCGTGCTTATCGGCTTCGGCCAGGGATATCAGCCCATCTGTTCCTTTAACTACGGGGCGAAGCTCTACGACAGGGTGCGGGAGGGATATTTTTACTGCCTGAAGGTGGGAACGGTCCTGATGACCATCGCGGGAACCATCTGCGTAATCTTTGCAAAACCCATCATCACCTGGTTTCGGAATGACCCGGAGGTCATCGCCGTGGGTACGGTGGCTCTCCGGTGGCAGGCTGCGGTCCTTCCGCTTCTGGCCACCATCGTCCTGACCAATATGATGCTGCAGTCCATGGGACGGGGAGTGGCGGCGTCCCTGACCTCATCGGCGAGAAACGGCCTGTTCTTTATCCCGCTCATCCTGATACTTCCGCGGATCTTCGGACTTGCGGGAGTGGAGATGACCCAGGCCTGGGCGGATATCCTGAGCTTTTTCCTCTGCATCCTGGTGGCCAGGGCAGAGCTTCTGCGGATGCGTAAGGAAGAAATGCTTATGCGGGGAATTTCTGCCTCCGGGTGACAGAATGCAGGCCCAGATATTATGAGAATACAGGCAAGACTTGTAAGAGAAGAGAATTCATGCTACAATCGGGAATCATCTGCAATCGGGGAGGATTAGTGAATCATGAGTGCGCAGAATATGACGCCGAAGGGGGCGCAGAATACGGACAATAAGGCACGGACCGTTGCGGTTACGGGCGTTCTGGCGGGGGTGGCATTTATCCTGCAGCTGTTGGAATTTCCGGTACCCATGTTTATGCCGCCTTTTATCAAGTTTGATTTCTCAGACCTTCCGGCGCTGGTCGGCGCCTTCGCTCTGGGCCCGGTGTGCGGCATCGCCATCGAGTTTGTGAAAAACCTGATTCACGTCATGTTTTCCGGCAGCTTCGCCGTGGGAGAGCTCTCGAACTTCCTGCTGGGCGCGGTATTTGTGGGCGTGGCCGGCTTCATCTACAAGAAAAATAAGACAAAGAACGGGGCTCTTATCGCATCGCTGGCCGGTGCTGCCGCCATGGCGCTGGCGTCTCTGCCCTTCAACTACTTTGTGGTCTATCCGGTATACTACAACTTTATGCCGGAGGAGACGATCCTGGCGGCATACCAGGTGATCATCCCGTCCATGAAGAGCATTTTCCAGTCGCTCCTGTGCTTCAATGTGCCTTTTACCTTCATCAAGGGCATGATTGACGTGGTCATCACCTTCCTGATTTACAAGCACATTTCTCCGATTCTGAAGGGAAAGACAAACGGATAAGAAGAACCCGGGAGACAATGGAAAACAAAGAAAAAGCAAAAGAAAAACAAAGGGTCCGGAACCGATTGGTTCCGGACCTTTATTAATTCGTGGAGCGTACAGGGCTCGAACCTGTGACCTTTCACACGTCAAGCGAATGCTCTCCCAGCTGAGCTAACGCTCCATACGTGTATACTCTACTCCATTTTCATTCATAAATCAACCAAAAAATTATATTTTATATATTTGTAATTTAATGAGTTTTTTTGGGCACAATCGTGTATAATAGGGGCAGTGGATTTCCGGCGGCGTGATTCGCTCTGTTTTTTGCGCGTTGCGCAGAAGGGCAGATGCCTGAGGCCGGATGACGAATCAAAGAAAGAAAGAGGTTAGGAAGCATGGCAAACATCGATTTAACCAAGTATGGCATTTCCGGAACAACTGAGATCGTGTACAATCCGTCTTTTGAGATGCTCTTCGAAGAAGAGACCAAGCCGGGTCTGGAAGGCTTTGACAAGGGACAGGTCAGTGAGCTTGGCGCTGTCAATGTTATGACGGGCATCTACACCGGACGTTCCCCGAAAGACAAATACATTGTTATGGATGAGAACTCCAAGGACACCGTATGGTGGAACACCGAAGAGTATCCGAACGACAACCACGTTGCCACCCAGGAAACCTGGCAGGCACTGCAGGATATTGCCAAGAAAGAGCTCAGCAACAAGAGACTGTTCGTTGTTGACTGCTTCTGCGGCGCCAACAAGGATACCCGCATGGCTATCCGCTTCATCATGGAAGTAGCATGGCAGGCACACTTCATCAAGAACATGTTCATCATCCCGACCGATGAGGAGCTTGCGAACTTTGAGCCGGATTTCGTATGCTACAATGCTTCCAAGGCCAAGGTTGAGAATTACAAGGAGCTGGGCCTCAGATCTGAGACTGCAGTATGCTTCAACATCACCAGCCGCGAGGCTGTTATCATCAACACATGGTACGGCGGCGAGATGAAGAAGGGTATGTTCTCCATGATGAACTACTATCTGCCGCTGAAGGGCATTGCTTCCATGCACTGCTCCGCCAACACCGATATGAACGGTGAGAACACCGCCATCTTCTTCGGTCTGTCCGGCACCGGCAAGACCACCCTTTCCACCGACCCGAAGAGACTTCTGATCGGCGATGATGAGCACGGCTGGGACGACAACGGCGTGTTCAACTTCGAGGGCGGCTGCTACGCGAAGGTTATCAACCTGGACAAGGATTCCGAGCCCGACATCTACAACGCCATCAAGAGAAATGCACTTCTTGAGAACGTTACCATGGATGAGAACGGCAAGATCGATTTCGCAGACAAGAGCGTGACCGAGAATACCCGTGTTTCCTATCCGATCGAGCACATCGAGAAGATCGTAAAGAAGGTAAGACCGATCTCCGCAGGTCCGGCAGCAAAGAACGTTATCTTCCTGTCTGCTGATGCGTTCGGCGTACTTCCGCCGGTATCCATTCTGACCCCGGAGCAGACCAAGTACTACTTCCTGTCCGGATTTACCGCAAAGCTTGCCGGAACCGAGAGAGGCATCACCGAGCCGACCCCGACCTTCTCCGCATGCTTCGGCCAGGCATTCCTGGAGCTGCATCCGACCAAGTACGGCGAAGAACTGGTTAAGCGCATGGAGCAGAGCGGCGCGAAGGCTTACCTTGTCAACACCGGCTGGAACGGCACCGGCAAGAGAATCTCCATCAAGGATACCAGAGGCATCATCGATGCTATCCTGAACGGCGATGTCAACAAGGCTCCGACCAAGATGATTCCGTACTTCAACTTTGAGGTACCGACCGAGCTTCCGGGCGTAGATCCGGCTATCCTTGACCCGAGAGATACCTACGCAACTCCGGAGGAGTGGGAAGAGAAGGCAAAGGATCTTGCAGGCCGCTTCATCAAGAACTTCAAGAACTTTGAGGGCAATGAAGCAGGTAAGGCTCTTGTGGCAGCAGGTCCGCAGCTGTAATATCGGAAAAAACATCCAATTAAATCATTACCAGAACCCTTCGGGGGGCTGTGTTACCGTTGGCAGCCGGCAGTGCGAAAGCACTGCCGGCTGCCTCTTTTTTTTACGAAAAAATACGAAAAATTCCCGGGATTTTCGGTTGCAGAACAGGGCAGAATGCGCTATACTTGATTTTAGTTAGCTAGACAGACTAAGCATATTGGCTAAATTAGCTAAAACGGCTGATGAAGCGAATAAAACCAGGAAAACCGGCAGCGGGAGGTGATCCGTCTGACACAGGTAAACATGTTTGAGGCCAAGACGGAGCTGTCGCGGCTGGTAAAAGCGCTGGAGACGAAGGAAGAGGACGTGATCTTTCTGGCCAGGAACGGAAAACCGGTGGTCCAGATGACCAGAATTCCGGAGAAAAAGACTTCCCGGAGAATCGGTGTGGCGGAAGGAAGATTCACCTGTCCTGAGAATCTGGAGGAGACCAGATGAAGATACTTCTGGATACGACGCTGCTTCTCTGGGCACTGACGAATGACAGGCGGCTGCCGGACCGGGCCCGCCGGATGATTGAGAATGAGAAAAACGAGGTGTATTACAGCGTCATTTCCCTGTGGGAGGTGCAGAGAATACATCTTATGCGGGAGAAGGAAGGGATTCCCGGGGCGGCGGATGTGGCTTCCTACTGCGAGGAGGCCGGGTTCCGGAAGCTGGGGATTACGGAAGCGCAGGCAGCAGGAGCGGACAGCCTGTTTTTTGAAGGAAAGAAGCA